>R24__coassemble_401_pt1 | contig 29802 bp, 26 predicted proteins | sample R24__metabat2_high_PE_033 | metagenome-assembled genome bin R24
TGTTGTAATGAATTGAAAATTATATAGTTTTTAAATTTTTAACGAAGTATTGTTAGTACACAGTTGTTTAGGTTGCCGCTATTTCCGTTTCTGTTGGAAGTGGCGGAGCAGTTTGCGGAGGTGCTGGAGGCCCAGGGCCATGAAGCTGGCCGCATGGCGCTCCCGCTTCTCCGGATACATCTCTTCAAAAGTGACCATGATGCCGGAATCGTAGACGTCTCCAAACTCGTCGTTGATGCCGGTGCCAAAGTACACCATGGTAGGGGACAGGTTCATATAAGTGTTGACCAGCGGCGGGATAAACACCCCGTATTTGCTGATTTCGGCCTTCAATACCTTATATCCTTCCTTGAAATCCAGGCCCTTGAACAGCTTGGCGTATTTGTGCGGGTGCTCTACCTTGACTTCCTTGCGGATGCGGATGAGGCGGCTGTGCTTGCCAAAGTATTTCTTGAGGAAGACCATGATCATTTCCCGGGCTTCCGTGGGATAGCCGCGGTAGATGGTGGCCTTGCCAAAGAAATATTTGATGCGGCGGTCGTAAAGGATGCCGATGGCGGCGATGCCGTCAAAGAGGTTATCCAGGGCATAGAGGCTCTTGGCGCCGGCCTTGGAACTCTGGTAGTCGATGGAAACGAAACTGCGGCCCAACTCCAGCGTATAGGGAAGGTAATCTTCCAGGAAATGCTTGGAGAACTCGAACATATGGGACGAGGTAAGGATGGGTTGGCCGAAACGGTTGAATACGGCCTGGTCGCAGATGCAGAAGCGGTAACCGCCAATGATTTCCCGGGCCTCAGGGTCCCACAGGACCAGCTGCTTGTAGCCGTAGGCGGAGTTGGTGTCAAATTCGTCTATGTCCAGCTCCCGGCCGGTTCCTCCGCCGTCGTTGCGGAAGGCGATTTCCCTTAATCGGCCTATCTCACGGATGACGTTGGTTGCTTCCGGACCCACAATATACAGCTCGTTTCCGGCACGGTTGGTCTTGCGCAGGAGTGTCTTCTCGTTGAGTTCTTTTAGCAGCGCGTCCCTGTCTACGGGCGGGATGATGGTTTTCATGCTTTAGTACAAATACATTTGCTAAGTTACTCCAATTTTGTGACAATAACAAAAATTTGTATCTTTGTCCTTGATGAACCGTAAACTGGAAATACTGAAGAAATTCATCGTCTTTTCCCTGACCAGCGTGGCCGGGACCATCGTGGACCTGGGATTGCACTGGCTCTTAAGCGAATATGTCTTTGACGGTTCGTACTGGGGCAGCTTCTGGATTGCCCCTACCATCTCCTTTGAGCTGGCTACCCTCACCAACTTCTTCATCGCCTATTACTGGGTCTGGAAAGAACGCGTGTCCAAGCCCGGCAGTATGCGTTCCCTGGTCCGGCACTGCGTTGCGTACAATGCTACCTGTATCGGGGGATACATCATCAAGCTGGCCGCCATGCAGGGCTTCCATTTCCTGTTTGTTTCCCAGGGCTGGTTCCAGGATCTTTCCGTGGAGCCCGTGCTGTGTAACATGCTGGGTCTGTGTTTCTCCGGCTGTTTCAACTTTGTGATGAACGAGTTCGTTATCTTTAATAAGGCTAAAGTAAAAAAGTAAGTATGGCTAATCAACCGCTTGACACCCAGCTACTGGACCGTGCCATAGTGTTTGCCGTCAAGGCCCACGCCGGCACCGAAAGAAGAGGAAAAGGCTTCCCTTACATCGTTCACCCCATGGAGGCGGTGGAGATTGTGGCCTCCATGACCCCGGACCAGGAACTCCTGGCCGCAGCCATCCTGCACGATACCGTTGAAGATACATCCGTAAGCATAGAAGACATCCGCGCCCAGTTTGGAGACCGTGTGGCCCGTCTGGTAGAGGCCGAGAGTGATGTCTTCATGGAAGGCGTCAGCGAAGAAGACAGCTGGCACGACCGCAAGCAAGCCGCCATGGACCGCCTTGCCAACGCCCCGTACGAGGCCAAGATGGTAGCCCTGGGAGACAAGCTCTCCAATATGCGCGCCATTGCCCGGGACTATGCCACCATGGGAGACAAGCTCTGGTCCATCTTCCATACCAAGGACCCCAAGGAGCACGAATGGCATTATCGCGGCCTGGCCGACGCCCTCCGCGAACTGTCCGATACGTTTGCTTTTAAGGAGTTTGAGAGCCTGGTCAACCAGGTCTTCGGCCCCAGGAACTAATTATTCCACTTTTACTTTTGGAAGGTCTTCCCAGAGCGTTGTGTAATGGGGGGACTGATGCTCGCGTGCATTCTTGACCTTCCCGTCCCCCTGGATGCCAAACAGAATGGCACCCGGGCCGAAACTGCGGTTGATCCGGTCAATGGCTCCCGACAGGTTGGCTTCTTTCTGCACCGTCTCGGAATCTTCAAAAAGCGAACGTGTATAACCTTTGGCCTGTACCAGTTTGGTAATGACCACGCCGGCTTTCTTGTACCCGTAACCGGGCTTGTACAGCCTTCTGCAGGCATCTACGGCGGCCAGCACCAGGGTCCGGTGGTCGGCGGTGGCGTCCGGCAGCGTGACGCAGATGCCGCTGCTGGTTTGCAGCTGGTCCTCCTTGAAGCGGTTGGTCATGGCAAAGACCGCCAGCTCCAGGGCCAAGGAGCCCTGTTCGCGGAGCTTGGAGACGGCGCTTTCGGTAAAGTTGGCCACCTGGGAAGCCAGCTCCTGCGGGGCGGTAATCTCGTGCGCGAAGGAGCGGGAAACGCAGATGCTCTGGCGGGGCTCGATGAGGTCTTCGAACTCGATGCACGGGATGCCCCGGAGCTCCTGCCAGGTGCGGAAGCCGGGCAGGGCGAAGAGCTTCCGGACGGTAGCCTGGGGCAGCTGGGTATAGTCCCAGGCCGTTTTGATCCCCATGGCTGCCAGCTTGGGAATGCTGTGTCGGCCTATTCCCCAGACGTCCTCGACGGGGAATTTCCGCAGCACTTTTTCGATGTCCTGGGGCCGATACATATAGCAGCCGCCCTTGAGCTTGGGATACTGTTTGCAGAGCTTGGAGGCAATCTTGGCCAGGGTTTTGGTGGGGGCTATGCCCACCGATACCGGAATGGAAGTGTATTTCCAGCAAGCGCGGGAAACCTCCTTGGCATAGGCGTCAAAGTCCTTGCCCTCCAGTCCGGTCAGGTCCAGGAAGGCCTCGTCGATGGAATACTGTTCCACCGCCGGAGCAAACTCCCGCAGCACCTCCTGCACCCGGCGGGACATGTCTCCGTACAGGGCAAAATTGGAAGAGAACACCGCCACGTGGTTCTTTTCCACAATGTCGCGGATCTTGAACAGGGGAGCGCCCATGGGAATGCCCAGGGCCTTGGCTTCGTTGGAGCGGGCCACGGCGCAGCCGTCGTTGTTGGACAGCACAATCACCGGTTTCCCGTTCAGTTCCGGACGGAAAACCCTTTCGCACGAAGCGAAAAAATTGTTGCAGTCGGCCAGGGCGTACATACGCTAGGCCTTTTTGACAATCCAGGTAACCACCCCCCAGATGAGGAAGCTGTTCTCCGGCCCAACGGGTATGGGCTTGAACTTTTTGTTGTTGCTGTTGCAGGGGAGCAGCACGGCGTGGTCGTTCTCTATCTGGACGCGTTTGACCGTATATTCCCCGTCAATGAAGCAGACGGCCTTGCAGTCGTTGTACGGCTCAACGGCACGGTCCACAATGATGATATCGCCCTCGTCCATATCGGCATCCACCATAGAGACGCCGTCAATGCGAAAGAAGAAAGTGGAGGCCGAATGGCGCACCAGCAGCTTGGTCAGGTCCAGCCGCTCACGGACATCGCCGGCCGGGGAGGGGAATCCGGCCTTGACTTCGCCCATAAAGGCAAAATCCATCGACTCAGTGATGGGTTGTGGCTGCATAAGGTGTGAATTGCAATGGTACAAAAGTAAGAAAAAACTATTATTTTTTGTAACTTGCAGTCCAGAATCTTTTCCTAAACTGAAGACATATGAAAAAAGTAGGATTATTCATAGATACCTGGTATCCCATGGTGGACGGCGTCATCAAAGTGGTGGATAATTATGCCCGCCGGCTGGTCCAATACTGTGACGTTGTTGTTTTCTGCCCCGCTACGCGCAATTATCGCCAAGCAGATGATGACGCCCTTCCCTACAAAGTGGTCCGTTGCAGTTCCCTTCCCATGATTGGCAACGACTATGACATCCCTACATCTATGCTGGATCCCCATTTTGACGCCCAACTCATCCGGAGCGGGATTGATTTGGTCCATATCCATTCTCCCTTTTCCGTGGGCCTGGCCGGGGCCCTGTTTGCCAAGTTTCATAAGATTCCCCTTGTAGCCACGCTGCATAGCCAGTACAAGCAGGATATCGAGCAGCAGACCTTGTTGGCCGGCAAAATCAAACCGGCTGTAGACCTAGCCCTGGGCAGTGTGATGAACGTTTTTAACCTTTGCGATGAGTGTTGGGCCGTCAACAGTGCCATCCGGGACTTGTATATCAATGAATACGGCCTTAAGGCCCCCTGCAAGGTGCGCCTCAATGCCACGGATCACCAGCCGGTGCCGGATCCTGCAGCGGCCGCCGAAGAAGTGAACCGCACCTATGGAATCCCGTCGGACGCCACGGTCTTTCTTTTCGTGGGCCGAATCAACTTCATCAAGAACATAGACTTTACCGTCCGTTCCCTGGCCATAGCCAAGAAGATGGGGCTGAAAAACTTCCGGATGCTCTTTGCGGGAAAAGGACAGGATGAGGAAAAACTGGCGGCCCTGGTGGAGCAGGAGGGATTGAAGGAAGAAGTGGTGATGTGCGGTCTGGCAGACAGGCCGATGCTGGAAAAACTTTACTCCCGCGCCAAGCTCTTCCTGTTTCCGTCCCTCTATGACGCCAATTCGCTCGTGCAGATTGAAGCCGCCTGTCAGGGGACGCCTACGGTTTTCCTGGAAGGTGCCCGCACCGCCGCTACCGTCACCCCTGGTGTCAATGGCTATATTTCGGCCGGCGGAGAAGAGAACTATGCCCGTACCATTCTGGATATCCTTTCAGATGAGGAGGGCTATTCCCGTGTGAGCGCCAATGCCCGGGCTACCCTCTACCAGAATTGGGACGATGTGGTGCGGGACGTCTATAACGATTATTGCTCATTTTAATCACAGATTTTCTTGAACATCCGGTTGCTGACCATCAAGCGCATTCGGTAATCTTCAAGTCTGAGAACACGGAAATACCACCTTTATGATCCATCAGGTGAACGGTCTTTCCTTCGGCACCCTTCGCGACATGCAGGACACCGTTGCAGAAGCAACCCGTATCAACGAGATGCTCTTCCATATCATCCAATCCAAAACCCACATTACAGAAGCCAAGCTCCACGGTGTTCTGGAGAGCAAAAAGGACTGGTATCTCACGGCTAAAGAAGCCCTGGATCTTGGTATTATTACAGAAATCATCTAAATTCGTATCACAAAAGACAGGGATAAGGTAAGAGTCGCATGGGTAAGTCCATCATAGCCATTGATTTCGAAACTGCCAACGGAAGCCCCTCCAGCGTGTGCTCGGTGGGGGTAATCATCGTACGCGATGGGAAAGTGGTGGACTCCTTCTACAGCCTCATCCATCCCTATCCGGACTACTACGCCTGGTTCTGCCAACAGGTTCACGGCCTGGGTCCCGACGATACGGAAGACGCCCCGCTCTTTCCGGCCGTGTGGGACCAGATTGAAGACCGCATCCTGGCTGCTTTTGAGGCCGATAGTTTCCACGACGTCCCCTTCGTCGCCCACAACGCTCGCTTCGATGAGGGCTGCCTCAAGGCCGTCTTCAACGCCTATGGCCTCCGCTATCCCGGCTACAGGTTCCTAGACACCCTTGCCGCCTCCCGCCGCCACTTCGGCCGGACGCTTCCCAACCACCAGCTCCAAACCGTCGCCGCAGCCTGCGGCTACGACCTCCGCAACCACCACCATGCCCTCGCCGACGCCGAAGCCTGCGCCGCAATAGCTCTAAAACTGTTGTAGGGGATTACATTAATGGCCGCAATGACCTTTCCGTCCAACGGCTTTCCGGGTCGCCTTGGCACAAGACCACGCAGCTCCAGCTCCCTGGCAATCTGCTCGGTCTTCATTCCGTGCTGGCTACTCGCCAGCAGGTATACCATGGCTTCTTCTATCTTCACGTTTATTTCTTCCAGACGTGAACAATCTCACCGATGTACATATAGTGGATTCCAAGGCCGGTTTTCTCATACCATTCCCGTTGCTCCGCCGGCATCAGGTTAGCATCAAACTGCTGCCCGTAGAGCTTTTTGCACTCGATGGCCAAGTCAGCCTCGGCATAGATGGGATTGCCCAGATCTGTGAACTCTACGGTGAGTCCGGCACCGGCCACCTTGTCCTCATCTCGGCCTGAGACGCGACCCAGGTAGGACAACTGCTTACGCATATCGGCAGGGAAGTGCGTCACAGTAAAGTAGTCGTTCTCTTCCATGAACTTATGCGTGTATCGGCTTGTGGATACATACACAATGAAAATCGGCTTGCCCCAAAGCTCGCCAATGCTGCCCCAGGAAATGGTGATAGTCTTTTTCATACCGCTAATATACTCATTTTCTCCGCTATTTCAATTATCTTTGTGGATATGAAAGCATTAGTTCTCGGCGCAACGGGCGCCATCGGCAAAGACTTGGTAGAGCAGCTGCTCAAAGACGACACCTTCGACCGTGTGGATATCTTCGTCCGTAGGGAGGTGAAGATTCCCTCGGCTAAACTCGTAGCGTACGTGGTGGATTTCGACCATCCGGAGCAGTGGGCCGATAAGCTCACCGGCGACGTCCTGTTCTCTACGCTTGGCACTACGATTAAAGCTGCCGGGAGCCAGGAGGCTCAATGGAAGGTAGATTACACCTATCAGTACAATGCGGCCAAGGCTGCCCGTGAGAATGGTGTATCCGTGTATGTGCTGGTGTCTTCCGTGGGAGCCAATGCCAAATCCAAAATCTTCTATACCAAGATGAAAGGTGCCCTGGACGACGCCGTACAGAAACTGGACTTTCCAGCCTGCTTCATCCTCCAGCCGCCGTCCTTGATCCGGAAGGGAAGTGACCGCTTCGGCGAAAAGGTTGGCGTCTGGGCTTTGAAGGCTTTCAACGCTATCGGTCTGATGCGGCAATACACTCCTATGCCAACTGAGGCTGTCGCCGCTGCTATGATCCGCCTCGCCAAATCCGGCCGTAAAGGCAATGAGATTATTGTTTCACAGGATATCCTTAACATTGAGTAGCAAGGACACCAAGACACTTATTCTGCTCCATACGGCCGTGTTTCTGGCCGGTTGGACAGGCATCTTCGGGAGACTGATTTCTCTCGGAGGCCTGCCCCTTGTGTGGTATCGCATCATGGTGAGTGTGGCCGTGCTGGCCATTGTCCTGGCGTTTATGGGGCGCTTGCACAAAGTGGGATGGGCAGCTTTTGCCAAGATTGCCGGATGCGGCGGTATCCTGGCCCTTCACTGGGTGGCTTTCTTCGCCAGTATTCAGGCTTCCAACGTGTCCATCGGCGTTGCCTGCATCGCCACTTCCTGTTTCTTTACCACGCTGCTGGATCCGCTTATCAACCGGAAGCGCATCTCGTGGATAGAAGTCCTCATTAGTTTCATTGCCATTTCCGGCGTGCTGCTCATCTTCAGCCTGGACATCCGTTACCGGCTGGGAATTGCACTGGGACTGCTGTCTGCGGCACTATACTCGTTGTTCTCGCTTCTCAATATAAATGTAGCCAGGGAAACAGGGGAAGACAGCGCCACTATGTTGCTGTACGAGCTAATCGGCGGCGTCTTCTGCCTGTCGCTACTGGTCCCATTCCTTCCCCTGGCCGAAATCATTCCCCAAAAGGCCGATATCCTGTGGCTGCTGCTTCTGGGTTCCGTCTTTACCGTGCTGCCGTTCCTGTTCCAATTACAGGCGCTGCGCTCACTATCGGCCTTTACTGTGAACCTGGCCTATAACTTGGAACCCGTCTACAGCATTGGCTTTGCCGCCATCCTTTTCGGCGAGCTCCAGGAAGTAAACTTCTCTTTCTGGCTGGGAATAGCCTTAATCGTCATTTCCGTCCTCATCCAAACCCGCCGGGTGACACATACTAATACGTCCCGATGATGAAACGAACTCTCCTCTTCCTGCTTCTGACCTTTGTTCCTTTATTCGCTCTTGAAGCCAAGGACTACGAAGTCCGCGGCCCCCAAGGCGGCATTTCCTTCAAGATTTGCTTGCCTGAAGGATTCAACCCTCAAACGGACAAGTGCCCCATGGTTATTCTCATGCATGGCATCTTCTCCAGCAAGGACTATAACCCCATGCCTGCACTGGCCAAGGGCCTTGCGAAAGCCGGAATAGCGTCTATCCGTTTCGACTTCAATGGCCATGGTAAAAGCGAAGGCCGTAAACAGGACATGACGATAGAGAAGGAGATTGCCGATGCGATGGCTATCTATGAATATGTAAGAGCGCTGCCTTATGTGACTGATGTCGGCTTTCTGGGTCACTCTCAAGGCGGGGTCGTCGCTTCTATGTCCGCCGGCCGGCTGGCTGAGCAGGGGATTGCCCCAGAAGGGCTTGTACTTCTTGCTCCCGGTGCCGTCATCAAGGAAGCCTGCCAGGGCGGCAAGTTTTTTAACGCCCGCTTCGATCCCAATGACCCTCCTGAGTACATCCGTTGCTGGGGCATCTACAAACTAGGGCGTGAGTACCTGCTGAGCACCCAAGAACTGGACATCTACGGCACTGCAGCGGCATACGAGGGCCCCGTTCTCATCCTTCACGGAACCGGGGATAAGATTGTCCCAATGTGGTGCAGCGAGCGTTATAAAGAAACCTACGGTGACAAGGCCGAGCTCAAGACCATTGATGGTGAGAATCATACCATCACCCGTCATCGCGACGTCGTTGTCCGAGAAGTGGTTGACTTTTTCAAAGGACTTTGAAGACGTCTCTCAACTTTATTCAGCATGTCGAAGAACCGCCAGGTAGCAACGGCAGGCCCAATCCTTTTGGGCATAATCTGGGCAGGAAAAAGGAACAATACCCCTTGAACGAAGGATTTCCGGCCTCATATAGATTTTTCTAATAATATTTTTGCCTGTATGACAAATATCAGTATCTTAGTAAAAATATAACCAGCTAACAACCAATTATATGAGACGCATCTATTTCCCCTTTTTCTTCCTGTGGGCCCTTCTTTACTCTATAGGGGCATCGGCGCAGGATTTTACTCTTGGGCCGGAAGGCTATTTCCGTAATGAAGGAATCGATGTGATGGCTTTTTATGACTTTTATCCGGAAGGGCATCAGGGGGGAGTCTGCGTCATTATGAATGGAAAACGCATAGCCACCAACGGTGACCTCCGTTTTGAAGCCACTCCCGGTCAGTGGCAGCCTGTTCCCCGTCAGATTTCCCGCGAAGTTGGGAAAGACGCCATCGTCGCCAGGCTGGCCTATCCGGATTCCTCCCGCCACCTGACGGGATTCAACCCGATGGTGTATCCCGATGCCGTGGTTAACTATACCGTAACCACAAAAGCCGTGGGCGGCCATATTGAAGTAACCCTGGACCTGGACCGTCCCATTCCGGAAGAATTTATCGGCAAGGCCGGTTTCAACCTGGAGTTCTTCCCCGGAAACCTCTTCGGAAAGCCCTGGCTGATGGATGGTCAAAGCGGCATCTTTCCCAGACAACCCAATGCCCCCCTTGCCATGACGGAGCCCAACTACAAGCATACAGGTAATTTCCACCAGGACGGGAAGCCCATGATTGATTTCGACCGGCTCATCGCAGAAGGGAAGGGATATAATCCCATCGTAGCCGACGATATCATCGCCGAACCTTATGCTGTTGGCCGAAAGTTCACCTCCCGCCCGGACAATCCTTACGAGAGACTTACCATAGAGACCCTTACGGAGGATCTGAAACTCTATGACGGGCGGATGAACCACAACAACGGATGGTTCGTCCTCCGCTCGGAGATTCCCTCCGGAGCGACAAAGGGAGCTGTCAAGTGGATCATAACACCCGCCGTAATACCGGGCTGGCGATATGCTCCGGTCATCCAGACTTCCCAGGTGGGTTACCATCCGGCGCAGCGAAAGATAGCCATTATAGAACTGGATGGGAGGGATACAGTCCGGGACTCTGCCGAACTGATCCGGATTGACGCCGACGGTACCACCCCCGTCCTTGCCGCTACACCCAAGGACTGGGGACGGTTTCTCCGCTTCAACTACGCCTGCTTTGATTTCAGCGAAGTCCGGCAGAGCGGCCTTTATCAGATCCGCTATGGCGATAGCGTGTCCTCCGTTTTCCGTATCGATGACGATGTCTACCGGCGGGGTATCTGGCAGCCCGTGATTGAGTATTTCCTGCCCAACCAGATGTGTCATATGCGGGTCAATGAGAAATACCGGGTTTGGCACGATGCCTGTCACCTGGACGATGCCCGGATGGCCTTGAACGAAAACGGGATCGACGGCTACAACCAGGAAGCTGGCATATCCCCGTATGCTCCCGGGGCATTTGTTCCCGGTGTGGCCGTTGGTGGCTGGCACGATGCTGGAGATCTGGACCTCAGGATAGAGTCCCAGGCCGGGGAATCCTACATCCTCTCCCAGGCTTACGAACAATTCCGTCCGGAGATTGATGTTACCGCCATCGATTTTGATCGCCGCGTCACGGAGATTCATCAGCCGGACGGAAAGAATGACATCCTGCAGCAAATCGAGAATGGTGTTTTGTCCGTTGTGTCGGCCTATCAAGCACTGGGTCGCCCTTATCGGGGAATCATCAGCAGCAGTCTGAGGCAGTACGTCATCCTGGGAGATGCCGCGGCCATGACGGACGGGGCCCCCGGAAATGAGGATGACCGCTGGATTTACACGGAAGACAATCCTTCCCGTGACAGGGAGACAGCGGCCCAGCTTGCCGGTGCCGCCCGCGTACTCCGTGAGTATAACAGTACCCTGGCGGCCCGGTGCCTGGATATGTCAAAGGCGCTTTTCTCCTCTACGGAGGGTAACCGGATGCACGCCGCCGTGGAATTGCTTCTCACAACGGGAGAGAAAGAATACAGGGACTATATCCTTGCTAATAAGGACTCAATCCTGAAGGAAATGGGGCAGAGCGGCTGGTTTGCCGCTTCCCTGGCCAAAGGCTGGGAGCAGAGCCGGGACAAGAAAGAACGAGCCTTTGCGAAGGAATTCCGGCAGGCCCTTGTCCAGTATAAGGAACAACTGCAGGCTCTTGTTTCCGAGAATCCCTACGGCGTTCCTTATCATCCTACCATCTGGGGTGCAGGATGGGATATCCAGCGCTTTGGCTATCAGCACTATTTCCTTGTTTCGGCCTACCCGGATATCTTCTCCATAGATCCCGTCTATGATGCGCTTCACTTTGTGCTGGGCCGTCATCCTGGAGTCAATACGGCTTCCTTCGCATCGGGAGTCGGTGCCATCTCGGCAACCACCGCCTACGGTACCACCCGCGCGGACTGGTCTTACGTTCCCGGAGGGGTTATCTCAGGGACTGCCATCATTCGGCCGGATCTTCCGGAACTGCTGGAGTTCCCGTATCTTTGGCAGCAGACCGAATATGTCCTTGGCGGAGGATCCTCCCATTATATGTTCCTAGTCTTGGCAGCGGAAAAATTGCTGAAGGAATAAGACCCGGTTTGTATTATCCCGATTAGTAGACGTAAACAAACGAAGAATATGAAGAAAACGCTGGCTATGCTTTTGTGGGGACTCCTTTTGGTAGCCTGCAAAAGCCGTCCTGTCTCCGACACCTTGGACGGTAGCCTCAAGGACTGGCGCTCCATTCTTGCCAAAATACGCGTCCAGTTCACGGAGTTATTGAATACTTTGTGATCAAAGCAATAGGTCCTAATGATGAGAGAAAGTCTTTATAACTACATTTATAATGAAGTTGTTCCCAGGTATGCGGCCTTTGATCAAGCGCACCGGGAAGATCATGCTTTGATGGTCATTGACCGCGCTCTGTCCATGGGCCGGCAGTATGATATCGATGAAGAAATGCTTCTGACGGCTGCTGCCTGTCATGACCTGGGACTGGCTGTTGACCGGAAGACACACCATTTGGAAAGTGGGCGGATAATACGAGAAGACAAGCGGCTTGCCGAGTGGTTTACTCCAGAGCAGATCGAGACCATCGCCCAGGCCGCGGAAGATCATCGGGCATCGGCCCAAACGCCGCCAAGAAGCATCTATGGCCGTCTTGTTGCCGAGGCCGACCGCTTAATCGTTCCCGAAACCGTCATACGCCGGACGGTTCAATTCAGCCTTTCCCATTATCCCGAACTGGACAAAGAAGGCCACTGGAATCGCACGCTGGAGCATCTCCATGAAAAATATGCAGAAGGCGGCTATCTTCACCTTCTGATTCCGGGTTCTCCCAATGAAGCGCCTCTGGAACAGCTGCGCGAAATCATCAAAGATGAGGCTCGGCTCCGGACTATTTTTGAATCTGTTTTCTCAGAAGAGGAGATTACCACAGCCTGAGCAGATCTATGATGTTTTCAATGAGCCAGGGGCTTTCGTAATCCTTTTGAGTGCCGTCAACCACAGCGAAGGAAAAATTAGTGGCCATGCACTCTTCGGGGGCATCGACATAATCCGTGTTCTTACCTACAACGTCCCAGAAATCGGAGGCTTCTTCGGTAGGGTACCACGTGTCCAGAGCATCGATGGGAACCAGGACCGTTTGGCTGTAATCGAAGAAGTCGACATCCTCCCCGGCTTCGGTATAGGCTTCCTCCCAGGTAGCGGTGTAGAGGGTGAGGAGTGCGCAGTCCCGTTTCTCTCCGTTAATGGTGAAGGTGGCGTAGTTGTCCAGATGCTCCACGTCGGGATTGGATAAAATCAAGTCCCGGATGGCGGGGGCAAAGTCAATATCTTCATCCAAGATGTGGAAGCCGATGAGTTCGTACATTTTCCGACGGAAGTCCGGGGAGTTGCGGGTAAGGCAGTGGAAAAGTTCGTGGGCGATGAGACTATGGACATAGTCCGGTTCACGTTTCATGACTCTCTCGTAGAGGTATATCTCTGTCTTGTGAGTATAGGCGGCCGCTGCATCCCCCTCTTCCATCATATTGGTCTTTATGAAGACGATTTCATGATCCGGGAAGGGAAGGGAAAGCGCCCCCATAGCTGCCAGCTTGTCCTCGACGTACCCGACGGCCTCGTCGATAACTGCTTTTTCTTCCTTGGAGAAGTCCTGAATGCAGGTTTGACCTATTGCTTTGAGTTCGTCCAACGTGGCTCCGGCTTTTCTTGCCTTCCAGTCTAAGTCATACTGCGTGAGTTTGTCATAGTACTCGGTGTTGGCGAGAATCAGTTGCTGCCCCTCCGGTATCGTTGCAAAGTGGTAGTTGATTTCTACTGGCTTAGGGCCCACAGGATCCCTTTGACACGAAAGAAAGAGACTGGCCGAAACCAGAACAAGGAAGATGGGGAAAGACTTCATATCAAATGCTTTTTTGTTCGTTGCAAAGATAACAAAAAATACGGTCCACGACGTGTTTCTCAACTACTTTACAGCCTTCGTAGACACAGAAGCAACCACTTTCACTGTCCCGGCCGAACCAGCGGCCGACGCTCCGGGTGTCAAGTGTATTCAGGGCGTCCTTTGCTCTCCCGCACTAGCGTTTCAGGAACTTCTGATACCTTTCCATTTCTTTCGCCAGCGCCTCCTGGCTAAGGTCTGCATTGGGAAAGAAGGCATCAGCCCGGACTTTACCGCCGGCTGCGGACCAGTTGCCCACCCCTTCACCGTCCTGGAGGATGACCGGCCAGAAGATGCCGTTACCGCTGTGCGCGCGGTGCATATGGTCCGGATGGACCGACACGTGCCGGCTTTTGTACGCAATCAGGTATTCATCGTAGGACGGAAGCAGTGTTACCGTTCCGCTGCGGAATCCGCGGGTGCGGCTGTCCCGGTGGCGTAGGAAGGAGAGTCCTTTCCACCGCTCCTCTATGAGTTCTCCCTGAATGGCGCTGATGCCCTTTTTGCAGTCGCTGATATTGAGGCCGCACCACCAGACGAAGTCTTCCAGGGTGGCGGGACCGTGGCTGCGGAAGTAAGTTCTGGCCAGCTTGGCCAGCGCTTCTTCCTGGCTGATTTCAGGCACCGGAGGCAGTTTTTGGGCCGATAGGGCATAGCTTTGCTTCAGGGGGAAGAGGTCTCCGCTGCAGAGAAGGCCGCTGTATTCGGCCAGGCGGATGTGGTAGGAGAGCCGATGCTCCTCCATAGCGATACCCCTGTCCTTGAGGGCCTTGGCGAAATCGGCCTTTTGGGCTATCCGGCTTTTGGAAAGATAATCGCTGAAAATGGTCTGGATGGCTTCCTGTTCGGCCAGGGGGATGTCAACGCCGTTGGAGTGCATCCATCCGGCCATCCCGCGGAGGGCATTGCTCCGGCAGAGTTCCAGCATCCATCCCAGGTCTTCTCCAGCCACCAATTGCCAGGTGGTGCGGAAAAGGTGTACCCGGACAATCTGGCCTTCATTGTAGGCCTTCTCGAACGCCTTGGCACTAGGCCTTTTGGTGCGCATTCCCACTGCCCAGCGCATCATCCGGTACTCCTGCGCCTGCATCGCGCCCATCCAACTCACCACTTCTAGCGGCGATTTCATCTGGGGGCAAATCAGTTGCTGGTTCAGCAGGCGTTGGGAGATGGGATTCATACTGGAGACTCAAAGTCCCTTTGGCGGTCAAATAAACGGGGTTATATTCTTTCTATGACCGGCGGATAGCCAGCAGGCACAAAACCAGGAGGGCGGGGAAGAAGGAGGCGGCCAGGATACCGCTCTGGATGTCGTCTCCACCGGACCGGGTGACCAGCCCCACCAGGGAGGGGCCAAAGGTGCCGCCGGCATCACCGGCCAGGGCCAGCAGGGCGAACAGAGCCGTTCCGCCACCGGGCATACGGGCCGATGTAAGGCTGATGGAACCGGGCCACATAATGCCCACGGCCAGACCGCTGACCATACAACCTGCCAGGCTGACCATAGGAATCCGTGCCAGGGAAGCCGTCAGATAGGCGGCAAAAGTGAGGATACCTGCGCCCGTCATATAGGCCGATAAATCCAGGTTCTGGCCTTTCTTTCCATACCAGAGCCGTCCCAGACCCATACAGAAAGCAAAGCCGCAGGGACCCGCCAGGTCTCCGATGGCCTTGTCCACGCCCAGGGAAGCCTCGGCAAAGGCCGATGTCCACTGCGCCATGGTGCTTTCGGACGCACCGGCTGCAATCATCAGCAACAGGAAGAGCCAGAAAGTCTTATTGCGGAGCAACTGTCCCATAGTCATTCCCTCGGAATCGGCCACGATGGGCTCGATGGGGCAGGTGGCGAAATTGAGGATGTTATAGAGCGGAATCAAGGCCCACAGGCAGGCCAGGATGCGCCAGTTGTCCAGTCCGAACACCGTAAAGAACAGCGTGGAGCCCAGGATTACACCTACGGCGCCCCAGCAGTAGAAGGAATGGAGCAGGCTCATCATTCCCTCCTTATTGGGGAAAGGGCAGGCCTCGATGATGGGGCTGCAGAGCACTTCAATAAGGCCGCTGCCCACGGCATAGACCGTGACGCAGAGAAGGATGCCCACCAGCGGATTGTGGAAAAGGCCGGGCACGAAGGCCAGGCCGGCCAGTCCCAGTGCCGATGTTACCTCTGATACGATGATGCTCTTGCGGTAGTCTATGTTCTTGAACTTGGCGCAAAGGAAGTCCGTGATCAGCTGAACCACATAGAAAACGGCCGGAATGAGGGCCAGGCTGGCTATAGGGATTTGGTACTCCCGGTGAAAAGCCATGAACAGGAGCGGCGTAAAATTGGCCACGATGGCCTGGGTTACAAAACCCAGGTAACACGCTATTTTGGTTTTTCCGTAGTCCTTCATTCTCTTAAAAACAAAAGCCCCTGGCATATGTCAGAGGCATTTTTGGAGGTACCAAGCGGAATCGAACCGCTGTAGCAGGTTTTGCAGACCTGTGCCTAACCACTCGGCCATAGTACCAGAACGGGAATGCAAAGTTAGCAGGTTTTCCCGAAACTACAAAAAAATCAGATATTATTCAGGAAATAATCTACAACGGCGTCCTTACTTTCCTGCGTAATCAGGAATTGGTTGTGGTTGGTATGGGAGCGGATGATCTCACAGTTGGGATACCGCCTCTTCCAACGGGCCTCATTGGTAAGGAATTCCGCCTTTTCCATCTTCTTGAGCTCGGGCGATTTGACAAAGCCCGCACTCACGGCGCTGTCTTCCGTGTAGATGGTGGAAACGATGGACGTGACCGGTCCGTTGTAGGTTTCCTCCGGCATGGTGGCCATCAGGTTGATGTCCAGGTCGGCCCTGCGGTTGTTTCTCTCCTCGCTCAGGTGGGGGAAGAAATAGGCGGGCTTTAAGAGTTTCTGGATGGCGGTATCGCGGTCCAGTTCTCCGTCCAGGACTACTACGCGGGGCTTCTCAGGCTTGTCGTTGTAAAGACGGGCGGCCAGGGCCAGGGCCTGTTCGCCGCCGGCGCAGAAACCGGTGAGGCACACGACGTTGCGGGTCTTGACAACGTCCTCCACATATTTGACATACACGTCTATCAGGCCATTGATATCCGTGAGCTCGTCCTGCAGGACGGTGTGGTAGGATTCGATGGCAAAAATGGCAAACTTGTGGCTGATATTCTGGGCCCATTCTCCAAAGAGGAAGTCAAAGCTGGTGTATCCGCTGATCACGATGATGACCGGTTTTTCCGTTTCAACCTCTCCGTGACCAAACCAGAAAGCATTGGGGTGCTTTTCGGCCGACATGATGCCGCGGATGGTTCTCCGCGTATAGAAGTCGTTGGCAGTGAGGTGGATGCCGGACATGCCCATCAGGACGATGAGCTGCATGATATGGAGGGAGGTGATGCCCACATCGTCCATCAGGTCTGCATTGACATTGATGCTGGGCAGGCCGATGAGACCGGCGGCTGCCTGGATCAGGAGCTCCTCGCCGGGGGTGACGGGCGTATCGTTGGTGGTGACCGGATTCAGGGCTTCGTTAACCAGGGCCGACTGGTCGATCTTGCCATTGAGGGTGAGCTTGAACTCCTTGACCTGGTTCCAGAAGGTAGGAATCATGTAAGGGGGAAGCTGCTTGCTCAGGTTGTGCTTGATGGCATCGAAGCCGTTGACGCCATCGGCCAGCATCACATAGGCTACGATATACTTCTCTGTGCCCACTTCTTCCAGGCGGACAAAGGCCCTCAGGACCCCTTCCTGCCTTTCAATGGCGGCGCAGATCTCTCCCAGCTCAATGCGGAAGCTGCGTAGCTTGATCTGCGAGTCTTTTCGGCCGATATAGTTGAAACTGCCGTCCGGGTTCAGGGTTACCAGGTCTCCGCTGTGGTACAGCCGGGACACGTCTATGCCTTCACGCTCCTGCTCGAAGGGATTCTCGGAGAAGGCCTTGGCGTTCAGTTCCGGGCGGTTCCAGTAACCGTTGGTAACCTGCATGCCTCCTACCCACAGTTCTCCGGATTCTCCCGGAGCTACCTGTTTTCCTTCTTCGTTGACCACATAGCACACTACACCCGGGGCGGGTTTGCCGATATTCTGCCATTCATCGGCCTGCTTGAACTCGTGGGTGGTGATGACCACGCAGGTCTCGGTGGGGCCGTATCCGTTGACAAAGCGGTAGGAATATTTTCCGGCTATCTTGCTGGTAAGGCTGTGCGGGATGGCCTCTCCACCGGCCGAAAGGGTTTCCATGGCGGGGAAATCGTAGTCCGGGAAGATGGCCAGCAGGGACGGCGGCATGAAGGTGAAGGTAATCCCTTTCTCTTTGATCAGTTTGTGAAGCTGGAGGGCGTTGTGCCTTTCTTCGTTCTGGGCTATGATCAGCGTGCCGCCATAGAAGAGGGAAGAGTAGATCTCCAGGACGGAAGCATCAAAGCTGATGCTGGCAAACTGGAGGATGACGGAATGGTCGCTGATCTGGAAATTGTCCGGATGGCACACCGTCTGGCAGTAACTGTAAAGGGCCTTGAAGGGGACCGAAACGCCTTTGGGCTGTCCCGTGGTTCCGGAAGTATAGATCATGTAAACCTCTGAGAAGCCTCTTTTCAGGAGCGGAAGCGGCTTGGCAATGGGCGTGGCCAGCAGGTCCTGGATATTGTCTTGGGTGATGAGGACGCTGACGCCGGCATCCTGGCAGATGAAGTCTCTGCGCTCCACGGGATTCTCCACGTCAATGGGAACATAGGAGCAACCCAGCTTGATGGAGGCCAGCATGCAGGGCAGGTAATGCTGGTTCCGTCCCAGGTAGATGCCTATGCGGACGGGAACGGTGGGGTCTCCGGCGTTCAGGTCTATCTGTTGGGCAATCCCGGAGGCGATGTGGTTGGCCATCTCATCCATCTGGGCATAGGTAACCTCCTGGTTGCCAATGACGTATGCCGGCTTGTCCTTATAGATGTTGACAATGGTCTTTAACCGATCTGTCAGCTTCTCAAAATAAAAATCCATACACTACTACTATAATACTTAGAACTTGATAGCTACGTGACCCAGAATCCAGCGTCCGGCCTGCTGCATGGGGGCTACGCTGGAACCGCCCTGCTTGTAGGACGTATTGGCAATGTTGTAAACATTGATACCCATTTCCACTTTCCAGATATGGTAGCTGGCGCCCAGGTCAAACAGCACGCGGGCCGGGATGTCAATGTCCAGCGGATCGGTGCCGGGCAGGGAATACTGGCTGTACTGTTTGGAAATGAAGTTGGCGTGGGCGTTGAGCTTGAGCCCCTTCAGAACCTCGTAGGAGGCGGTCAGGTTGGCCTGCCAGTCAGGAACGTTGTATACGCTGTGGTTGATGATGCTGTAGTTATGGGCATTCAGAACCCGCTGCCAGGTAACGTTTCCGTCCACCATGAACCGGGAGAAGGTATAGCCGGCTACGATTTCCACACCGGCGTTGGTGAGACTACCGGCATTGACGTTACCCACTTCACTCTGGATGATGAAATCATCGGCCTTGTTGATAAAGCCGTTCAGTTCCAGTTTGAGGCCCTTGACAATCTTGCCGTCGCTGTAGAAGGACATCTGCCAGGAATTCAGGAATTCGGGGGAGAGGTCTGCGTCTCCGGAGTTGATGTCAAACGTGTTGTTGCGGTAGAAGTACGGCGAATCCACGAAGGACTTGGAATAACTGAGCTTGGCACTCCACTTGGGACGGGAATAGATCAAGGCGATACGGGGGGAGAGCACGTTCATCACCTTGCCGTTTGAGCGGGACTTGTAGTCGTAGCGCAGGCCGGCGTTCAGGACCAGTTCCTTCCAGGTGTGCTTTACCTGCACATAGGCGTCGGCACTGGTTTCCTTGCCGGTGTACAGGACCTTTCCGTCGTTGAACGTCTTGAGGATCACGTCAAAGTCCCTGCCTTCCAGGTAGCTGGCATCGGACAGGTTGAAGCGGTTGGCGTGACCGCCCACCATGATGATGCCCGTATGGTTCTGTCCAAAATTGTAGTTATAGCTGCCCTGGGCCGATACGCCATAGGTGTATTCGTTCCAGTTGGCGCTCTGGAATACGCCGTTGTAGAGCTTGAGGGTAATCTCCTCCGCTCCGTTGGGGTGCACGTCGTTGGCGCCTACTTCCGGAATCTCGTCGCCGCCTACCTGGTAACGCTGCTGGTTCTGTGAGTCAAAGAACACGGTGGCCTGCCAGGCAAACTTGCCGTAGTTGTCCTTGTAGCCCATCTCTGCATGCTGGGAGGAGATGGCGTAACCGGGAGCGTGGTTGTTGATATAGCGGTACTCGTTGTAGCTGTACGGGGTAAAGAAGTAACTGAGGGACATGGGAGCCACCGTCTTGGAGAAGCGGCGGTTGTAAAGGAGGTGGAACTTGTCCCATTTCAGGGAGACGCCCAGGTCGTAGGAAGGCGTTTTGTTGTAGCCTCCAATGATCATATCCCCTTCTATGGGCATGACGGAATAGGGCTGTTCGTCCCAGTTGTTGCCGTAATGCACTTTCTGGCCCGTAGCGTTGTAAAGGCTGGCCCAGCTCAGGATGTCCAGGGACAGGTAACGCTTGCCAAACAGGATGTCTCCGCGGAGCTGTCCGTAATTACCGCCGCTGAACTTGGCCAGGAAGCCGTCCACGTCGGATCCTTCCTTGGTAATGAGGTTCACCACACCGGTAAGGGCCACGCCGCCGTACAGGGACGATGCAGGGCCTCGCAGCACCTCGATCTGCTTGACTTTCTCCAGGCTGATGGAGAAATCCGGGCTGGCGGCATTGGTGGAATAGCTGTTGAGGCGGTGGCCGTTGAGCATGATGAGCAGCTTCTCCTGTCCGGAGGAATAGATGCCTCGCATAGCCACGTTCATCTCTTCGTTGCAGGCTATGTCCGTCATGCCGGGCACGTAGGCTATCAGGGCTTCCTTCAGGGTGCGGGCTCCCACGCTCCGGATCATCTCTTCCGTAATGAGGGTCACCGGCACCGGCGCCTCTTCAATGGATTCGGCCTGCTGGGATGCCGTGGTAATGGTGGCGGTCTTGCCGGCCTTGATGCGGTTCACCATCTCGGCAAAGCGAGGGGCGTCGTTGTACACGCTGTAGTAAGGGTCCACGGCCAGCAGTTTGGAGACCCACGTCTGGGCTACTTCCGGCCGGTCCATGTTCAGGTTGCACAGGGCAAGAAGGCGGTACACACCAATCCGGGTTTCTCCTTTGAAGCTGTTGGCCGAACCGGTAAGGAGGGAATCGGCCTTCTGGAAAAGACCGAGCTCATAGGCCTCCTGGGCCGATTCATACACACGCGTAGCTTCCTGTGCCCTGGTAGCCCAGGGGATCAGCAGAATCAGGAGCGCGATTATGTATTTCTGGGGTCTCATTTTACAATCTTTACAGGGATGATGAACGTAAAGGTAGTTCCCACTTTGGGCTCGGTTTCTACGAGCAGCTGTCCGTTATGATTCTTGGTAATCAGGTCGTAGGTGATGCCCATTCCCAGGCCGGTTCCCTGTCCGGCGGGTTTGGTGGTGAAGAAATTCTCGAAGATCTTGGCTTTGACCTCCGGGGTCATGCCCATGCCGTTGTCCGTGATGTCAATCCGGATCTCTCCGTCGTTTCCTTTGGGGGTAAAGGCCACTTTTACCTGGATGGTGGGCTTGTAGTCCGGACCTTCTACGCCGGTCCTTTCCTTTACCGTATAGCAGGCGTTGTTCATTACGTTGAGCACGGCGCGGCTCAGGTCCTGCGGGATGACCATGACCTTGGGAAGGTCTTCCGGGATCTCTTCCTGGATGGAAATGTTGAAGCTCTTGTCATTGGCACGCATGGCGTGATAGCTGAGCCATACGTACTCGTGAACCAGCTGACCTACGTCCGTAGGGAGCATCTCTCCGGCCTTGCCGCGGCTTTGCAGCAGGATGCCCCGGATGATGCTGATGGCCCGCTCTCCGTGTTCCTGGATCTTGGACAGGTTCTCTTTGAGATCGGCCGAAATGTCCAGGAGGTCGGTTTCGTCGTCTTCTCCCAGCTTGTCCTTGCAGTCTTCCACAATGCCCTTCAGGTCTTCCAACAACTTGACAGACATTTTGCTGAAATTGATGACAAAGTTCAGCGGATTCTGTATCTCGTGGGCAATACCGGCACTGAGGAGGCCCAGGGAGGCCATCTTTTCCTGCTTGTGCAACTGTTGCTGCAAATATTCTACCTGTTTGTTCAGGTCTTCCTTTTCCACTTCCATGATATCTTAGGTCAAGCTAATTACAAATTCAGTATATTCGTCTTTGACGGAGCTCACCGTGATGTTACCACCGCAGTCGTGCATGATCTGCTGGCTCAGGTACAGGCCCACGCCGGGAGCTTCTGCGGTGGGCTTGGTGGTAAAGAAGGGATCGAACACCTTGTTCAGGATGCTCTCTTCTATGCCGATACCGTTATCGTAGATCTTGATGAGGGCCTTTCCGTCTTCTTCCCGTACGGTCATCCGGATAATGGGGCTGTACGCTCCCTTTTCGGCCTTTTTCTTGATGGCGTAAACGCTGTTGCCCAGCATGGACATCAGGGACTTGCCCATTTGGTCGGCCACTACGTTCCGCATCAGGGGAGAGCCGGGCAGATCCATCTCTACCTGGATGCCCAGGGCGGAGATGTCGCTGGCGTAGTAGGCTTTGAGCTTGTCTACGCACTGCTGGCAAAGCTGGCTGAGATCCGTGGGCTCGAACTTCTGGGAACGCTCCTTGAGCATTTCCTCCATGGCCTTCAGGGTACGCGTGGTGGCGGTTCCGTGCTGCTCAATCTTTTCCAGGTTGGTCTGCATCATGTCCATTACATCCATCGAATCCTCATAGATATCGGGTGTAAGGTGCTCTTTCTCATCCTCAATGTTCTGCCGCATGTCCTTGGCCAGGCCCAGCGTGAGGTGGGAGAAGTTGTTGATGTAGTTCATGGGGTTGAGGATGCGGTCGATGAGGCCCTTGGTCAGTTTACCGATGGCGGCCTCGCGCTCCTGGCGGAGCAGCTGGTCCTGGGCCGATCTCAGTTCACGGGTGCGCTCATCCACAATGGCTTCCAGTCTTTCCTGTTCTTCCGCCATGCGGCGCATGCGGTACTGGAAGAAAAGATGGACCAGGCCCATGGCTATGAGCAGGTATACCAGCAGGGAGTACCAGCGGACAAAGAACGGATAGGGTCTCTTGAACTCCAGCGGATCGCTTTCGCTAATCTGGCCAAAGGCGTCCCTGGAACGGACGGCCAGCTGGTACGAACCAAAGTTGAGGTTGGCAAACAGGTATTCCTGCTGGGTGCTCCAGGCCGACCAGGCGTTGTCGTTCTTGAGACGGTAGCTGTAGTGCGTTTCTCCAATGGGATCCAGCTTGTCGTTGGCAAAGCTCAGGGAGAGGTCTCCGTCGCTGAAATTGAAGTGGCGGATATGCAGCTGGGGCGTATACTTCTGGGCGGTGGCGCACTGGTCCAGGTTGAGGCGGATCAGCTCCACATAGTCTCCAATCCAGGCCAGTCCGTCCTGGATGAGCATGGCGTTGACCTTGGACTCAGCCAGGGGCTCTACCCATGCCCGGAGGTCTTCCGGCATGTTGTCGTAGTAAAGGCCGGAGCCGTCACTGTTGCCGTGCCAAACGTTGCCGTTGTGATCTTCGTACTCAAAGAGTTTGGAGATGGGGCCGTCTTCCTTCTTCTGGAAGCGGCTGGCGCCGGCCTCCAGGTAGTAGTAGTCGCCGGCCAGGGTCAGGGCCCACATGCCGCCCTTCCCGTCTTTCTTGAAGCGGGTGATATTGGGAATCTCTCCAAAGGCCCGGGGTTCTTCTCCGGGGCGGAAACGGCAGACACGCTCCAGTTCTCCTACCAGGTAAGAGCCGTCTCCCAGGGCGGCGATGGAAAGGGAGAACTGATGGGTTAACTGGCGGACCTTGCCGTTATTGTACTCATAAAGACCGTCAGAAGTGGCTACGTAAAGGGTTCCAGTTGCGCCCTGGGCCATCTGCCAGCAGGCGTGGTTGATCTGGGATACCTGGCTAAAACGCTGGCCTTCCAGGCGGAACAGCCCCTGGAACGTACCTACCATCAAGGTGGGACCGCACATCTCTATGCAGGAGATCTGGCCTCTGAAGCCTTCCTTTTCCGTAAAGCGGGTGTAGACTTCCGAAACGGAGATGCTGAAAACGCCGTTGTCCGTGGCGCCCCATACCGTTCCCTTGCCGTCATAGGCCAGTTTGGTGATACTGTTGGAGCAGAGTCCGTTATTTACATTGATCCTCCAGATTTCCTGGCCCTGGGCGTTGACGGCAATGACACCGTCCGTAGCCGTGGCCAGCAGGGTGCGGTTGTCGCTTAATTTGAGACGCTGGTAGACCTCGATATCGTTCCAGCGGTCCACTACGGTCCGGCTGTCGCTTTCCTTTCCCACGAGCGGGGTATAGGAAACGCGGATGGAATCTCCTTCAAAGGCTTCTACGCGTCCCGTGAGGTTGATGCCGTCAAAGAGGATGGCATCGTCGGTATCCTTGTGCAGGCTTACTACGCGGGAGATATCCGGCGTGTGGACAATTCTCCAATGGACATGGTCATAGACCAGGAGACCTTCAAAGTTGGCAAAGAAGGTGTGGCCGTCTTCGTCGCACAGGACGTCGAAGTTACGGTTGTGGGCATCGTACTGGCTGGCCGAGTAGTTCTTGAAGAACGGGACCCCCATATAGGCATCGGCTGCGCCTTGGGCAGCAGCCTGCACCGTGCACAGCAGCACGGCGGCCATCAAACTGATATGATACGCTAACCTTCTCATTTGAACTTCATATAGGGGATTGAGGAGCTCACGTAACGGGTCCATTCCTGCTCAGTGAGGTTACGGTTGAGTTTGCCCAGCAGTTGACGGGCCATGTCATCGGCCGATGAATTGAGCGTGGTCACGTTGCCGGAGGAGGTGCCAATCCAGACGGTCTTGCCATCGGCGTCTCCGCAGACGGCAAGGGTCCATCCATCGTACGTATAATCTACGGGCACCAGCCATTCGGTGGGAATGCTCTTGCCGTCCAGCGGCTTTTTGCTAATCACCGTGGAGGCCTGCTCCAGCTCTTCCTGGAAGGTTAAGCGACTCTCGTACAGCAGGTTGTCCATGCTCCAGATGAAGACCGACTTGTCATAGCCGCCGGTGACCACGATGGTGCCCAGCATGGTGATGCTGATGCAGCGTGACTTGTGGGCGGCCAGGGTCTCCATGACGCGGTTGTACTTATTAATAGGGTATACCGTTCCGTCTTCCACGCCCACGAGCAGGCACTGGGTGGCTCTGTCGTAGTGTGCGGCGGTAACCACATACGGGACCAGCGGCTTCTTGTCCGCGATGGTGCCCGTGATATCCATTTCTGCGTAGGAACCATCCGCATAGAACAGGCAGATGGTGTTATTTCGGTTGACCAGGGCCGATAGGGGCTTGCTCAGGGACTCGCGTCCGGTGATCTTTCCGTTGGAGTACCAGCTCAGGCTCTGGCGGCCTGCCAGCAGCAGGCCTCCGCCGCCCATGGGAACCACTTTGAAATAATGCTCTTCCGGAAGCTCCACTTCCTGCAGGTTGCCCTGGAAATCCAGGATGCAGAGGGGGCCCTTGAGCGACAGGGCGTAAATCTTTCCGTCCATCACCAGCACATCCCGGAAGTCGAATTCGGGATTGAACAGGAGGGTTTGGGCCGAAAGGGTCTTGGCTCCGCCGTTGACGCCGGCGGTCATCCAGACTACCTCACCATAGTTGGTGACGGCAACGCACTGGCCCGGCGTACCGGGAATCTGGGAGATGGCGTTGACGGCGCCGTTCTCCGGAACACGGTAGCGGGGGGTGCCGCCCGTGGCCAGCGTAAGGGATTTGAACGTGTTCGAATAATACTGGTTTCCCCGGTTGTTCTTGAGGAAATACCAGCTGGCGTAGGCCAGCAGGTCTGCCACGTCGGGTTCTCCGGCTTCCCTTCTTACCTGGGAGCTCACCGCCAGGCTGCGGGCCTGGGTACGGCGGTTGAGGGTATCGGTTACATTCTTGGCATAGGTGGCCTCATCTCTCTGCTCCTCGGCTATCATCTGCTGCCTTTCGGCATTGGCTCTTTCCTTTTCGGCCACTTCTGCGGCGGAGTTGGCCTTCTGCTCTGCCTCATGGGCAGCGCGGCTCTCCATTTCCGCCCTCAGGGCGTTGCGGGTGGCCAGGATGGACTGCTCTTCGGCCCGGTCTCTCTGCTGGTCAGAGATGGCCTTCTGCTGATAGGCGATGTCCTCCATCTGCTGGCTCACGCGCTTGACGATGGCGGCATCCTGCTCTGCCTCTACCAGGCGGTCCATCTCTTCCTGCATGGCCGCGATTTCCTTACGGGACTGTCTGCGACCCAACTGATAAGAGACCACCGCCACACCAGCCAGGAGCACGAAAGCTATCAGGCTATACAATATGGTTGGACGGATTTTCACTTTCTGCGGATTACTAACTGGGTGATATCGTCACTCTGGGGGGCTCCGTTAATGAACTCTTTGACTTTGGCGTTAACGGTGTCCACGATGTGCTTGCTGTCCGCTCCCTTGCAATCGGCCAGGGTGGCTACCAGCCGGGACTCCCCAAATTGGTCGTGGTTGATATTCTCGGCTTCGGTGACACCGTCCGTGAACATGAACAGGGCGTCTCCCGGGCCCAGCTGATGCGTGTCGCAGCTGAAAGACATGCCTTCAATGGCTCCCAGAACCAGGTTGCAGGGCGACTGAAGGACCTCTACCTGGCCGTCGGCCTTGAGAATGTAAGGCGGGTTGTGTCCGGCGTTGGTGAACGTGATCACACCGGTCTGCAGGTCGTAGATGCCGTAGAAGACGGTGACGAACATGGAACCGATGCTCTCGTCGCAGAGGATGTCGTTGACCGTACTCATGCACTCGTTGGTGGGTTTGTCCTGCAGGCCCGTTGCCTTGATGAGGGTACGGCTCACGGCCATGAAGATGGCGGCGGGAACACCTTTTCCGCTCACGTCGGCTATGGTGAAGCCGATGCGGTGGTCGTCAATGGGGAAGAAGTCGTAGAAGTCTCCTCCCACATCCTTGGCGGCCAGCATGCTGGCGTAGATGTTCACCTGGTCTGCGTCCGGGAGCTTGAGGTCGAAGGTACGGGGAAGGATGGCGTGCTGGATTTCCCGGGCCACGGAGAGGTCCGTCTGGATATCCACCAGCTGCGCGTGCTCCTTCTGGGCGCTCCGGATGTACTCGATCTGCTCTACGGCCTTGTCAATGGTGCGCTGGAGGTCGTCCAGGTCGATGGGCTTGGTGGCAAAGTCAAAAGCTCCTCCGTTCATGGCCTGGCGGATGTTGTCCATGTCTCCGTAAGCGCTTACCATGATGCACTTGAGGGACGGGATACGCATCTCGTTAATCTTTGCCAGAAGCGTGAGGCCATCCATCTCGGGCATGTTGATGTCCGAGAGGATGATGGAAATGTCCGGATGCTTTAACAGAACCTGGAGTGCCTCAAGCCCATTGTGGGCAAAGAAGAACTCGTATTCCCCATTTCTGATCTTTCTGCGGAAGTATTGCGACAGCAACAGTTCAAGATCGGTTTCGTCGTCTACACTGAGTATTTTAATGGACATTGCAACAGTTGGTAACTAATTATCCCTCAAATATAATAAAAAACTTTTAAAGCACTAGATTTTTACTTGATAACGCCCAGCTCTTTGCCAACCTTGATGAAGGCGGCAATGGCTTTGTCAAGGTGCTTCTTCTCGTGGGCGGCGCTCAGCTGGACGCGGATGCGGGCCTGTCCCTGAGGTACCACCGGGTAGTAGAAGCCGGTGACAAAGATGCCTTCCTTGGCCATGGCGGCGGCAAACTTCTGGGAGAGGGGAGCGTCGTACAGCATGACGGCGCAGATGGCGCTCTGGGTGGGCTTGATGTCAAAGCCGGCGGCGATCATCTTGTCCCGGAAGTAGTTGACGTTCTCGATGAGTTTGTCGTGGAGGGCATCGCTTTCCTTGAGGATCTTGAAGGTTTCCAGGGCGGCTCCGGCGATCATGGGCGGGATGGAGTTGGAGAACAGGTAGGGACGGCTGCGTTGACGGAGCATGTCGATGATCTCCTTTCGGCCCGTAGTGAAGCCGCCCACGGCACCGCCGAAGGCCTTGCCCAGGGTGCCGGTGAAGATATCGATGCGGCCGTAGCAGTTGAACTGTTCGGCTACGCCGTGGCCGGTCTTGCCCACCACGCCGGCGCTGTGGCTCTCGTCCACCATGACCAGGGCGTCGTATTTTTCGGCCAGGTCGCAGATCTTGTCCATGGGGGCTACGTTGCCGTCCATGGAGAACACGCCGTCCGTTACGATGATGCGGAAGCGGCAGGACTGGGCTTCCTTGAGCTTGGCCTCGAGGTCTGCCATGTCTGCGTTGGCATAGCGGAAACGCTGGGCCTTGCACAGGCGCACGCCGTCAATGATGGAGGCGTGGTTCAGGGAATCGGAGATAATGGCGTCTTCGGCCGTGAAAAGGGGCTCGAACACACCGCCGTTGGCGTCAAAGCAGGCGGCGTACAGGATGGCGTCCTCCGTGTGGAAGTACTCTGCGATGGCTTTCTCCAGCTCTTTGTGGATATCCTGCGTGCCGCAGATGAAGCGGACGGAGGACATGCCGTAGCCGCGGGCGTCCATGGCCTTCTTGGCGGCTTCGATGAGGCGGGGGTTGTCTGCCAGGCCCAGGTAGTTGTTGGCGCAGAAGTTGAGGGCTTCGCTGCCGTCCTGCAGGGAGATGCAGGCGCTTTGGGCCGATGTGATATTTCTTTCTCTCTTGTAGAGTCCGGCCTCGTCAATGGCCTTTAACTCGTCACTCAGGTGTTGTTTGAATTTTCCGTACATATAATATATAGCTTTTGTGCTTTCAAAATTAACGATTTTATCTTGAAAATGTAAGCAAAATGTAATAAATTTGCGTGAATAATTGGAAAGATATGAAGAATGTTTTGGTGATTGGCTCTACGGGCCAGATTGGATCGGAACTCACGATGAAAATCCGCAGGGAAGTTCCCGGAAGTACGGTTGTGGCCGGCTATATCCCGGGTGCAGAACCCAAGGGTGAACTGCTGGAAAGCGGTCCTTCCGCCGTGGCCGACGTAAGAGATGCCGCCGGTCTGGCTGCCATTGTCTCTGAGTATAAGATCGATACCATCTACAACCTGGCCGCTTTGCTGTCGGCCGTTGCAGAGAGAAAGCCCCTCCTGGCCTGGGACATCCAGATGAACGGCCTCCTCAATATCCTGGAGATCGCCCGTGAAAAGGGCTGCGCCGTGTTCACGCCTTCTTCCATCGGCTCCTTCGGCCCGGAAACCCCGCACGTAGGAACGCCGCAGGACACCATTCAGCGCCCCCGCTCCATGTACGGCGTAACCAAGGTGGCCACCGAACTTCTGAGTGACTATTACTTCCACAAATATGGGGTCGATACCCGTTCGGTCCGTTTCCCGGGCCTCATCTCCTATACCACCCTTCCGGGCGGCGGCACCACGGACTACGCCGTGGAGGTGTATTATTCGGCCGTGAAAGGGGAGGAGTTCGTATGCCCCATCGCCCCGGGTACCTATATGGACATGATGTACATGCCGGACGCCCTGCACGCCGCCATCCAGCTCATGGTGGCCGATCCGTCCCGCCTCAAGCACCGCAATTCCTTCAACATTGCGTCCATGAGCTTTGAGCCGGAGCAGATCTTTGCCAAGATCCGCGAATATATCCCTGACCTGCGCGTCCGCTATGAGGTAGACCCTGTCCGTCAGGCCATCGCCACTTCCTGGCCGGACAGCATGGACGACTCCTGCGCCCGCGAGGAATGGGACTGGAAGCCCACCTACGACATGGACTCCATGACCCGCGACATGATCCGCCATCTCCGCGATAAACTTCTGTAATTTTTGGAGTGTAAGTTGAAAAAGGGCCGAAACTTTCAATTTGGAAGTCTCGGCTTTCTTTTTGCTTTCAGATTTTAAGTGGTCTTTTGAATTCCTACATTTGGTGGTTTTTGTAACGCATTGATGTTTACGTGTTTAAATGTTTTTTAAATATTTTATGAATTATAGACGTAAAAATAGCTTATCTGTGCTGTATTGAAAATCAATGAGTTAGAAAATTATTAAAAAATTTTGTAAAAAAAGTTTTGAAAAAATTTGCAAATCAAAAAAATTGCCGTAACTTTGCATCCGGATTGAGGAAGTGAGGTTCTCTCAACGGAATCAGTCTATTGGTTATTAGTTTTAGTGTTATTAAT
>R24__coassemble_402_pt1 | contig 29670 bp, 24 predicted proteins | sample R24__metabat2_high_PE_033 | metagenome-assembled genome bin R24
CCAGTATGGCACCGTGACGGAAGCCATCCCGGGAGCCCAAGGCACCACGGTAACCGACAAAACCCTTTGGAGTGCCGCGAGAAGCGCCGCTCTCAAAGCTCATTTTAACCAAAGCGCTAATGCTCCGGCCTTGCAAACCGGAACCATAACGTATATCTTCAAACTTAAGTAAACCGACGACGTGAGTCGCGAAAATGTATTATGGAAGACAACAAAAGAGGTACGAGAAAACGCATCGTACGAAAGGCCTCTGAAGGCCACGCAGAAAAAGTAGATTACAGCACCAGCCGCAGCTTCGGTTCGGAAGACCGTCCCCGCCGCCCCTATGGCGCCGGCCACTCTTCCCAGTGTAACAACAGCCACCGCGGACCCCGCCCCGAAGGCTCTTCCCATCGGTCCGAAGGAGGTCACCGTTCTTACGGAGACAAGCCGTCCTACGGAGACCGTCCCCGCCGCAGCGGCTATGGCAAGCCCTCTTTCGGCTCCAAGCCCTCCTATGGCAACAAGCCCGGCGCCCGCAAACCCTTTGCCAAGCGCAACCAGGCCGATGAAGGCATGAAGGCCATGCTGAGCCGCAAGCCCCAGGTGAACGGCCGTTACAGCGACGACGATACCGCCCCTACCGAGATCCAGGAGGTAGTACGCCTGAACAAGTTCATCGCCAATTCCGGCGTATGCTCCCGCCGCGAAGCCGACACCCTCATCCAGAGCGGTGTGGTCACCGTGAACGGAGAAGTGGTAACCGAACTGGGTACCAAGGTGAACATCCTCACGGACGACATCCGCTTCAACGGACAGCGCCTCAAGGGTGAAGAGAAAGTATACATTGTGATGAACAAGCCCAAGGGCTATGTGACCACCGCCAGCGATCCCCACGCAGAAAAGACCGTGATGGATCTCCTGAAGGGCTGTCCCACCCGTGTATTCCCGGTGGGCCGCCTGGACAAGAACACCACCGGCGTGCTCATGTTCACCAATGACGGAGAGATGGCCGAGCGCCTCACCCATCCCTCCTATAACAAGAAAAAGATTTACCAGGTAGTCCTGGACGCCCCCCTCAGCGACGAAGACCAGCAGAAGATCCTGGCCGGTATCGAACTGAGCGACGGCGTGGTAGCCGCCGACGAACTGGAGTTCATTGACGCCCACGACCACCGTCAGCTGGGCATCGAGATCCACTCCGGCAAGAACCGCATCGTGCGCCGCATCTTCGAGAGCCTGGGCTACGAGGTCCGCGCCCTGGACCGTGTGTACTTTGCCGGCCTTACCAAGAAAGGCCTCAAGAAGAGCGACTGGCGCTACCTCACGGAAGGTGAAGTGAACATCCTCAAGATGGGAGCATACGTATAATGGCACACAGAGCAGGATTCGTCAATATCATCGGCAACCCCAATGTGGGTAAGTCCACGCTGATGAACGCCCTGGTGGGGGAAAAGCTCTCCATTGTGACGGCCAAGGCCCAGACCACCCGGCACCGCATCATGGGCATCGTGAGCGGAGAAGACTACCAGATTGTCTACTCCGACACGCCCGGCATCCTCAAGCCCAATTACCGGCTGCAGGAGAACATGCTGGCCTTTGTGGACACCGCCATCGGTGATGCCGATATCATCCTGTACGTGACGGATACGGTAGAAAAGGGAGACAAGAACGAAGCTTACATCGAGAAACTCCGCCAGGTAGAATGCCCCGTGGTCCTGGTCATCAACAAGATCGACCTCTCCTCCCAGGAGAAGGTGGTGGAACTGATGAACTGGTGGCATGAGCAGCTGCCCAAGGCAGAGATCATCCCTGCATCGGCCCAGGAGAAATTCAACCTGGAAAGTATCCTGGATGCCGTTTCCAGCCGCCTGCCGGAAGCTCCGGCCTGGTTTGACAAAGACCAGTTCACGGACAAGAACCTCCGCTTCTTTGCCTCCGAGATTCTCCGTGAGAAGATCTTCCTCAACTACAGCGAGGAAATCCCCTACAGCTGTCAGGTAGAGATTGAAGCCTTCCACGAGGGTGAAGACCGGTACGAGATTAGCGCCGTCATCTATGTGATGCGCGAATCCCAGAAGGGCATCATCATTGGCAAGGGCGGTTCCATGCTCAAGAAAGTGGGCACCGAGGCCCGCCTGGAAATGGAAGACTTCTTCCAGAAGAAGGTCTTCCTTTCCACCTTTGTAAAAGTGGACCCCGACTGGCGAGAAAGCCGCAAGGAACTCCGCCGATTTGGATATGAATTTTAAAAGTTAGCTACTTTATGGCCGAAGATTGGGAAGATATTGAACCGCAGGAAGAAGAACTGGGTGAAGACGCCGTTGCCAGTGGGAAGTTTGACAAACTCCTCACCAGCGACAGCCGGAAGTTCAAGCTCTCCGGCATGTTCAAGGACTGGTATCTGGACTATGCCTCCTATACCATCCTGGACCGCGCCGTCCCCCACATTGTAGACGGATTCAAGCCGGTACAGCGCCGTGTGCTGCATACCATGTTCACCATGGACGACGGCCGCTACACCAAGGTGGCCAATATCGTGGGCCAGGCCATGCAGTACCATCCGCACGGAGACGCCTCCATCCTGGGCGCCCTGGTAACCCTGGGGCAGAAAGGTCTTCTGATAGACTGCCAGGGAAACTGGGGTAACATCCTCACCGGAGACTCCAACGCCGCGCCCCGTTACATTGAGGCCCGCCTGTCCAAGTTTGCCAAGGAAGTGGTCTTTGACCCCAAGGTAACCCCTTGGATGACGTCCTACGACGGCCGCAACCAGGAACCCACCGAACTCCCGGTGCGTTTCCCGCTGCTGCTGGCCCAGGGAACGGAAGGCATTGCCGCCGGTCTCAGCTCCAAGATCCTTCCCCACAACTTCAATGAACTCCTGGATGCTTCCATAGCCATCCTCAAGGGAGAGCCCTATACCCTCCTGCCGGACTTCCCTACCGGCGGTATCGCAGACTGCTCCAAGTACAACCAGGGCGGTCGCGGCGGTATGGTCAAGGTGCGTGCCCGCATCAACAAGGTGGACAAGTCCACCATCACCATCACGGAGATTCCCTACGGAAAAACCTCCCAGGGCATCATTGACAGCATCCTCAAGGCCAAGGACAAGAAGAAGATCAACATCAAGAAGATCGACGATATGACCACCGAGAAGGTGGAGATTATCATCCATCTTCCGGCCGATGTCTCCCCGGACAAGACCATCGACGCCCTCTACGCCTTTACCGAGTGCGAGACCAAGATAGCCCCCAACGCCTGCGTCATCCGGGACAACAAGCCCGCCTTCCTCACGGTCAACGAGATTCTGGAATACGATACGTATCACACCAGAGATATCCTGAAGGCCGAACTGGAAGTCAAGCTGGGAGAACTGGAGAACGAATGGCACTACAGCTCCCTGGAGCGCATCTTCTTTGAGAACCGCATCTACAAGGTGCTGGAAATGAACCAGAAGACCTGGGAAGAGCAGCTGGAGGACATCCTCTCGCAGATGAAGCAGTACCAGGACCTCCTGCGTCGGCCCATCTTGATGGAAGACATTAACAAGCTGGTAGAGAAGCCCGTCCGCAAGATCTCCAAGTTTGACACCAAGGCCCTGGACGAGAAGATCTACGCCCTGGAGGACCAGATGAAGGACGTGAAGGACAAGCTGGAGCACATGACCGACTACACCATCGAGTGGTTCCGCAACCTCAAGAAGAAGTACGGAAAAGACTGGCCCCGCCTCACGGAAATCTCCTCCCTGGAGAGCATCTCCAGCACCAAGGTGGTCTCCAACAACGCCAAGCTGTACGCCAACCTCGCCGAAGGCTTCGTGGGCATTGGCCTCAAACGCGACGAAGGAGCCGAGTTTGTGGGAGACTGCTCAGACCTGAGCGAGATTATTGTGATTGGCCGCGACGGCAAGTACCGCGTAACCAAGGTGAGCGACAAGGCCTTCTTTGGCAAGGACCTCCTCTACGCCGGCGTGTTCAACCGCAGCGATGAGAGAACCATCTATAACGTGATCTATCGCGAAGGCAAGGGCCCCGCCCACTACGCCAAGCGCTTCAATATCACCTCCGTCACCCGCGACAAGGAGTACGATATCACCACCGGCGCTCCGGAGTCCAAGATCCTCTGGTTCACCGTGAACCACAACGGAGAGGCCGAGACCGTCAAGATCAACCTCAAGCCCAAGAAGGGTCTCAAGAAGACCCAACTGGAGTGGGACTTTGCCGGCCTGGCCATCAAGGGCCGCAGCAGCCGTGGTAATCTTGTTACCAAGAATGCCATTGCCAAGATCCAGCTCAAGTCCAAGGGTATCACCACCCTGGAGGGCAAGGACATTTGGTACGATCCCGATATCCAGCGCCTCAACGAGGAAGGCCGCGGACAGCACCTGGGCAAGTTCACCGGAGAAGACAAGGTACTGGCCATCTTCGCCGACGGCAGCTACTACACCACCTCCTACGACCTGGTGAACAAGTACCAGGGAGACGTGGTGCGCATTGAAAAGCTGGATCCGGGCCGCGTGTACACGGTGATCTACTGGGACAACGCCGCCAAGGCCTACTACGTCAAGCGTTTCAGTTTCCCGGAGAGCAACAACTCCCCCGTGCTGTTCATCTCGGACGCCAAGGGTTCCCGCCTGGTGGACCTCTCGTCCGACAAACACCCGCAGCTGGTCCTCACCTTCGGCGGCAAGTACGAGCACCGCGAGGCCGAGACCATAGACGTGGAAGAGTTCATTGCCAAGAAGGGCATCACCGCCAAGGGCAAGAAGTGCTCCCCGTACGACGTCAAGAAGGCCGAGTTTGGAGAGCCGCTGGAGAAGGAAGAGGAGGAAGAGGAGGTTGTAGAAGCCATTGACGTGGACTTCTCGGCCGAAGAACCCCTAGACGAGCCCCAGACCGAGTTTGAACAGACCGAGATTGAGCAGACCGGCCAGTCCTCCGAGCTCCTCAAGGGAGGCGAAACCAACCCCGACGAGCCCGTAGACATGGGTGACTGGGAACCTACGCTGTTCTAGCATGTTACTCACTCTCACAGGCTTCATGGGAAGCGGAAAAAGCACGGTGGGTCGCATGGTGGCCGACGCACTGGGCTGCCCCTTCCTGGATCTGGACGATATCATCGTAAAGAAAGCGGGCAAAACCATCCCGCAGATTTTTGAGGCCGAAGGAGAACGCGGCTTCCGCCGCCGGGAGAAGCAGGCGCTGGAGCAGACGGTAGAAAAGTACTCGGAAAGCACCGCCGTCCTGGCCCTGGGAGGAGGTACCGTCACCATCCCCGGATCCCTGGGTCTGCTGCAGGAAAAGACGCTTTGTATCTATCTCCATGCCGATGTAGACACCCTTCGGCCCCGCCTGGAAGGCACCTCCGGAGAGCGTCCCCTGGCCGGGGAAGGCTGGGAGGAACGCCTGGCCGATCGCCTGCCCCTATACGAGAAAGCCGCCCACATTACCCTGGATGCATCGGCCCTCACTCCCGAACAGCTCGCCGACGAAATCATCATTTCCTGTTTGTAATTTTTCCGCAATATCCCTATATTTGTAAATTAGCGAAAATTTATGGGTATTGCTGAACGTCAATGGAGCTTGATTCCGGCTGCGGATCCTGAGAAGGCATCGCAGCTGGCGGCCGAACTGGGCATAGACCGGGTCCTGGCCGATCTCCTGGTTCAGCGCGGTGTAGAGACCTTTGAACAGGCCCGCAGTTTCTTCCGCCCCCGCCTGGAAGACCTCCACGATCCTTTCCTGATGACCGACATGGACAAAGCCGTAGAACGGCTGCACCAGGCCATCACCGGAGGAGAAAAGATCCTGGTCTACGGAGACTATGACGTAGACGGCACCACCGCCGTGGCGCAGGTCTTCTCCTTTATCCGCCACTTTACCCAGAAGGTAGACTTCTACATCCCGGACCGCTACGACGAAGGCTACGGCCTCTCCTACAAGGCCCTGGACTGGGCCGGAGATAACGGCATCGGCCTGGTCATCACCCTGGACTGCGGCATCAAGGCCATCGACAAAGTGGAGTATGCCCGCGCCAAGGGGATTGAGGTCATCATCTGTGACCACCACCTGCCGGAAGACGCCCTTCCCAAGGCGGTAGCCATCCTGGACCCCAAGCGGGAAGACTGCCACTACCCCTTTGACGACCTCTGCGGCTGCGGCGTGGGCTTCAAACTGGCCCAGGGCTATGTACAGAAGTACGGCCTGGACTGGAGCCTGCTGGAACCCCTGCTGGATTTGCAGGTGGTTTCCATTGCTTCGGACCTGGTATCCATGACCGGTGAAAACCGCATCCTGGCCCACTATGGTCTCAAGCGCCTCAATGAGAATCCCCGCAAGGGCCTCCTGGCCATGATCAACCTGGCCAAGCTGGAGCCCGGGCACATTACCATAGACGATATCGTGTTCAAGATCGGCCCGCGCATCAACGCCGCCGGCCGTATGGAAAGCGGCCGCCTGGCCGTGGAGCTGCTCACCGCAGCCGATGACCGCACCGCCTTCCGCATCGGAGAACAGATTAACGACAACAACAACGAGCGCAAGTCCATAGACCGGGAAATCACCCAGGAAGCCCTGGACATGGTCCAGAACGGCCGGGCCCTGGCCACCGAGAATGTGACCATCGTGTACAACCCCACCTGGAACAAGGGTGTGGTGGGCATTGTGGCCTCCCGTCTGGTAGAGGCCTTCTACAAGCCCACGGTGGTGCTCACCAAGAGCAACGGTTTCATCACCGGCAGCGCCCGCAGCGTGCAGGGCTTTGACCTCTACGCCTCCATCGAGAGCTGCGCAGACCTCCTGGAGAACTTTGGCGGCCACGTATATGCCGCCGGCCTCACCATGAAGGAAGAGCACCTGGAAGAGTTCTGCAAGCGCATGGACAGCTTCGTTTCCGGCAATATCACCCGCGAAGAACTCACCCCGGTGGTGGAGATTGACGCCAAGCTCGACTTCTCCCAGATCACGCCCAAGTTCACCCGCCTCCTCAAGCAGTTCCAGCCCTTCGGCCCGGGTAACAACAATCCGGTATTCCTCACGGAAGACGTCTACGATGCCGGCAACGGCCGAAAGGTGGGAGCCGGCGGCCTGCACCTCAAGCTGGACCTCATGCAGGAAAGCCAGCCTTACCGCCAGATTGCCGCCATCGGCTTTAATATGGCCGAGTACTTTGACCACATCAAGGCCGGCAATCCCATCGATATCTGCTATTCCATTGTGGAGAACTTCTACCGCGGTTCCTCCACCGTCCAGCTCCGCCTCAAGGACATCCGCGAGAGGGACGAGATTATCTAAATGAAAATCATCTTAGCACCCGACTCCTTCAAGGAGTGTCTGTCGGCACAGGAAGTGGCGGCGGTTTGGGCCGATGCTGCCAGAGAGCACTGGCCGGGTGCAGAAATCGTGGAAATGCCCCTGGCCGATGGCGGAGAGGGCACGCTGGACGTGCTGGCTGCCGCCATGGGGGCCGATATTTGTCAAGTGAGTGTTCACGACCCCTTGGGCCGCTCCGTACAGGCCAGCTATGGAGTTGCCGGTGAAACGGCCATTATCGAAGTGGCCCAGGCATGCGGGCTTCAGCTATTGCAATCTTCTGATCGAAATCCACTCATCGCCTCCAGCCGGGGCGTGGGAGAACTGCTGATGGCAGCGTATGGTGAAGGCTGCCGGCATTTCCTGGTGGGCTTAGGCGGTAGTGCCATTTGCGACGGGGGAGCCGGTATGATGGAAGTTCCTGGCATCAAGAATTTGACCGAAATAACCATAGAACTCCTCTGCGATGTGAATGCTCCTTTTGTGGGCCCCAAGGGCGCCGCACGCGTATTTGCTCCCCAAAAGGGAGCATCTCCGGAAGACGTGGAGGTGCTGGAAGAGCGCATGCTCAAGCTGGCCGCCCGTATGCTTAATGAAACGGGAGTGGACGTTACCAACCTGCCCGGCGCCGGAGCGGCCGGCGGCCTGGGAGGTGCTTTCATGGCCTACTTGGGAGCCAAGAGGATCTCCGGCATCCAGAAGGTCCTGGACCTGTACCGCTTCTCAGAGGTGGTGGAAGGCGCCTGCCTGGTGATAACCGGAGAGGGAAAATCCGACGCCCAAACCCTGCAGGGCAAAGTACCCCTGGGCGTGCTGCAAAACGCAAAAGGAACGCCCGTAGCGCTCCTCTCCGGTAAAATAGAAAACAGCCCGGAACTGCTCCGGGCCGGTTTCCAAAAAGTCCTTGAAGTCTCTCCCCGCTCCCTTTCGGTTTCCGAAGCTCTGAAGCCGGAAGTAGCCAGGGCTCTGCTCCGGGAGGCGGTTCTTACCCTATAATATACTTCCCTACCTTGGGGATACGCTGCAGCAGGACGGATGCGGCGCCTACCACTGTGAAGGTAACAAGGGCCGTAAGGAGGATCTGGACCGGTGTGGTCCAGACACCAAGGGCCCCTTCTGCGCCCAAACCCCAGAGGTTGCGCAGCCAGGCGCTGACGAAGGCCAGAACCAGCATATGCATGAGGTACATGCCGTAACCCGCCTTGGAAAGGGGCAGGATGATGCGGCGGTAGAATACGGATTCCTCGCTATGCCCGGAGAACCAGGAGCGGAATAGCAGGATAATGCCCACGGAGGTCATGACAACGGGCAGGCCGCAGAAGTTGATGGGCGTTTCCCAGGCTACAGCCGTTCCCAGAGAGCCGGCCAGCGGGAATACGTCAGAGGTGTTGGAGAAGCGCTGGAGCAGGCCCCAGACAATAGCGGCGAAACCCAGCAGGAACAGCGAGCAGCCCAGCAGTTTGAGCCAGCGCTGGTTGCCCACAAAACGGCGCAGATACAGGCCCAGCAGCAGATAACCAAAGAAGCCGCTCACATAGTAAAACAGGCCGTAAGCATTCCAGGAAGCCTCTCCCCACAGCGGGAACAGGGCCGGAGCGGGCAGGCCGTCGGCCGCCTGGATCAGGGGCGCCTCTCCCCCGGCCGCCTCGCGGACAAAGGGGAAGAGCGTGGTGAGCAGCCAGATGCCCAGATACACCTCCAGCTCCTTCACGGACACTTTCTCCGCCCAGGGAGAGAGCAGGGGCATGATGAGGTACACACCCACCAGCATATACACAAACCAGAGATGCCCGGCGGCATAGTTGAAGTTGAGCAGCAGGCCCTTGAAATTCTCTATGGGATCTCCAAACGCCAGGGCATAAACCACCGTCCACAGCAGCATGGGAATCAAGATGCGCACCGCCCGGCGGCGGAAGAACTCCCCGGTAGAATAGCGGATGGGGAACTGGAGATAGGCCGATGCTACCAGGAAAACCGGCACGCAGCAGCGGCACAGACCCTCGAACAGGGCCACCCAGAAGGCATCCGTGGCCGTGAGGATGAGTCCTCCCTCGCCCCCCAGATAAAAGGGCTCGGTGCTGTGGATGACCATCACCATAAAGCAGGCCGTAACCCGCAAAAAATCCAACCAGCTTTCTCTTTTCATAATATATAACTCACTTCTTTGAATCGATAGTAATGGTCCCCGCCGCCTTCTTCCTGGATGTGCAGGCGGCCGTCTGCTTCTACGCCTTTGATGACGCCCCGGTATTCGCGGTCGGTCAGAAGGTCGTGATACAGGGCCGAGACGCCGCAGCGGAACAGGCGGGCCGAATAGGAAGCAAACAGCTCCGGAGCATTGACCTGAAGGCCTTCGAAGACGGAGAGGAATTTCCCCAGTTCGGCCTCCGGCTCATAGGTTTTCCCGGTGCACAGGCTCAGGGAAGTGGCATTGGCCAGCTGGGGGAAGGCCTGCTGGTTCACGTTAATCCCGATGCCTACCACCGAGGCCTTGACCTCTCCGCGGGTGCCCAGCACGTTCTCGATGAGCATGCCGCAGATCTTCTTGCCGTTCACATAGATATCGTTGGGCCACTTGATGGCGGCTTCTACGCCATGGGATTCCAGGTAGGTGGCCACGGCCACGGAAGTCATATAATTGAGCCGTACCGCCTTGGACGCGCCCAGCGGCAGGTCTTTGAGAACAATGGTAAAGGTGAGGTTCTCCCCGGGGGCCGAAAACCAGGTATTGCCCCGCTGGCCGCGCCCCGCCGTCTGCTCACGGGCCGCCAGGACGGTGCCGTCGGAGAGCTCCGGGAGCCGCCGCAAGGCCTCGGAGTTGGTGGAATCAATGCTGTCCAGCCAGATGACGCTCATATTCCTTCAATGGCTATTCCCTCTTCCGGAGAATCTCCTTCGGGTTCGTTGAACGGTTGCAGGAAAGGATTGTGCATGCCCTCCTGGGCTATGGACGTGGGCTGCCCGTGACCGGGAATCACGTCCGTGTCTCCGGGCAGCGTAAGGAGCTTCTCCTGGATGGAGTGCATGAGCACGTCGTAGTCTCCTCCGCCCAGGTCCGTTCGGCCTATACTGCCGGCAAAGAGGGTATCCCCGCTGAGCAGCAGGTTGTTCAGGGCCGAATAGTAGCACACGCCGCCGGGCGTATGGCCGGGCGTGTGCAGCACCTTCCATTCCGTTCCACCGGAGGTGAGGACGTCGCCTTCGGCCACATCGGTGGTGGCAATGCTGTGCTGGAACACCTTGAAGCTCTGCATGCCCTTGAAGACGGAGGCGCCGTCGGCCAGGATGCCCTTATCGGCCGGATGCATATACACCGGAACGGGGTAAACCTTGAGCAGTTTCTCCACGCCCCAGACGTGGTCAAAGTGGCCGTGCGTCAGGAAAATGGCATCGGGCGTGAGGCCTTCTTTTTGGAAAAAGTCCGTGAGTTCCTTTACGCCGTCGTCCGACGACATGCCGGGATCTACCACGGTGCAGGCCTTCTGGCCCTCCTCCCAATGGACCGAACAGTTGGTGCCCAGGGGGTTGAAAGTAAATATGCGGGAATGAAGCATAGGCTGTGTCTTATCATTGCAAATTTACTAACTTTTTGCCAACTTTGTAGAACACAATCATGCATATAGGAATCGCCGGAAATATAGGGAGCGGGAAGACGACGCTCACCACGCTGCTCGCCCGTCACTACGGGTGGACGCCCAAGTTTGAGTCGGTTACGTACAACCCGTATCTGGCTGATTATTATGCAGATATCAAGCGCTGGTCCTTTGCCCTGGAGATGTATTTCCTGCAGCAGCGCCTGCACGACGTCCTGGAAATTGCCAAGTCCAAGGACGTCATCATCCAGGACCGCACCCTCTTTGAAGGCGTACACATCTTTGTAGCCAACAACTACGCGCAGGGTAACCTCACGGAAAGGGACTACAACACCTATATGGATACCTTCAACGTGATGATGGAAGTGGTCAAGGAGCCGGACCTCATGATTTACCTCAAGAGCAGCATCCCCCACCTGGTGTCCCAGATCCAGAAGCGCGGCCGCGACTACGAACAGTCCATCTCCATCGAATACCTCTCCGGCCTCAACGAGAGATACGAAAAATGGATCTCGGAGTACAAGGGCCGCCTCATCACCATCGACGCCGACAACCTGGACTTCCTCAACCGGGAAGAAGACTTTGCCCAGATTACGGACAAGATAGACGCAGAATTATACGGATTATTCTAAAGTTACAATATTATGCACATCGCCATCGCCGGAAATATCGGTAGCGGAAAAACCACCCTTACCAAGATGCTGGCCGCCCACTACGGCTGGACGCCCAAATTCGAATCGGTCGACTACAACCCGTACCTGGCAGATTTCTACGAGGATATGGAGCGCTGGTCGTTCAATCTCCAGATCTACTTCCTCAACAAGCGCTTCAAGGATGTGGTGGAAATCTCCAAACACCAGGAGGTCATTATCCAGGACCGCACCATCTACGAAGATGCCCGCATCTTTGCCCCCAATCTGCATGCGATGGGCCTGATGTCTACCCGTGACTTTGAAAACTACACGGATCTGTTTGACCTCATGATGTCGCTGGTGAACCCGCCGGATCTGCTCATCTACCTGCGCTCCAGCATTCCCAACCTCATTGCCCAAATCCAGAAGCGCGGCCGTGAGTACGAGCGTTCCATCCGCATTGACTATATCACCGGCCTTAACCAGCGCTACGAAGACTGGATCAAGGACTACAAGTCCCGCCTCCTGGTGATAGATGTGGACAACATCAAGTTTGAGAACAAACCGGAAGATTTCCAGTTCATTACGGACAAGATAGACGCGGAACTTTACGGCCTCTTCCCCGCAGAATAAAACACAAAACCTATGGCAGAAAGAATTACCATCATTGACTTCGTAGAGAAGTATTCCCATAAATATGAGGACCATCCCTACCTGAGGGAGAAGGTGAACGGCACCTGGAAGGTGATTACCCAGGGCCAGACCCGCGAGGAAGCCTACCGCATAGGAGCCGGCCTCATGGCGCTGGGCCTGCAGAAGGGAGACAAGATAGCCCTCCTGTCCGAGAGCCGTGCCATGTTGATGCTGGCCGAGCTGTGAGCCCTCTACGCCGGAGAAACGGACGTTCCCCTGTCCGTGAACCTGGGAGAAGGGAAGGACCTCATTTTCCGCATCAACCACTCGGATGCCAAATGGATTCTGGTGTCCGGCAACCACCTGCCCAAGATCCGCGCCATCCTCTCCGAGTGCCCCAACGTGGAGAAAGTGATTGTCTTTGACGACGTGGCCTTCGACTACGACAAACTGGAGGGGAAGGAAATCCGCATGAGCGAAATCCAAAAGATGGGAGACGAGTTCCTGGCGGCCCACAAGGCCGATTTTGTAGCCCGATACCAATCCATCGGCCCGGACGATTACGCCAACATCTCCTACACTTCCGGCACCACGGCCGACCCCAAGGGCATCCTCCTCACCCACCGCAACTACACCGCCAATGTGGAGCAGGGCAACTCCGTCATCACCATCGATGAGGGCAACGTGATGCTCATCATCCTCCCGCTGGACCACTGCTTTGCCCACGTAGCCGGCATGTACACCATGATGATTTACGGCGGCTCCATCGCTTTCGTCCCCATCGGCAAAAATGCCATGGCCACCCTCAGGAATATCCCTACGGCCATCTCCGAGGTGCGCCCGCACGTGATGCTCTCCGTTCCGGCCCTGGCCCGCAACTTCAAGAAAAACATCGAGGCCGGCATCAAGAAACAGGGACCGGCCGCCGAGAAACTCTTCAACTTTGCCGTCAAAAACGCCATCAAATACAACAAGGAATACTATAACCGCGGAACCGGAGGAACTTTCTGGCGCAAGCCCCTGGTAGACCTCTTTGACAAGATCCTCTTCTCCAAGGTACGCGAAAGCTTTGGCGGCCGTATGAAGTTCTTCGTGGGCGGCGGTGCCCTGCTGGACATTGAACTGCAGCGCTTCTTCTGCGCCGTAGGTATGCCTATGTTCCAGGGTTACGGCCTCACCGAAGCCACGCCCATCATCTGCGCCAACTCCACCGGACACGCCCGTTTCGGCTCCAGCGGCCGCATCGTAAAGCCTATGGACTGCGTCATCCTGGATGCCGAAGGGAAGGAAGTGCCCCACGGCACCCGCGGAGAGATTGTAATCCGCGGAGAGAACGTGATGGCCGGCTACTGGAAGAACCCCAAGGCCACGGCCGATACCATCATAGACGGCTGGCTGCACACCGGAGACATGGGCTACATCTGCCCCGAAGATCCGGAGTTCCTGTATGTGGTGGGCCGGTTCAAGAGCCTCCTCATCTCCTCCGACGGAGAGAAATACTCCCCGGAAGGCTTCGAGGACAGCATCACCGAAACCTCCAAATGGGTGAACGCCTGCGTACTGCACAACAACCAGAAGCCCTTCTGCGTGGCCCTCTTCGTCCCGGACAAGGCCGCCCTCACGGAAGCCGCCCAGAAGCACGGACTGGACCCTGCCTCCCCTGAAGGCAAGAACTACATGCTGGACCTGATCCAGGCCGATGTAGACAGCTACAAGAAAGGCGGCAAGCACGAGGGGATGTTCCCGGAGCGCTGGCTTCCTTCGGCCATCGGCCTCTGCGACGAGGAATTCACCATTGCCAACAAGATGATGAACTCCACCATGAAGATTGTCCGCGGCAAGGTGGAAGAGCATTACGCCAATCTGCTGGATTACCTCTACACGCCCGAGGGCAAGGATATCCACAATCCCCGCAACCTGGAAGCGCTCAAGTAAAATGACCCTGAGGACAGCTACAGAAGCGGATGTTCCGGCCATTATGAAGGTACTGGAAGCCGGTCGCAGCATCATGCTGGCGTCCGGAAACCCGCATCAATGGGCCGAGGGGTACCCTACCCGCGAGATGGTGCTCCGGGACATCGGCCCTGGATATGGGAAGGTGATGGAGGAAGGGGGACGCATTGTGGCGTATTTTGCCTGCATCCCCTCCCCGGACCCCACCTATGCCGTCATCGAAGGAGGAAAGTGGCTGGACGACGAAAAGCCCTATTACGTGATTCACCGCATTGCCAGCTACCCTGAGGCACACGGAGTTTTCCGGGCCCTGATGGAGTACCTGGAGGGAGTCACGGACAATGTGCGCATAGACACCCACAAAGACAACAAGATTATGCAGGGGCTCCTGAAGCGCTACGGATTCACGTACTGCGGAATCATCTATATCGCCTCCGGAGCACCCCGCCTGGCCTATCAAAGGATACGCGTATGAATGTAGGAATCATTGCCACCGGCCACATTGCCGAGAAAGCGGCCACTACGCTGGCAGCCATAGAGAATATGCAATGCCTGGCCGTGGGATCCCGCACGCTGGAAAAAGCACAGGCCTTTGCAGGCCGGTTCGGCATTCCCCGGGCCTACGGTTCCTATGCAGAGCTCCTGCAGGATCCGGACGTTCAGCTGGTGTATGTGGCGGTCCCGCACCACCTGCACTTTGAGGTCACACGGGACGCCATCCTTGCCGGCAAACCCTGCCTGGTGGAAAAATCCTTTATGATGAACGCCACCGAGGCTGCCGCCATCCTGGCCCTGGCCCGGGAGAAGGGGGTCTTTGTGGCCGAAGCCATCTGGCCCCGCTATATGCCGGTGCGCCGGATGGCCCGTGAACTGCTGGCGTCCGGAATTATCGGGGAGCCCAAAATGATAAGCGGCACCATTACCTATAATGTATCCGACAAAGAGAGGGTTCTGAAGCCGGAAATGGGCGGCGGTGCCCTGCTGGACCTGGGCGTTTACGTGCTCAATTTCGTTAGGATGTATTCAGACTCTCCCATCGAGAAAATCAACACCACCTGCATCCGGGCCCAATCCGGCGTGGATGCCACGGAGGTGATCACGATGGTGCTTGCCGATGGCACCCTGGCTTCCGTGCAGGCATCGGCCTGGTGCCAGGGAGAGAATGTGGGTGTGATTGCCGGCACCACGGGCTATCTGGTGTTTGACGATCTGATCCATCCCACGCACATCCGCGTGTGCCGGAAGCGCCACGTGGTGGAAAAGGAAATCCCAGTTCCGCCGCAGTTCAACGGCTTTGAGTATCAGTTCCTTGCCTGCAAGGAGGCCATTGAGGCCGGGCTTGTGGAAGCGCCCCAGATGCCGCATTCGGAAATTCTTTACATCATGCACCTGATGGACCGTCTCCGCGCCGAGTGGGGCGTCCGTTTTCCGGGGGAATAAATCTATTACAATACTTCTTTGAGGAAAGGTCCGGTAACGGAAGCCGGATCCTTTGCGATTTCTTCCGGAGTACCCTGGGCCACGATGTAGCCGCCCCTTCGGCCGCCTTCCGGACCCATGTCAAACAGGTAATCCACACTCTTGAGCACGTCCAGATTGTGCTCGATGATGATGACGGTATTGCCGGCGTCCACCAGTTTCTGCAGCACGCCCATCAACACCTGGATGTCCTCAAAGTGCAAGCCGGTGGTGGGCTCGTCCAGGATGTAGAGCGTCTTGCCCGTGGAGGGACGGGAAAGCTCGGCCGCCAGTTTCATACGCTGACTTTCGCCGCCGGAAAGGGTAACGGCACTCTGGCCCAGCCTTATGTATCCCAAACCCACATCTACCAGGGCCTTCAGTTTGGCGGCAATCTTGGGAACGGGTTTGAAGAACTCGTATGCCTCGCTGACAGACATCTCCAGCACATCGTTGATGTTCTTCCCCTTGTACTTGACGGCCAGCACATCTTCCTGGTAACGGGTGCCGCCGCACACTTCGCAGGGGACGTGGACGGAAGGCAGGAAGTTCATTTCAATCACCTTGATACCGGCCCCCTTGCACTCCTCACATCGGCCTCCGGGCACATTGAAAGAGAACTTGCCGGCCTTGTAGCCGCGCACCTTGGCGTCCTGCGTTTCCTCAAAGAGGGTGCGGATGTCTCCAAACACGGCCGTAAAGGTGGCGGGGTTGGAGCGGGGCGTACGGCCAATGGGGCTCTGGTCAATCTCTATGAGTTTGTCTATGTTCTGGATGCCTTCCAGGCTCCCGTAAGGCAGCGGTTTTTCCTTGGAACGGTAGAACTTCTGCTTGAGGATGGGCATGAGCGTCTCATTCACCAGGGAGCTCTTGCCACTGCCGGACAGGCCCGCCACGCCAATGAGGCAGCCCAGCGGGAAGCTCACGTCCACGTTTTTCAGGTTATTGCCCGTAGCGCCCTTCAGGGTAAGGAAGAGGCCGTTACCGGGGCGGCGGGATGCCGGCACGGAAATCTTCCGTTTGCCTCTCAGGTAGTCCAGGGTAATGGACGACTCCTTGCTCTTCAGAAGTTCCTTCAGCGGACCGTTGGCGCAGATGCGGCCACCGTTTTCTCCGGCGCCGGGCCCCACATCTACCAGCCAGTCGGCGCTGAGCATGGTCTCCAGGTCATGCTCCACCACCATTACGGAATTGCCCTCGTCGCGGAGGGCCTTCAAGGAGGCAATGAGTTTGCGGTTATCTTTCTGATGAAGGCCGATGGAAGGTTCGTCCAGGATATACAGCACGTTCACCAGCTTGGAGCCAATCTGCGTAGCCAGGCGGATGCGCTGGCTTTCTCCTCCGGAAAGGGAGCCGGTGGGACGGTCCAGGGACAGGTAATCCAGGCCCACGTCCAGCATAAACTGCACGCGTTCGCGGAGCTCCTTGAGGATGTCCCGGGCCACGTTCTTCTCCCGCTGGTTGAAGCCCTTGGGAATGGCATCCAGCCACTGGCGCAGCTCGCTCATTTCCATGGCGGCCACTTCCGGGATGGTTTTTCCGTCCACCTTGAAGCAGAGGGCGTCTGCGTTGAGGCGGGTTCCCTGGCACACCGGACAGGTGACGGTATCTTCAATATTGTCTATCACGCCGCCCCAGCTCTCCATCTCCGTAAGCGTACCTTCTCCCACGCGGAAGAGGTCTTCGGAGCCGTAGACCAGCAGGCTCACAGCCTCGTCCGGGAGGGCTTCGATGGGGTCGTACAGGCTGAAGTTGTATTTGCGCGCGATGGCGCGGATAATGTCGAACTTGCGGTTCTCGCGTACGCGGCCCAGGGGGACGATGGCACCGTCGGCCACAGACTTGCTGCGATCCGGGATGATGGTGTCTATGTTCACGTCCACAATGGTGCCCAGGCCCTTGCAGTGGGGGCAGTAACCCTGCGGCGAGTTAAATGAGAAGCTGTGCGGCTGGGGCTCCTGCAGGGACAGGCCGCTCTCGGGGTCTACCAAATGCTTGGAGAAATGCGAGAGGGCTCCGGTTTCGCTGTCCAGGACGGCCAGGGAGCCCTTGCCCACGTTGAGGGCCCGGCTCACGGATTCCCGGATGCGGCGGTCGTCCCCGGCCTCGGGTTTGAGGCGGTCCACCACCACTTCGATGAAGTGGGGCTTGTAGCGGTCCAGGGCGTCCACCTCCTGCAGCTCGCGGATCTCCCCGTCTATGCGCACCTCCGTGTAGCCGCGCTTGCGCAGCTGGTCAAAGAGCTCGCGGTAGTGGCCTTTTCGGCCCCGGATCAGCGGAGAAAGGAGGTAGCATTTCCGGCCGGCATACTGGCTCATCACCAGGTCTACAATATGCTCGTCCGTGTAGCGGACCATTTCCTTGCCGCTCTCCGGAGAGTAGGCACGGGAGCCCTTGGCGTACAGCAGACGCAGGAAGTCGTAGATCTCCGTGATGGTGCCCACCGTAGAACGCGGGTTGTTGCCGGTGGTCTTCTGCTCAATGGCAATGATGGGGCTGAGGCCGGTGATTTCTTCTACCTCCGGCTTTTCCAGGATGCCCATGAAGTGCTTGGCGTAGGTGGACAGGGTGTCCATGTAGCGGCGCTGGCCTTCGGCGTAGATGGTGTCAAACGCCAGCGAGCTCTTGCCGCTGCCGCTGAGGCCGGTCACTACCACAAATTCCCCCCTGGGGATGTCTACGTTGACGTTTTGCAGGTTGTTGGCCCGCGCCCCCCGCACCTGTATGTACTCCTTGTCTGCCATAGAGTACAAAGATACAAAGATTATTTGTTAGATGTATGATCGAACGGTTCCCGAAGGCCCGTTATAACGTCTGTCCTCCAATAAATTCTCTCATGATGGAGGTGGGCGGGATGGCCGATATCTCGGCCGGCTGGAGGGCTACGATGTACTCCAGGAACTCCAGGAGGCGAACTGCCTCGGCGTAGGCCGGGGACGAAGGCAGGATGCGGCGCAGCAGGGGCTCCGCATAGTACCTCAGCATGGGCAGCTCATAGAGGAGGGCCGTGTTGAACTGGGCGTCGGCATTCTCCTGGAAGGGGAAGATGTACTTGCCCTCACCGCGACGTACCGACGGCCAGCGCAGGATGGTTTCCTCCGGGGAAATGCCCCGCACGCGGTTGTCGCGGACCATGCGGCGCAGCAGGCGGTTGTCGGTGGTGGAGATGCAGCAGTTCTCGTCCAGCTTGAGGGAGGTCAGGGCCGAAGCATAGATGCGGAAAATGCGGCTCTGGTCCACAGAAGGAACCATATCGGGATCCAGGGCGTGGATGCCTTCCATCACCAGGACATCGTTCTCTTCCAAACGCATCATCTTGCCTTCGAAGAACGGCTTTCCCTGCTTGAAGTCATAACGGGGCAGCTCCACTTCCCCACCGGAAAGGAGGGTGTTCAAGTGCTGTCCCAGCAGCTCCAGATCCATGGCCTCCAGGGCCTCGAAATCAAAATGGCCGTCGTCATCCAGGGGCGTACGGTCCCGCTCTACAAAGTAATTGTCCAGTTCTATCACCTTGGGGTTCATCCCCAGCACCTTGAGTTGCTGCGCCACCCTAAGGGAAGAGGAGGTCTTGCCGCTGGACGAAGGCCCGGCCAGGAACACAATCTTGACGCGGTCCCTTTCGGCATAAATCTTATCGGCCAAATCTGCGTATCCCCTTTCCTGCCGGGCCTCGCAGAGGTTGATGAGCTCTACGGCCCCGCCTTCCATCAGGCGGCGGTTCAGGGCGCCCGTGCTCACAATACCGGTGGTTTTGCACCACTTGCCGTACTCCTTAAGGGTTACCGTCAGTTTCTTCTGCTTATGCCGGGGCGTCACCTTGGTAATGTCATCGCGGGAAGGATACTGCAGGCAGAAACCGTAATGGAAAGGCATCAGGTCAAACACCTTCAGATAGCCGGTCGAAGGGACCAGCGGGCCGTAAAAATTGTCGGCCACCCCGTCCAGGTAATCCACCGTACAGAAATAGCGGCCCACGGAGCGCTGCACGCCCGCTTTCAAGGGCTGGTGCTGGGCTTCAAAAATGGCCTCGGCCTCAGCCGATAGCATTCTCTTATGCGTAAACGGCAGGTCCAGCGCCACCAGACGGCGCATCTCCTCCCGCAGGCGCATGATGTTCTCGTCGGAAATCTTCTCTGCGCGGAGCTTGCAATAATAGCCGCTGGGCAAGGAGTGGTTGATCTTGAAAATCTTGTCCGGGAACAGGTTGCGGGCCGCTCGCTGGGCCAGGAAGCTCAAAGAACGGAATACGGCGCGGCGGCCGTCGGCATGGTTATAGCCAATAAATTCCACTTCATGGGGATAATAGACCGGATAGTCCAGCGACTCCAGCTTGTGGTCTACCAGGGCCACCAGGACCGGATACTGTTTTCCGGTCTTGGGGTCGGTCACTTGCGGCGGAGCGAAGGTACTGATAGGAGTACCGGGATCCACCTCAAACTGCTTTCCGTCGTTTACGCGGGTTACCTTGAGTTTTTCCATTTATTTTTCTCTGAGACTCAGGGCAAAGCCACCGCCGCAGGCCATTTTCACGGTCATGCTGTCGGCCGAGGTAACGATGCTCTTGGTAATGGTATAAGCCTGGGGGTTGGTGATGCAGTCGGCGTCGGGGGCATCGGCATACAAGGTAGCCTCATACTCCAGGCCCGGGGTGAGGAAGTCCAGTTTGAAGGTAACCTCGCGGGCGTTCTCGTCGGTCACGCCACCCACGTACCACACGTCGTGCGGACGGGCCTTGGCCAGATCCTTGGCGGTGGCATTCTCCGGCAGGGCATACACAAACTTGGCGGCATTGGTCACCACATCCTTCTTGCCGTCGGGCAGCAGGGCCAGGTTGCGGGCCGATGCATTGAGGGTGGAGAGTTTGGGCTTACGGGCCGTCACAATCACGTCGCCCGGTTCGGCCAGCAGGTAGCGGCTCTCTTCCCAGTCAACAGCCACGTCCTTGATGAACTGGAAGGCGTCCATGAAGCGGGCGTAATGCTCGGGATAGTCGGCGGCCATCTGCAGCGGGGAATAGAACGTCACATAAACGCCCAGCTGCTTGGCCAGCGTGGTGCGGATGTGCTCGTTGCTATGCTCATTGAAGGTAGAGATGTCCGGTTCAAAGATACCGGGGGTAAAGTCCATGGGACCACCCTGCAGACGGGTGAACGGCAGGATGGTTACGTGCTCGGGCGGGACGCTGGCCTTGAACTCCGTACCCATGGCCGCCTCGTTGCCAATGTGGTTGGGATAGGTACGGCACAGGCCGGTGGGACGGGCCGCCTCATGGGCGTTGACCATGATATGGTACTTGGCGGCCTCGCGGATGGCGTAATTGTAATGGTTTACCAGGGTCTGGCCATAGTGGGTTTCGCCGTAAGGGATGATGTCTCCCACATAGCCGCTCTTGACGGCGTTGTAGCCGTACTTCTGCATGAGCTCGTAGGCGGGCTTCATCCAACGCTCATAGTTGGAGGCGGCCGAAGAGGTCTCGTGGTGCATGATGATGCGGATACCCTTCTCGTGGGCATACTTGTTCAGGGCCGGGAGGTCAAAGTCCGGATAAGGGGTGATGAAATCAAAGACAAAGTCCTTCTGCTCACCAAACCAGTCTTCCCAGCCTTCGTTCCAGCCTTCCACCAGGATGGCATCGAAACCGTTGGCGGCGGCAAAGTCAATGTAGCGGCGCACATTCTCATTGTTGGCCGAATGGGTACCGTTGGGTTTGGCCTTGGCAAAGTCCGTAACGCCCAGCCGCACGGCCGGGAACTCATTGGTGTAGGCCCAGGACTTGCCACCGGCAATCATCTCCCACCAGACGCCCATGTACTTCACCGGATGGATCCAGCTCACGTCTTCCAGGGCGCAGGGCTCGTTCAGGTTCAGGATGATACGGCTGGCCAGGGCTTTCTCGGCACTGTTCACCACCATGATAGAGCGCCAGGGGGTGTGGCAAGGGGTCTGCAGGTGGGCCTTCCAGCCTTCGGCATCCGGGGTGAGCCAGGTGTGGAAGGTCAGGGTGGAAGGATCCAGGTCCAGGCTGGCCACCGGGTAGTTCTCCACGGCGGCTTCGTGCAGGTTGATGTACAGACCGTCGTCGGTCTTCATCTGGAGGGACATCTGCACCCCGGTCTTGGAGAACAGCTGCTGGGAGGCATTGCCGGCCAGGGGGCCGTCGTACCAGCTGCGGATGCCGCTCAGGCGCGTGGTGTTGTAGGCGTATTCTTCCGTATCGTAATCTCCGGGAATCCACCAGGCCATATGGTCTCCGGCCATGGCGAACTCGGTCTTCTCATCCTTGACCACAAAATAGGTAAGGCCTTCCTGCTGGGGAAACTCATACCGGAAACCCAGACCGTCGTCAAACAGGCGGAAGCGGACCACCAGCGTGCGACCTTCCTTCTGCTTGAGGGTCACGGCCAGCTCGTTGTAATGGTTGCGGATATGGGCTTCTTCTCCCCATACCGGTTCCCAGGTCTCGTCAAAGGAGGATCTTTCGGCCTTCTCCAGGGTAAAGCCGTCGTACAGGCTTTCGGGAGCGCCGTACGTCTTAACGGCCTTCTCGTCAAAGGTCTCCTTGAGACGGGGACCGCGGAGTTCCATACCCAGGCGCGAGGGCAGGATTACGTCCGACTCCCCGCACTTGAGGGAATACATGGGAACGCCGTCCACCACGGCCACTTTGAGTTCCAGCTGTCCATCGGGGCTCTGCAGCTTCTCTGCGCCTTCCGGAAGGGTAGAAACGGTTTTGGATCCACAGGCGGCCAGGATCAGGCCGGCCAGCAGGATAGAGAGTTTTTTCATTTATTTATCGTTTAAATTCTACAATCAGGGCACTCTTGGGAGCAATGGACACGCCGTCCTTGAGGGTGATACTCTCTCCGGTAATCACGTCCGTTCCCGTTACGGGACCGGTTACGAACTCGCGGTAGTGGTTCCAGAAGAGTGTACGGGGCTCCTCGTTGTTATTGATATAGACAAAGACGGCATCGTCGTCCGTATAGCGGAAGAAGGAATAGCTGTTATCCGTGATGTTGACGGCATCCTGGTTGCGGCGGGAGAGGAAGTGCAGGGTCTGGCCTTCCTGCACGGCCTTGCAGCCCTTGCGCCAGCGGAAGAGGGCGCGGGTGTAGTCGTGCAGTTCGGCGGCCGTTGCATACTGGGCCGGGGCCTTGGCCCGGCCTTCGGCCGTAAAGAGGGTGAAGCCGTCCTCCGGCCATCCGCCGGGGAAGTCGATGCGCTTGGCACCGTCGTGAGAGGGAACGTCCTTACGCTCCAGGAACATCATCTCGTCTCCGTAATACAGCTGCGGGATACCGCGCACGGTGGCCAGCAGGGCCAGGGCCAGTTTCATGCGGCGGGGGTCCTGACGCAGGACGTCACCGGTACGGGCATGGTCATGGTTGGCGAAGAACGTCATCATATGACTCAGGTCCTTGTACACAAAGTCCTGGGCCAAGACGGTGTAGATGCGGGTCATGCCCTCATCCCAGTTCACATGGTCCTCGCAGAGGGCCGTAATGATGGCGTGCTCCAGCGGGAAGTCCATGATGCTGGGCAGGTTGGAGTTGAAACCGTTCCAGTTGGGGTTGTCTTTCTGCCAATAGGCCACCTGCAGGATGTTCATGTCCCAGCACTCGCCCACAATATTCATGTTGGGGTACTCGTCCGTAACGGCCTTGCACCACTGGCTCATGGGTTCGGGTTCATTGTAGGGATAGGTATCCACCCGGAGACCGTCCAGGCCGGCATACTCTACCCACCATACGGCCCACTGCTGGAAATACTTGAGCACATAGGGATTGTCCAGGTTCATATCCGGCATGGAAGGCACAAACCAGCCGCTTTCCTGCCGTTCCCGGTCCCGCACGGAGGCGTGGGGATCCATGTATACGGAGAACAGGGCGTTCATCTGCATGTAGGGCTCGTTCACATGGTACCAGTCCTTGAAGGGAGCGTCTTCCATCCACCAGTGGGCGGTACCGCAGTGGTTGGTGACGATATCCATGATAACCTTGAGGCCCTTCTTGTGGGCTTCTTCCACCATGTCCTTATACTGGGCATTGTCTCCAAATCGGGGGTCGATGTGGTAGTAGTCTGCACAGGCATAGCCGTGATAGCTCTCGCGGGGCTGGTTGTCCAGCAGCAGCGGGGTGCACCAAATGGCCGTGGCTCCCAGGTCTGCTATATAGTCCAGATGGTCCACAATACCCTGGATGTCTCCTCCGTGACGGGAGACAGCATCCTGGCGGTCCACGGCGTCGGGCGTTTCGGGCACGCGCCACGGCACGGAAGAGCCGTCATCGTAAGGAGACTGGATGTGGCTGTAACCGGTATCGTTGGTCTTGTCTCCACTGGCAAAACGGTCCGGCATGATGAGATAGATCATATCGGCCGTAGTGAAACTCTCCCGGTTGGCACTCCCCTTCTCCCGGGCCCGGATCAGGTAGGGATACTTGAACGACCGGCCTTCCTTGGAGAAGATCAGGTAATACGTATCCGGTTTGGCCGAAGGAGAAACCGCCACATCCACAAACAGGAAATTGGGGCTTTCGGCCTTGTGCACGGCTTTGATGGACAAGCCCTGGCCGGAAACCGCCACATCATACGAGCTGATGTCGGGTCCCTGCACCAGGAGCTGTAAATCGGTTTTCATGCCCACCCACCAGCTGAGCGGTTCTACGCGGGTAATCTCTTGATGGGTAGCGTCTTCTACGGTCGAAGGATTCATGGCTTCTTTTTTGGGGCCGCAGGCCAGTGCCACAACGGCAGCCAGGCCCAACCAGGCAAAGCGTTTCATAGTCTTTATTTGGTTAAAACCAGGAACTCACCGGGAGCCAGCGTAATGTCCACGGGACATTTCACCACCTCTCCGGTAAAGGCGTTCTTATATTCTTCTTTCAGGTTCAGGGTCATGGTAACCGGAGCGGCTTCCAGGTTCTTGAACGGCTGCGCCACGGCATCTCCCTGGGGACGGTTGTCGTTGGCTTCGGCCTGTACCTCAGCGGCTTCCTGCTCCACGGGCACGCCAAAGTTGGCAATCACGATCACCCGGTTGTCCTTGCAGTCGCGGTGGAAGGCCACCCAGCCTTCCGGGGCTTCCCACCAAACGATCTTGCCACCTCTTTCACCGGCGGCCAGGGCGGGATTGTTGTGCTTGAGTTCCACCAGCTTCTTCCAGAAGGCGGTATGCTCGTTGGCGCTCCAGTCCGTGATGGGATCCTTCTCAAAGAAGGCCAGCCGGCGGTCCAGGCCAATCTCCTGACCGGTGTAGATGAGCGGCTGGGACTGAGGCAGGGTGAAGCACAGCACGGCGCAGGCATCGGCCGCGGCGCCTTCGCGCTCAAACTCGGTTCCGGCCCAGGAGTTCTCGTCGTGGTTGGAGGTGAAGGTGAGGCGGAAAGCCTCCTTGGGGAAGCGGGCGGCATCCCGGGCCACATAGTCCTTGAGATCCTGTACGGTCTTGCTGCCCTGGGCCAGGCTGTTGAGAAGGTGGTGCAGCTCCCAGGCATAGTTGGCATCAAAGGTCTTACGGGAATCGGCCAGGTTGTCTCTCTCGGCCTCAGCCAGGAAATAGGCCTCCGGATAATCCTTGTTCATCTGGGGCATGATGGCGTACCAGAAATCGGCCGGGACTTCTCCGGCGGCGTCGCAGCGGAAGCCATCCACTCCCTTCTCCAGCCAGAAACGCATAGCGTCGTCCTGGGCGGCCCAGACCTCCTCGTTCTCGTAATTGAGGCTGCGGGTATCGGTCCAGTCATATTCCCAGATGGCGTTGCCCTCGGCGTCCCTTTCATAGAAATCGGCCGGCTTTCCTTCCATCCAGACGTGGTCCGGGGCGGTCTGGTTGGCCACCCAGTCCAGGATGACCTTGAAACCCTGTTCGTGCGCCACGGACAGCAGATGCTCGAAATCTTCCATGGTACCAAACTCCGGATTCACGGATTTGTAATCCGAAATGGCATAATAGGAACCCAGGGTGCCCTTGCGCTCCACTTCTCCAATCTGGTACATGGGCATGAGCCACAGCACATCCACACCCAGATCCTTGAGGCGGGGCAGCTGGGCCTCAACGCCCTTGAACGTGCCTTCCGGTGAGAACTGGCGCACGTTCACTTCGTAAACGACGGAATCATAGGTCCATTCGGGATGGTATTGCTCTGCGCAGGCGCCCAGGCAAAGAGCGGCGACAGCCAAAAGAATGATCTTCTTCATAAACGTTGGTTATCAGTTATTCGCCTAAAATTACGAATAATCTTGTGGATATCCAATTCTTCCGCTTGATTTGCCGATGAACGGCTCTTTCCGGGAGACCAGTTGCTAAAGCTTCCAATAATTGCACAGGATAAGCTGCCCTTCGTCATCCCTCAGGTGCATGCCGTTGCCCTGGCACCATTTCCACCACTTGCAGTCTGAGCAGGGACCGTTGCGAAGGGGCTCATGGTTCCGGAACAGGCCGAAACGGTTTTCCCAAACTTCCACAAAATCGTCCTGATAGATATTGCCCTGGCTGTAGGCGGCACGGATGCTGGTGCAGCCGGAGATGGCTCCGTCTATGCGCACCGAGGCAATGCTTAGGCCCGCCTGGCAGGAGAACAGATGGTCCCGCACTTTGCCCTCATAGGGGCCTAGGAAGCCTTCACAGCCGTAGCTGACGTGGATGCGTCCTTCCTTGCGGCAGGCTACGATGAACTCCAAGAGGGTCCGGTACTGCTCCGGGGAGAGCTGAAGCTCGGGATCATCGGCCGCCCGTCCTACGGGAAAAACGGTAAATATGCGCCAGGCCTTTACTCCGGCCGATATCAGGTATTCCTTCACCTGGGCCAGGTGGGGATAGTTCCTCTGCGTGACGCAGGTAACGACGTCAAAGCCGATGGACGGCTCTGCGGCCAGAATGCGGATGGCACGGTCGGCATTACGGAAAGAACCCGCTACGCCCCGCATCCAGTCGTGCTGCTCCTCCAGCCCGTCCAGGCTGATGGTAGCGGTGCGCATGCCGGCCTTCAGGAGGCCCTCGATGCGGCGGGGAGACAGGAGCATTCCGTTGGAAACCAGCCCCCAGGGGAATTGAAGTTCGTGGATGCGTTTTCCGCATTCTTCCAAATCGGCCCTCATGAGCGGCTCTCCACCGGAGAGGATGACCAGGATCTCATGAGAATCATAGCTTTCCTTGATGCGGATAAGCACTTTCTCAAAGTCCTGGAAGGGCATGTCGGGGGTAAGGGCGTCGGCCGCGCAATCACTTCCGCAGTGGCGGCAGCGCAGGTTACAACGCAAGGTGCACTCCCAGAATAATTGTCTAAGGGGGTGCACCTTGGCTTCTTCTTTCAGAAGGCGGCTTTGCACATTCAGCCTAAGCCGCTGGCCGATGCTGAGAGAGGACATCAGATTTCCTCTTCTTCGGGGGCGAGCTCTTGCGCCGGGTCTTCGGCCTGAGCGCTTTTCACCTCCGCTTCATTCATGGCCTCCTGGATTTCATCTTCCCAGCCGCCTTCCGGCGGACGGGCGGGGCCGTAGCAGGCCGTGAATACGTTCACGCCCAGCAGGAGGCACAGAATCCTTATGAATGCTTTCTTCATAGTTTGCGTGTTTTCGCAAAGATGCAAAAAATTCCGTATCTTTGCAAGTTATTAGAAAAAGCAGAATATGGCATACGCAGAATTTAATGAGCAGGAGCTCGGAAGAAGAGAGTCGCTGAGTAAACTTCGTGAGCTGGGCATCAATCCGTACCCGGCCCCGATGTATCCCGTCAATACCACCACTGTAGAAATCGCAGAAGGCTACAAACCCGAGGAAGGCAACTTCCAGGAGGTCTGCATTGCCGGCCGCATCATGAGCCGCCGCATCATGGGCGCTGCCTCCTTCATGGAGCTGCAGGACCACGCCGGCCGTATCCAGGTGTACGTGAAGAGGGATGAGATTTGCCCCGATGAGGACAAGACCCTTTACAACACCGTTTTCAAGAAGCTGCTGGACATTGGTGACTTTGTGGGTATCAAGGGCTTTGCCTTCTTTACCCAGACGGGCCAGCTGTCCGTTCACGCCAAGGAACTCACCGTCCTGAGCAAGTCCCTCCGCGTGCTTCCCATCGTGAAGACCGACGCCGACGGCACCGTGCACGACAGCTTTGAAGATCCTGAGCTGCGTTATCGTCAGCGCTATGTGGACCTGGTGGTGAATCCCCAGGTGAAGGATGTGTTCTTCAAGCGCACCCAGATTGTGAATACCATGCGCCAGTGCTTCAACGAGGCCGGCTGCCTGGAGGTGGAAACCCCCATCCTGCAGGCCATCCCCGGTGGTGCCACGGCCCGTCCGTTTATCACGCACCACAACGCCCTGGACGTGGATATGTACATGCGTATTGCCAATGAGCTGTACCTCAAGCGCCTCATCGTGGGCGGTTTTGCCGGCGTGTACGAGTTTGCCAAGAACTTCCGCAACGAGGGCATGGACAAGACCCACAACCCCGAGTTTACCTGCGTGGAGATGTACATCGCCTACAAGGACTACCTCTGGATGATGGAGTTCACGGAGAAGATGCTGCAGAGAGTGGCCGAAGCTACCGGCGGCGTCAAGAAGACCATCGGCGGCAACGAGATTTCCTTCGAGGGACCTTTCCGCCGTCTGCGCATCCTGGATGCCATCAAGGAGTACGCCGGTGTGGACGTAACGGGCATGGGCGAGGCCCAGCTGCGGGAAACCTGCAAGAAACTCAATGTGGAGGTATCTCCGGAAATGGGCGTAGGAAAACTCATCGACGCCATTGTAGGAGAATATGTGGAGAAGAACCTGGTGCAGCCCACCTTCCTGATTGACTATCCTGTGGAGATGTCTCCGCTCACAAAGCGCTGCCGCTACGACGATTCCCTCACCGAGCGTTTTGAACTCTTTGTCAACGGCAAGGAACTGGCCAACGCCTATTCCGAGCTCAACGACCCGGTGGACCAGCTGGCCCGCTTCGAAGAACAGGCCGCCCTCAAGAGCAAGGGAGACGACGAGGCCATGTACGTGGACTACGACTTTGTCCGCGCTCTGGAGTATGGCATGCCTCCGACCTCCGGTATCGGCATCGGCATTGACCGTCTCACCATGTTCATGACGGGGCAGGAGTCCATCCAGGATGTGCTCTTCTTCCCGATGATGCGTCCCGAGAAGTTCTAATGCGCATCGAATCCATCACATCGGCGTCAAACCCGAAGATCAAGAACTTGCTCCTTCTCCAGGAAAAATCCAAAGCCCGGAAGGAGCAAGGGCTTTTTGTGGTGGAGGGCCGAAGGGAGCTCGAACACTGCCTCGAAGCAGGCTATACTGTCAAGACCCTATTCTTTTGTCCTGACATAGCAGATACCACCGAGTTTGTGGAAAATTATTTTTTGTGCAGTTGCCCAAAAAACCAATTTCCCACAAACTCTAGAGCCCAACAAACCGAATCCACCGATTCCGATGAATCTCGAGCCTTACAGACCGAGTCTATCATAGAGATTCCGGAGCAGTTGTATAAGAAGGTAGCATATAGGGAGAGTACGGAGGGGATTATTGCGGAGGTGGAGTATAAGAGTTTGTCGCTGAGCGACCTGAAGCTGCCGGAGAATCCGCTGGTGATGGTGCTGGAGCGTGTGGAGAAGCCCGGAAATCTGGGAGCTGTGCTCAGGAGTGCCGATGCGGCAGGAGTGGATGCGGTGATTTTCTGCGATCCGCTGACGGATCTGTATAATCCCAATCTGATCCGGGCATCCATCGGGGCCATCTTTACGGTGCCCACGGTGGCGGCGTCTTCGGAGGAGACCATTGCGTTCCTGCAGGAGCGCGGGATTCAGATCCTGACGGCGCAGCTGCAGGATTCTTCCCTTTACTATGACATCGATATGCGCCGGGGGACGGCGCTGGTGATGGGCACCGAAGCCACGGGCCTTACCGATCTTTGGCGCAAGGCGGCATCGGCCCATATCCGGATTCCCATGCTGGGCCGGCTGGACAGTCTCAATGTGTCCGTTTCGGCCGCTGTCCTTCTTTTCGAAGCCGTTCGTCAGCGGCAGTAGCGGCCCTGTTGCCGTAAGAGGGTTGCCCTAGAACGGCAGGTCGTCGGAAGGTTCGGCGGCGGGGAGGGGTCCCTGGTAGGTCGGGGCC
>R24__coassemble_413_pt1 | contig 29145 bp, 21 predicted proteins | sample R24__metabat2_high_PE_033 | metagenome-assembled genome bin R24
GCAGGGGGAAGGGGAAACTGTCCCAGGTCTGCATTTTTGCTTCCAACGGCGACGCTAGAATGCACAGAAGACCGAAAAACGTCGCAGGCCAGCCGAAAAATGCGGACCTGCGACGCTTCAAGGTGTGACCTGCGACGGTCGGAGATTATTTCCCGAAATACCGTTTGTACAGTCCCAGGAAACCGGCGCCGTGGCGGGCTTCGTCGCGGGCCATTTCGTGGACGGTGTCGTGGATGGCGTCCAGACCCAGTTCCTTGGCGCGCTTGGCAATGAGGAACTTGCCTTCGCAGGCTCCTTCTTCGGCCTCGTAACGTTTCTTGAGGTTGGTCTTGGTGTCCCAGACTACTTCACCGAGGAGCTCGGCAATGCGGGCGGCGTGATCGGCCTCTTCGAAAGCGTAGCGCTTGAAGGCTTCGGCAATCTCGGGATAGCCTTCACGGTCGGCCTGACGGCTCATGGCCAGGTACATGCCCACTTCTGAGCATTCACCGGCAAAATGGTCTTGAAGGCCGGCCCAGACCTCCGGGTCACAGCCCTTGGCTACGCCCAGCACGTGCTCGGCGGCATATTGGGGCTTGTCACCACCTTCTTTGATCTCGACAAACTTTTCGGCCTTGGCATGGCATACAGGGCATTCTGCGGGGGGAGTGTCTCCTTCGTGTACGTATCCGCACACCAGACATCTGAATTTCTTTTTCATATGGTCAGTATTATTATGTTTTATGTGTTCTTACAAATATATGAAAATCCCGAGATATTTACTAATTTAGCAGAAAATAAATTACTTATGAAGAAGAGCCTCTTGCTTATGGCTGCGGTGATAGTCAGCGTTAGCCTCCAAGCCCAGAAGAAACCCCTGGATCATACGGTTTACGACAGCTGGCAATCCGTTGCCAATGTGAACATTACCCCTGCCGGTAACGTGGTGAGCTACGAAGTCAATCCCCAGGAAGGGGACGGCGTTCTCACCATTAAGGTGATGGGTAAAAAGGGCCGCGAGATTGAGATCCCCCGCGGTAATCGCGCCCGCTTGACGGAAGACGAAAAGTTTGCCGTCTGCCTTATCAAGCCCCAGTTCCAGAAAACCAGAAGGGCCAAGATCCAGAAAAAGAAGGCCGATGACATGCCCAAAGACAGCCTGGCTATCATTAACCTGACCACCGGAGAGGTGACCAAGTTCGCCAATGTCAAGGACTTTAAGATGGGTAAGCACTCGGTGGACGGTTTCGCCTTCACCACTACGGACACCAGTTTTGTGATGCCCGCCAAGGACCGCAAGAAGAAGGACAAGCTGGGCAATCCGCTGGTGGTTTACCAGTGGGCTCAGGGCAAGATGGATACCCTCCAGAACATTGATAAGTACGAGGTTGCCGCCAAGGGCCTGCAGCTGGGCCTGGTCCGCAAAGCCAGCAAGAAAGGTTTTGTGACGGGCTTCTACACCCAGGCCGATGGTGCAAAATTCCTTACGGACACCGTCACCTGGCACGCCGTTCCTCGCTTTAACCAGGGGGCCACGGAGGCCCTGTTCCTGGTGGCTCGCGACACCGTGAGCGACGGCAGCAAGCATGCAGAACTCTACAAATATTCTGGCGGCAAGGCTGAAAAGCTGGAAGGCCTGGGCAAGCTCCCCGAAGGCTGGGGCATGACCGAGAACAGCTCCTACAGCTTCAGCCACAACGGCCAGCGCATCTATGTGGGTGTGCAGGAACTTACCCCGCCCAAGGACACCAACCTGGTTTCCTTCGAGCTTCCCGGCCTGGACATCTGGAACTGGGATGCCGCGCAGCTTCCGCCGGTCCAGAAAGTGAATCTTAGGGCCGATGCCGCCCGCACGTTCCCCGTTCGCCTGGGCGAAGGCCTGCTCAACGATACCCGCCTGGTGCGCTACATGCAGGGCAACCGGGGCGATGGACCGTACGATTTGAAGGTCCGCACCGTGAACCCCGTGGAAACCCAGTGGAACTACCAGAACACCCAGGCCGTGAGCGTGGTGGGTCCCAAGGGTGAAGAAAAGGTGACCGAAGGCCGCATAGCCTCCGTCTCCCTGTCCCCGCTGTCCCAGTACGTGATCTGGTGGGATTATCCGGAGCAGTGCTGGAACATCCATAACAATGCTACCGGCGCCACTGCAGTCCTGGCCCCCGGCGTAAGCTTCTGGGACGAGGACGACGACCACCCCATGATGAAAGAAGCCTACGGCGTAGCCGGCTGGCTGGAAGGGGAGGGCGCCGTGCTGCTCTATGACAAGTACGATATCTGGAAGGCTCCCGTGGACGGAGGCGCTGCCGTAAGACTCACCGCCGGCCGTGAGAAGAACCTCACCTATCGTTATATCAACACCAAGGACCGCGAGGAAGAGCGCCACATCGGCCTTAATGAAAATATTCTTGTGAGCATCTTTGACCATGTGACCAAGGAGAACGGCGTGGCCAGCCTGCAGGTGGCTAATCCCGCCAAGAGCTTCAAGACCCTGGTAAAGGGTGGTTACACCTGGTCCGGTGTGCAGAAGGCTGCCAAGGCCAACGTCTACGCCTACCAGAAGGGCAATTTCCAGGAGCAGATGGATGTGTATTACACCACCACGCTGGGCAAGACCGAGCAGAAGCTCACCGCCATTAACCCCCAGCAGAAAGACTACAACTGGGGCACCGTGGAACTGTACCACTGGAACGCCTTTGACGGCACCAAACTGGACGGCCTCCTGTACAAGCCGGAAGACTTTGACGAGAGCAAGAAGTACCCGGTGATGATCTACTTCTACGAGAAGAACTCCGAGACCCTGTACAAGAACATTCCCGTTCAGCCCAGCTGGTCCATCATCAACATTACCTTCTACGTGTCCCGCGGATATGTAGTGTTTGTCCCGGACATTGTGTATGCGGGCGGCATCCCCGGCGAGAGCGCCTACAACTGCATCGTGGCCGGTGCGGAGAGCCTCACCAAGTTCCCCTGGATCGATAAGGACAACATGGCCATCCAGGGCCAGAGCTGGGGCGGCTACCAGGTAGCCTACCTCATCACCCGCACGGGCATGTTTAAGTGCGCCGGCGCCGGTGCTCCGGTGAGCAACATGACATCGGCCTATGGCGGCATCCGCTGGGAAAGCGGCAGCAGCCGGCAGGGACAGTATGAGCAGGGACAGAGCCGTATAGGCCGAAGCCTCTGGGACGGCATTGAGCTCTATATGGAGAATTCGGCCCTCTTTAAGCTGCCCAACGTGACGACGCCGGTGCTCATCATGCACAACGATGCCGACGGCGCCGTGCCGTGGTACCAGGGCATCGAGATGTTCATGGGCCTGCGCCGTCTGGGCAAGCCCGCTTGGCTGCTGGAGTACAACAACGAGGCCCACAACCTCAAGGAGCGCAGGAACCGCAAGGACCTGACCATCCGTTTGCAGCAGTTCTTTGACTACTACATGAAGGGCGCACCTCAGCCGGCCTGGATGAAGACCGGCGTGCCGGCCCTCAAGAAAGACCGTTACTTTGGCTACGAGTACGCAGAGTAGATGACGCCTTTCCTCAAGCAGGTCGCGGCCCATTATTTGGCGGCCCAGGACATACAGACGCGCTGTTTTATCTTTCCCAACCGGCGCTCCCTGGTCTTCTTCAAGAAGTACCTGGGGGATCTGCTGGTGGGGGCGCCCATGCCCGTTCCGCCGCTGTATACCATCAACGACTTCTTCTACAAGGTGGCCGATGCCCACGCCTCCGACCGCCTGCGCCTGCTGCTGGAACTGTATAAGTGCTATTCGGCTTTGAATCCGCAGGCCGAGGCCCTGGACGATTTCCTGTTCTGGGGAGAGGTGCTGCTGGCCGATTTCGACGACGTGGACAAGTACCTGGTGGATGCCGCTGGCCTCATGCAGAATGTGGGCGACTTCAAGGCCATCCAGGACCAGTTTGAGTACCTGAGCGAGGGCCAGAAAGAAGCCATCGCGCACTTCCTGGCCCATTTTAGGGATACTTCGGGCCGATGGAAGCTCAACCCCGACGGAGAAGACGTCAAGGCCCGCTTCCTGCGCCTGTGGAACCTGCTGTATCCGCTGTATCGGGACTTTAACGCCGCTATGCGGGCGTCCGGAATGGCGTACGAGGGCATGGTGTATCGCGCGCTGGCTGCCCGTCTGAAGGAAGGGGAGTCGGTGGCCGATGTGTTGGCGAGTGCCTTCCCGGAAGTGACGGGCTACGTGTTCGTGGGCCTGAATGCCCTGAACGAATGCGAACGCCTGGTGCTCTCCCGCATGCGAGACGCCGGCCTGGCGGAGTTCGTCTGGGACTACGTCTCCGACGAGATCCGCGACCGCGCCAACAAGTCCTCCTTCTTCATGCGGCGTAACATTGTGGACTACCCCCAGGCTTTCCCGGTGGAAGCAGGGGCTAGGCCGGAGGTGACGGTGATCAGTGTGCCGTCAAGCGTGGGGCAGACGAAGCTAGCTCCGTGGATCTTAAAAGAGATTGCCGGTCAAGCCGGCGACCCCGTGGAGACGGCGTTCGTTCTGCCGGACGAGAGCCTGTTGCTGCCGCTGTTGAACTCGCTGCCGGAAGAGTGCGACAACGTGAATGTGACCATGGGTTATCCCATGACAGGGAGTTCTACGTTTGCTCTTTTGTCCACGCTGGGCCAGATGCAGCTGAAGGTGCGGCAGACGGGTGGGAAATATTACTTCTACCACCGGGAGCTGCGGGAAGTGCTGGCCTCCGGCCTTCTGAAGCAACTCTTCACAGAGGAAGAAAAGGCCGTGATTGCCAAGGTGAAGGCGGCCGGCAAATACTACATTCCGGTGGAGGATTTGAAGGGCGGACCGCTGCTGGAGCTTTTGTTCCGGCCGGTGACGGAGGGGGATTCCATTGAGGAGTATTACTCGGAGCTGCTGAGTTTTATCGGCCAGCAGCTATCCCAGACCGGAGACTTGCTGGAGCTGGATTTTGTGGCTCGGTGCCACAAGGAGCTCAATATTCTGAAGGAGCTGGATTTGGATGTGCAGCCGGCAACTCGTATCCGGCTCATCGAGCGGTCGCTGCAGGGGATATCGGTCCCGTTTAGGGGCGAGCCGCTGAAGGGCCTGCAGGTGATGGGCCCTCTGGAAACGCGTGCGCTGGATTTCCGCAACCTGGTGATTCTCAGCGCTAACGAGGGGATGTTTCCCCGGCGGAGCGTATCGGCTTCCTTTATTCCTCCGGAGCTTAGAAAGGGGTTCGGCCTGCCCACTTATGAGTATCAGGACGCCGTTTGGGCGTACTATTTTTACCGCATGATGCAGCGTCCGGAGCGCGTTTGGCTCATCTACGACAACCGCACCGAGGGCCTCAAAAACGGAGAGGAAAGCCGCTATATCAAGCAGCTGGAGTACCATTTCCAGTGGCCGCTGCGGCGCATGGCCGCCACCGCCGCCATCAAGACGGTGGAAGAGGAGGCCGATATCCCCAAGACCGCCGAGCACGTGGAGAAGATCCGGGCGGGGCGGCTGTCGGCCAGTACCCTGCAGAGCTATCTGGCCTGCCCTGCCAAGTTCTACTACCAGGTGGTAGAGGGCCTCAAGGCCGCCGACGAAGTCTCCGAATCCCTGGACGCCGGCATGCTGGGCAATGTCTTCCATCACGTGATGCAGAAGCTTTACTCTGCCGGACAGGTCATCTCTAAGTCCGACATCGCCGCCTTCCTGGCCGATGCTCCCCGCATCCGCTCCCTGATCCGGGAGGAGATTCTGGACCAGATGAACTCCTTCGAGGTCACCGGCCGCAACCTGGTGCTGGAGAACATTCTGTTTGGCTATGTGGAGGAGACCCTGAAGCACGACGCCGCTCTGCTGGAGGAGGCCCACTCCGACGGTTTCCGCATCCTGGGGCTCGAAAAGACGGTAAAGGGCGTCATTGACGGCTTTAACTTTGTGGGTGTCGTGGACCGTATGGACAGCTACAAGCCCGGAGAGGTTCGTATCGTCGATTACAAGACCGGCCACGTCTCCGACGAAGACCTCCTGATTGACGACGCCAACGCCGCCTCCGTGGTCTCCGCCCTCTTTGGCCCCGATAACCTGAAGCGTCCCAAGATAGCCTTGCAGCTCTTCCTCTACGACCACATGGTGGGCTCCGTCATGCCCGGCCCCGACCGGGCATCTCTCGTGAACTCGATCTACAGCACAGCCCGGCTGTACTCCAAGCCCCTTCCGGACGTTCCGGTATCGGCCGAGTTCTGCCGGTTGGCCATGGACGGTCTGCACGCCCTCCTGACGGAGATCGTGGACCTCTCCACCCCTTTCCGCCGCACCACCGAGCCCAAGACGTGTGAGTGGTGTGACTTCAAAGCCATTTGTGGCAAATAATGCGTATCTTTGCAGCATGGAAAATAAAGTACTTTCTCCGATGAAGTTCCTGCCGGAGGGGCAGGAGATGCCCTGGGGGCATGTGGATTATCTGCTGGCCGACCTGGGCTTTGTGGATTCAGTGGCTGTGGAGGGTTGGCTCAAGGGCAATACGCTCAGTGATATCATGCAGACCTACCTGGAACGAGTGGTAGGTGAGACGGCTTTTGACTGGTACGGAACGCAGTTTCCGGTGCTGGTAAAGAAGCTGGATATTAAAGGCCGAACGTCCCTGCACATTACGCCCGACGACGAAACGGCCGAGCAGCGCTACGACGCGTTTGGCAAAACCGCCCTGTGGTATGTCACAGAAGTGGGACCGGAAGCCCGTCTCTATCTGGGCTTCAAGCGTCCGGTAGGGGCCGAAGAATTCTTCCGCGCCTGCGAGGACGGTTCTGTGGAAGACCTGCTGTACTCCGTGAAGCCCCGGGTGGGGGAGAGTTACCTCATCAAGCCCGGCCTGGTGCACGCCGCCAAGGACGTGACCCTGCTGGAGATTGCCGAAAGCTCCGAGCTCTGGTTCCGGCTCCACGACTGGGGCCACCAGGACCGCGAAATGCATCTGGAAGAGGCCTTCGATCTCATCAACTTTGACCAGTATCACCGCGAGGCCGCTCCTTCCAAGGAACTGCTGGCGGCGGAGGATCAGTTTACCATCGGGCAGATTCATCTGAAGTCTCCGCTGCATAGCCATGCCGGTATTGAAGAGACCTTCCTCATCTATATCTGTGTGGGTGGAGAGGCCACCCTGGAGACCAAGGAGGACAAGTTCCGTTTCAAGGCCGGAGAACTGGTATTGGTGCCGGCAGAACTCTCTGACTTTGTTCTGGCTCCTGTGGGTGATGCAGCCGTGGTGTTGGAAGTGAGGATGGATCCGAGAGCCAATGATGATATTGTTTCAGAACCCGTTGAAGAGTAACAGATCCTTCGTCGCTGCGCTCCTCAGGATGACAATTGAGTGCTCTTGTCATTCTGAGCGAAGCGAAGAATCTGTATAAGTAACTATGGAAGAGATTCGTATTGATAAGTATCTGTGGGCCATCCGAGTGTTTAAGACCCGGACGGATGCTACGGATGCGTGTAAAGGGGGAAAGGTGAAAGTGGGGACGGTGAATGCCAAGCCGTCCAGGGCCGTGGCCCCCGGGGAGGTTATTACCGTCCGGAAGGGCGTGGCCACTTTTACATATAAAGTATTACAGTTGGTGGACCACCGGCTGGGAGCCAAACTGGTTCCGGACTACGCCGAGAACCTGACCCCGGAAGAGGAACTGAACAAGCTCAAGGCCCCGGTGGAGACTTTCTTCGTGACCCGCGACCGAGGCACCGGCCGTCCCACCAAAAAGGACCGCCGCGCCCTGGAACAGATCTGGGACGCTATAGACTTCTCAGATGAATAATCAGCCGTGAGATGTAAATCTCTGATTATTATTAATTTATAAAAATCCTCCTCTGAAAAAATCGGAGGAGGATTTTCATAATTATTTGATTAATAGTTACTTCTATTTCACGGCCCCCAACGTTTACTCTACGTAGAGGAGGAGACCTTTGAGGTATTCTCCTTCCGGGTGGTAGATGTTGACGGAGTGGTCGGCGGGTTGGTTGAGGCGGTCGAGGATGCGGACGCTTCGGCCCGTCTCTGCGGCGGCGGAGAAGACGGCCAGGGCAAAGGCCTCTTTGTCCACTACCTGGGAGCAGGAGAAGGTGAACACAAAGCCGCCGGGGGCCACCTTGGCAATGGCGGCGGCGTTCAGGCGCTGGTAGGCCCTTAACGCATTCTTGAGGGCTCCGCGGTGTTTGGCAAATGCCGGCGGATCCACAATCATGAGGTCGTAGGCCCCGTCGGGGACATTCTTTACAAACTCAATGGCATCGGTGCAGTAGGACGTGTGCTGGTCCGGCGTAAAGCCGTTCAGGGCCACGTTGCGGTCCACCATGTCCATGGCTCGCTTGGAGCTGTCCACAGAGTCCACGTGTACGGCGCCGCCGGCCAGGGCGTAGATGGAGAAGCCTCCGGTGTAGCAGAAGAGGTTCAGGACGCGGCGGCCCTTGGCCAGCTGGCCAACGCGGAAGCGGTTCTCCCGCTGGTCCAGGAAGAAGCCGGTCTTCTGGCCTTCGCACCAGTTCACCAGGAATTGGTTGCCGTTTTCCAGGACGGCGAGCTCATCGGCCTGCAGGCCATCGGCCTTATAGAGATACCCGTCAATCAGTTCCAAACCGGCCTTGAAGGGGGCGGTGCCGGAGCTTTTGTCGTAGACGGCTTTGAGGCGGTCTCCGTAGAGTTGCTGGAGGGCTTCTGAGATGGCGGCTTTGGCTCGGAACATGCCCACGGAGTGGGCCTGGAGCACGCAGACGCCGTTGTAGTAGTCAATGATGAGGCCCGGAAGACCGTCTCCCTCGCCATGCACCAGGCGGTAGCAGTTGGTGGTCTGGGAGTCCGTAAGGCCGTAGGCTTCGCGGAGCTTGTAGGCTCGGGTGAGCATGCGCAGCCAGAAATCGGCCTGCGTGGGGTCCTCGTCAAAGCTGAGGACGCGTACGGCGATGGAGCCAATCTGGTAGTGCCCGCAGCAGAGGAGTTTGCCGTCGGCCGAGCAGACGCTCACCAGGTCTCCTTCGGCCGGATGTCCTACGATCTGGGCCACGGCCCCGGAGAAAACCCAGGGATGAAAACGCAGGAGCGATTCCTCCCGCCGGGGTTTGAGTATGATCTTATCCATTCTGCTGATTCTGCTCTAAGGGGTTCTTTTCGGTGGCCTGGAGCTTGAGGTACATCTCCCGGCATACCCAGGCGTCGGTGGCGGCGTAGCGCTGCTGGCTCTCGGAGAGCTTTTCGGCCTCCCAGTTACTCAGCTGCTGGGCCTTGGAAATCTTGACGCCCAGGATGATGGCCGTCATTTTCTTGACGGATTTGTCGCGGATGCCCCATTCCCATACCTGGTTCTGGAGGTCTACAAAGCCCTTGGGGGCAAACTTGGTAATTCTCTGGAGGCCGCGGATGTCGTCCAGCGTGGCGGCTCCCACTTTGAGGATGTTGGGATTGGCCAGGACGGAGGCTAGGGAGCGCGGCAGGCCGCATTTCTGGAGGCGGAACAGGTACGCCTTGCCGCTGCCGGAGAGCTGCAGCAGAGCGGTGCCGTTGGAGTGCTGGTCCGGGGAGAAGGTGGGGCGCGTCTCGGTATCGAAGCCCAGCACTTTCTGCCGCTTCAGGTACTTCACGGCCTGGGCAAACGTCCCGTCTTCGGCGTTTACCACCACTATCTCGCCTGGGAACGAAGCCAGTTCCAGGGCGGCTATCTGATCAGGACTAATAGAGCTCTGGAACATATTCGTAATACTTGACCACCGGGCGGGCGATGCGGTGCGCAAAGAGGTTCTCTTTTCTTAAGATGCTGTACGTGGCGCGGATGAGGGCATCGGCCGGCTCGTAGAATTTAAACTGGGCGCTGAGCATTCTGTTGAGGTTGGCGTCTTCTTCATTGGCGGCGGCTCGGATGGTCTGCAGTTCCGCCTCCAGGGTGCTCAGGTCTATCTGGTAGCTATCTACAATAATACCGTCCAGCAGCAGGCCGGTCACCTGGTATTGGGTCAGGATCTCTCTGAACTGGCCGGGAACGTCCAGTGAAGCATCCGGTGAGTAGACCGCCAGACTCTTTCCGGGCCGATCGGACTGGGCCAGTGCCTGCTCCCATACTTTGGCTTTTTTCACGGTGTCGGAGGTCCACACCACCACGTTGGTGGCTTTCTCAAAGGCCTTGTCCACCAGGAGGCTTACGGGGGACAGCAGGTGGCATTGGCCGCCGGTGAGCTGCTGCAGGGTATCCACGTCGTGGAAGCCATATGCTGCCTGTAGGGAAGAAGGATAGATCAGGATCTTGGCCGATTCTTTCCGAAGGGTGGTATCCCAGGCCTGGAGGGCGCCATAGACGGCTGCCTCACGCAGGTTGTCAAAAGCTATGCTATCGGCCAGCAGACCGGCGATGATCTCTCCGGCGAAGTCCGGCAGGGAGTCTCTCTTTTCCCGGCCGTCCACGTTGTCCATCAGGTCCACGTCCTTGAAGCGCTGGGCCAGGGGCTTTACGTCCCGGCTCTCGCCAAAGAGGGTGATGGAGCCGCGGGACCCGATTTGTCCGGCGTATCCGGCGATATCGCGAAGGCCGGTGGAATCGGCCAATATGCTCTGAACCAGTCCCGTAGGGCGTTTCTGCACCTTGCCCGACTGCTCACAGGCAGCCAGAGCCGCAACGGCCAGTATGGTAAGTAGAATGTGCTTTTTCATATATCCTGCAAAATTACACATTTTGCCCGGGAGTTGCAAGAGATGCCCGGTCAAGCCGGGCATGACGAAAAGGCCATCTGTTGGATTTTACATTTATTGTTTTTACATTTGTAATTAGACATTAATTTCAAACACACAGATATGAAACGTACTTTTGCTTTTGCATTCGCTGCCTTGCTTGTAGTGGGCGCCTATGCGCAGTCCCGTCCGGCAGCTCCTATCAAACCCGCAGACTTCACCTTTACGGTGGTTAAGGAGAATCCCATCACTCCCGTCAAGAACCAGAACAACAGCGGTACCTGCTGGTGCTTCAGCGGTCTGTCTTTCCTGGAGTCCGAGGTGATCAAGGCCAAGGGCATCAAGGATCCCGCCCTGTATCCTGATTTCTCGGAGATGTTCATCGTCCGTCGTTCCTACTACGACCGCGCCATCAAGTTTGTCCGCCTGGACGGCAGCATGAACTTTGCCGTGGGCTCGGACTTTGGTGATGTGATTGAAACCGCCAAGGCTTATGGCCTGGTGGACCAGAAGGCCTACACCGGCATGCAGTACGGCTACGAGCTTCCCGTACAGGGAGAGCTGGACGCCGGCCTCAAGGGCTATGTGAACGCTATTGTCAAGAACCCCAACCGCAAGCTCACCAAGGTATGGCCCAAGGGCGTAGACGGTATCCTGGACGCTTATATGGGCCAGGTTCCCGAGACCTTTGTGGTGAACGGCGTAACCTATACCCCGGAAAGCTACCGTGACGCTCAGGGCATCAACCTGGACGACTACATTGGCTTCACCTCCTATACCCATCATCCGTTCTACACCCAGTTTGCCATGGAGGTTCAGGACAACTGGCGCTGCACTCCTTCCTGGAACGTGCCCCTGGACGAGTTCATGGCCATCATGGACTATGCTGTAGAAAACGGTTACACCGTAGCATGGGGTGGTGACGTATCCGAGACCGGCTTCACCCGCGACGGTCTGGGCCTTCTCCTGGACACCCAGGCCAAGCCCACCGCCGGCTCCGACCAGGAGCGCTGGGTTGGCAAGGCCGATGCTCCCAAGCCCGAGGCCAAACCCGCTGTGAAGGAAATCAAGGTGACCCAGGAACTCCGTCAGCAGTACTACGACGAGAAGACCTCCACCGACGACCACGGCATGCACCTCTACGGTATTGCCAAGGACCAGAACGGCAACAAGTATTACATGATCAAGAACTCCTGGGGCGAGACCGGTGCCTACAAGGGCCTCTGGTACATGTCTGAGGAATTTGCCAAGGGCAAGACCCTCAACATTGTGGTCAACAAGAAAGCCGTTCCCAAGGAGATCCTCAAAAAGATTGGCGTAAAGTAAATGTCTTTAACCAAGTACATCCCTAACACCATCACTTCCACCAGCGTCCTCTGCGGCACGGTGGGAGTGGTGTTCGCTTTACAGGGAAGGCCGGATTATGCCTTTATCATGATGCTCATAGCCGCCGTCTGCGACTTCTGCGACGGCCTGGCCGCCCGTATGCTGGGCGCTTATTCGCCCATGGGCAAGGAGCTGGATTCTCTGGCCGATATGGTGAGCTTTGGAGTGCTCCCCACCGCCATCCTCATAGGCACCATGCAGCAAAGGGGCGTAGACAGCTGGACGGAAGTCATTCCCGTTTTCCTGGCCGTGATGAGTGCCCTGCGCCTGGCCAAGTTCAACGTGGACGAGCGGCAGGGATCGGATTTCATTGGCATTGCCACGCCTACGGCCGCCCTTGTGAGCGGCTCGCTGTGCTACTTTGTGGCCAAGCATCCGGAGTCCGTCCTGGCTGGCTGGGCCGGCACGCAGTGGTTCCTCCCGGCTCTGGCCGTGGTCCTGGGCCTGCTCCTCGTAAGCGAAATACCCATGTTTGGGATGAAAGTGGCCAAGGGTCACAAGCTGCTGGACGCCAAGCGCATCGTTTTCCTGTGCCTGGCCGGTGCAGCTATTGTGGCCACCCTGGTTTTGCAACTCAATTGGAGCCTGGCCGTGCTCTTGGTTTTCTGTATCTATATTGTGGAGAACCTGGTGCTGGCCCTGTTCCGCCGAGCATAGCATGACGCCCGTCCTTGGCAGAGGACAGGCGCCGGGGACAGCAGTTCTACCTTAGCAGCAATCGCAAATGCCCGTAAGACAGAGCGCTGTTTCAAATTTACTATCGGTCCTTATGACCAACAAGAAAAAACGCCGCAAGCACATTGCGGCGTTTCCTTTTGGTTTTCAGGCGTCAGTCCTGTGAGAAGTCCCGAAGCTCCTGTCTATAAGCGTTGAATATCTTGGATTTGGACAGGAAGCCCAGGTATTTGCGGTCCTCGTCCACCATGGGGAGGTTCCATGCTCCCGTCTTCTCAAACTTGCGCATCACGGAGTCCATGGGCTCGTTGGGGTACACATATTCCTGCGAAGTCTGCATGTAATTGTACACGTGGTTGGTCTGGTACAGCTCCGGCCTAAACATGTCCTTGCGGATGCGCGCCAGGGATACAAAGCCCTGGAATCGGCCTTTGGAATCTACCACCGGGAAGATGCTGCGCTCGCTCTTGGACACCGCCTCCACCAGTTCTCCCAGCGTGGCGTCTATGCGCACGGGCAGGAAGTCGTCTTCCAGCAAGGTCCGGGCGTGCATGAGCGTAAGCACCGCCTGGTCTGAGTCGTGCGTGAGCAGCTCACCGCTGGCCGCAATTCGTTTGGTATAAATGGAATATTTCTCAAAGATGCGCGTTACGCCATAGGAGATGGCCGATGTCAGGATCAGCGGCACCAACAGCTCATAACCCGACGAGATCTCTGCAATGAGGAAGATGGCGGTGAGGGGCGCCTGCATCACGCCGGCCATGAGCCCTGCCATGCCCACCAGCACAAAGTTGGAGACGGGCACCTTGCCGGGCCAGAGGAGATTGAGCGTATAGGCCAGCACAAACCCCGCAATAGCCCCCATGAAAAGGGTAGGGCCGAAGGTTCCTCCCACGCCGCCGCCCGCATTGGTGAACGTCATGGAAAAGACCTTCATCAGCAGCACCAGCAGGAAGAAGAGCGGAATGCCCCAGGCATGGTCCAGGAAGAAGTTCAGTGGTGTTTCCCCACCCAGCGGCACCTCCGGATGGCCGTTGAGCAGCGGGCTCAGGAAGTTGTAGCCTTCTCCGTGCAGCGGCGGCAGCAGATAAATGAGAACGCCCAGGAAGAAGGCCGATATGGCCCACTTGAGATAGGGGTTTTTGAACCGTCCCATCTTGTCTTCCATGGCCAGCGTGGTGCGGATGAAGTACAGCGCCATGATGCCGCAGAAGATGCCCAGCAGCACGTAGAACGGGATGTTCTGCATGGAAAACGGCGTAAGGGTGGTAGCAAACGGCGTGGCCTTTCCCAGGCAGAGATAGCTCACCAGGGTGGCCGATATGGAGCTCAGCAGCAGCGGCAGCACGCCGCTCATGGACAGGTTGAAGAGCAGGATCTCCAGCGTAAACAGCACGCCTGCCAGGGGCGCGTTGAAGATGCCGGCCAGGGCGCCCGCTGCGCCGCAGCCCAGCAGCAGCGTCATGCCGCGGTAGGAGACGCCGCAGTATCGGCCCAGATTGGAGCCGATGGCTGCGCCGGTATACACGATGGGAGCCTCCGCACCCACTGATCCGCCAAAGCCGATGGTAAGGGCGCTGGTGACCAGGGAGCTCCAGCAGTTGTGGTTCTTGATGCGGGATTCGTTCTTGGAGACGGCCTGCAGCACCTTGGTGACGCCGTGGCCGATGTTGTCTTTAACCAGATATTTGACGATGAGCAGGCTCAGCAGCATGCCCACGCCGGGGAGCAGGAGATAGGCCAGGCGGCTGTCCTGGTTCCAGCTGGCCAGGAGGTCCTGGATGCCGTGGATGGACAGTTTGAGGACCACAGCGGCCAGGCCGCTGAGGGCGCCCGTGACAACGGAAAGTCCCAGCAGAACGCGGTTCTCCGGGATATTACGCAAAAGGGTCCTCATCGGACCCCAGATGTATTTTATGCCACGGCGGTTGGCCATTCTATTCGTCGTCTGCTCCGGTGGAGTACTGGGCGATATTGTCGTCCGGCAAGGTTTCTCCGCTGGCGTCGGAGGCATCTGCGCTGCCACCGGCTACGGCCTCGTTCTCGGCGTCTTCTTCTCCCTCCAGCCAACGGGCTACGTCCTCGAGGTCGTCTGTCTTTACATTGATCTTTACCAGGTAAATGGCATCCGGTACTTCTACGGTTACGGCATAGAAGGAGGTTCCGTCCGGCTTGGGATATTTGACCAGATCGTTCAAATAGTCACTGAAGCCCTTGGGGTATTTGAGGGCAAAAGCTTCTGCCAAATCCGGATGAGCATTCATCTTCTCGTAACTCACCACGTGTCTTTTCTTATCTGCCATAGTATAGGTTTGGGTTTAGTCCTTTTTTGTCTTTTTCTTAGCTTTAAATCTGCCTGCAATATTAGTGGATTGTTTTGAACTCTGCAAGTGCTTTTCCCCTTTTTTAGAAGAATTTTTGAAGAAAAACGATTTTTGCTGCTGTTTTTTCTCCGGATTGTGTTCCGTAAATACCGGCGTCATGTCCCGGGGATCCAGTCCGGAGTAGTACATCACCGAGCTGGTGGTCATGGGCGTGGGCGTGAAATCCTGTACCTGGTCCATCCAGATTCCCTTGAGGGCCGGGTGATTGGCCAGGTGCTCCATGTCTTTCAGGGTGCATCCGGGGTGGGAGGAGATAAAGTAGGGCACCAGTCCCACGTGCGTCCCGGCGTCCCGGTTGATCTTGTCAAACTCTTTCCGCAGGTGCTCAAACAGCTTGAAGCTGGGCTTGGCCATCTTCTGCAGCACATGGTCTTCCGTATGCTCCGGAGCCACTTTCAATCGGCCCGATGTATGGTCCAACACCAGCGTCTGCAGGTAGGGCTTGGAGCTCTGGTCCACAAAACCGTCTTCCGTGAGGAAGAGGTCGTAGCGGATGCCGCTGCCAATGTAGCTGTGTCGGATGCCCTTGGTATTGTCGATCTTTTTGTACAGCTCCATGAGCCGCGTATGGTCGCACACCAGGTTGGGGCACCGCTTGGGGAACAGGCAGCTGCGGCGCTTGCACTTGTCGCACAGCTCCAGGTTCTTGCCGTGCATTCCATACATGTTGGCCGTAGGAGCGCCTACATCTGATATATTCCCCGCAAAGTCCGGCAGCTTATTCAAATCCTGAACTTCTTTCAGGATGGATTTCTCGGATCGGCTCTGGATGAACTTGCCCTGATGAGCTGCAATGGTACAGAAATTACAACCTCCAAAACATCCTCGGTGCGTATTCACCGAGAACTTGATCATATCGTACGCCGGAATGCGCTTTCCTTTATATCTGGGATGCGGCAGCTTGGTAAACGGCAGGTCCCAGAAGCTGTCCATCTCTTCCTGTGTGGCTGGAGGATACGGCGGATTGATCTGCACATACCCCTTCCCAACCGGCTCAATAATGGTATCCGGATGCATCATATTGGCATGCGTCTCAATCCAATGAAAGTTCTCCGCAAATGCCCGCTTATCCCTCTGGCACTCTTCAAAACTGTGTAATACTAACGTACCGGAGGGAGAGGGTTCGGAAACCTTCGCCGCCCCCGGCGATGAGGGGGAGGGGCCCGCCGTCGAAGACGGTGGGAGGGACGGAGGGGCGAAGCCCCGGAGGGTTTCAGAACCCTCTCCCGGAGGGACGTTATATTTTTTATTTACATAGAAAGCTATTTGGGGAATTTGATGCATTCTATGCTGATTCCAGCCTTTTTCTATGCCTTTGGTGAGCTCCAGCATCGGCCTTTCTCCCATGCCGTAGCAGAGGTAATCGGCCCCGGAGGTATACAGGACGGAGGGCATGAGGCAGTCCTTCCAGTAGTCGTAGTGGGTTAGGCGCCGGAGGGAGGCCTCTATCCCGCCAATGATCACCGGCACGTCCGGATACAACTTCTTGAGAATTTGTGTATACACCGTAACGGCATAGTCCGGACGGGCGCCGGCTTTGCCTTCCGGGGTGTAGGCGTCGTCGTGACGAAGACGTTTGGAGGCGGTGTAGTGGTTCACCATGGAGTCCATGGCTCCGGCATTGAGGCCGAAATACAACCGGGGAGTTCCCAGTTTGCGGAAGTCCCGGAGGTCATCCCTCCAGCCCGGCTGCGGAACCACGGCCACTCGGTAGCCCCATTTCTGGAGCCAGCGGGCTATGACGGCCGTTCCAAACGACGGGTGATCGATGAACGCGTCGCCGGAAAAGAGAATGATATCTATGTAGTCCCATCCCAGGGCTTCCACTTCCTTGACGGAGGTGGGGAACATGTATGCCTCGGCCATAACAGGGGCAAAATTAACAAAAAAAAGCTAACGGGCGAAACGCCGGGCCAAAAAGCGGTACAACAGGGGCAGGAGGGAGTAAGTGATGAGGATGGTGGCGCTCATGCCAATGATGGAGCATAGGCCTATAGAGCGGATGGCCGGATGCACCGCAAACAGCAACGAAATCATGACCACAAACAGCGCAAAGGCCGAGAAGAAGATGGCCGTTTTGTGCTGGCCCAGGAGGTCGCCCCCGCCCAGGAGCCCCTGCATCACAAAGATGCTGTAGTCCACCCCAATGCCAAAGATGAAGGTGGAGATGACGATATTGATGAGGTTAAACTCCAGGCCCAAGATGGCCATCATGCCCTGCACCACGTACCAGCTCAGGGTCATGGGCAGGAAGGCCAGCAGGGCTACCCAGATTTTGCGGAAGCTCAGCAGCAGGACCACCAGCACAAAGAGGGAGGAAAGCAGCAGGGCGGCGTTAAAATCGCGGTGGGTGAGTTCTACTAAATTACCCGTATAATAGATAGGGTCCACTACTACGGCGTGCGGAACGGCCGCTAAGGCATCGTCCACGGCCTTTTGGTTGGCCGGCTGCATAAGAACCGGGCTAAAGACCAGATACTGGCCGCAGGAATACTCTACATAGTTGGAGAGCAGGCCGTCGGGCACAATGCCGGCGTCGTACAGGGAAGCCGGCTCATAGGAAGCGTCCAGCAGCCCCTGGAAGGGATCAAACAGGGAAGCGTCCAGCCCCACTTTCCGGGCCGATGCAGCGATAACCTTCCGGGCCTCTGCCTTCTTCTCCGGCGTCCAGTAGGCGTTCCAGGCGGCGATGCGGGCGGCCTGCTCCGCCTCCGGAATCAGGAGCACGGAAGCCAGGTCGGAAGCCTTGGCGGCGGTGCCATCGGCCAGGAGCGAATCGATGCTGTGGCGCAGCAGGGCGTGGTTTTCCAGGGCTTCGTCCAGGGTGGCGCCGGCGGCGGCATAGTAGCGCTGCTGCAGGCCGTCCTGGTTCTGTTCTGCATATCTTTCGCGGGCCGCAATGGTGGCCGGGCTCTCATAATTGAGATTTCTCAGGTTGCTGTCAAACTGCACGCGCGGGGCAAAGAACAGGCTCACGGCTATCACAATGCACAGGGCACCGATGAACCAGGGATTGCGGTCCACGGGGGCGTCGTTCACCTTGTCTACGAGCTGAAGGACCTTCTGCGAGAAGCGGCGGTCGCCGTCTTTGAGCAGGTGCGGCAGGAAGACCAGCGTGAAGAACGTGCTGCCCAGCAGTGCCAGGGAGGCAAACAGGCCAAAGTCCTGCAACAGCGAGCTCTTGGTGAAGAGCAGGCCCACAAAGGCGCCGATGGTGGTGATGCTGCCCAGGCACACGGGCCGGGCCTCTTCCCGCAGCAGACGCTCGATGTCTCCCACAAAGCGGTGGTGGATGAGGATGTGCAGGCAGTAGCTGATGGCTACGCCCAGCACCACGGCGCAGATGCCAAAGGCCATGAGCGACATGCTGCCTTTGATGAGGTATAGCACGGCCAGCGCAAAGGCGGTTCCGTAGCCCACCGGCAGCAGGTTCTGCCAGAGCACGTTGAAGCTCTTGAAGCTGATGCACAGCACCAGCAGGATAATAATAAAGGAAAGGCCGATGGTCACCAGCAGGTCTCCCTTGATGGTGCTGGCATTGTCCACCGAGGTTACGGGCATGCCGTGCACCAGCACTTCCAGCCCGCTATCGGCAATCTGTTCCTTGATATGGTTCACCAGTTCCAGGCTGGCCTGGGAGTTCTGGTAGGAGAAGCTGGGGGAGAGGAAGGCCAGAATGGTGCTGCCGTCGGTGCTGTACAGGTGGCCGTCCTTGACTTTGAATCCGCCGCCCAGGCCCTCCAGGGGCAGGATGCGGCTTCTCAGATCCAGCGGATCCAGCGTGATCATCTGGGTGTCGCGGCCCGTTTCATCGGCCATCAAAAGGTCGTAGTTGCGGGCCATGGTAGCATCGGCCTGCTTTATGGCCTCATCGAAGGCGGGGTAGGCGCTTTCCGGGACGAAGGAGGGCAGGTGCGTCATGGCAAAATCCAGCGCACCCAGCACCAGGCTGCCGTCCAGCTTGTAGAGGACGTTGGCAATGGTGGAGTCCCTTTGTTGCAGGCCTTCCATGAAGGCGTCCACCTCGGCGGGCGTGGCCTCCGGGAACTGCAGAAAGACTTTGTCCTTGACTTTTAACGAGTTGAAGGCCAGGCTGCTCTCGTTGTCCTGGGCCCCGGGCACCAGCTTGGAGATGTCCTCCTCGTAGTGCATCTGCAGGGCAAAAAACAAAAATACCGCACTGCTCAACACCAGCAATGCGTATAGGAGTCCCTTGTGGTGGGAAAAGTATCTGTACAGCCTTACGAACATTGTTCGATGTAGGCGTACAGGTCTGCGAAGGAGGCAATGTGGCTCACGTCGGTGCCCTTGACCTTGCAGCCGGTGACGTTGCTCACCACGCTCACCAGATCCAGGAGGCTCAGGCTGTCCAGCTCCAGGGTCTCTTTCAGGTTGGCATCGGGGGTGATGGCCGATACTTCAATCTCAAATTCTTCGGCAATGGCCTGGTTCAGTTCTTCTATATTCATAGGGTTTCTATATTTTTTCTAAGTTGGGCCAGTTTTTCCTTCACGGCCTTGGGGGCGCGGAAGTAGCGGAAATCGGCCTTGACGGTCTTAAACAGTTGGACGTAATACCATTCAAAGATGCACAGGAAGGGCAGCAGGGCGGCGTAGATGAGGCCTAGCCACCAGGTGGTGAGAAGGCCCACTACGATAAAACTCACGAGGGCTGCGAAGGGCATGATCAGGAGCGTGTTGGCTGCCAGGCAGATGCTGGCCTGCAGCATGACGTCTCCGGTTTTGTCGCTGAAGTGCTTGGGGATGTACCAGGCGGGGACGGAGGGCCAGACCGCCAGCAGGGCCACCGGGGAGGCGGCTACCAGCGTGAGGGCCTGCAGGGCGGTCATGAAGCCAAAGGGCTCCTCCTTGAACACACGGTCTTCCAGGCCGGCTTCTTGCAGGGCCAGGCGGTACTCCGTGACGGGCGTCAGGTCCTTGCCTTCCAGGCTGCGGACCAGGAGTTTATCGGCCTCCAACTCCTCCGGGAGCGGGGTCTCCGGCTCATGCAGGCAGTGGCGCAGAAAGTCAATATCTTCATAGTGCTCCAGGTCCCGGATGTCCAGCATCATGTCTTCTATCTGGCTGCGTACCAGCTTGTTCACTTCTCTCTGGGCGGTGCGGGGCTTGGTCTTGTAGAGCTCGTAGTAGGGCTGCAGGGACACCGGCGTGCCAAAGTGCACCAGCATACTCTGCCGCAGGCCGATGTATTCCGAATAGTGGTTGGCGGCCGGCTGGATGAAGATCTCTTTCTCGAAGTTGGCTTTTTCGGCCGCCTGGAAGGCCATGCGGGTGTAGCCGTACGAGAAGGTGCCCAGCCAGTGCTTGTCCTGGTGGCCGGCTTCCGGGAAAATGAGCACGGACTGGCCGCTCAGGATGCCTTCCTCCGTGAGGCGGAAGGTCTCGTCGTTGTTGGCCAGGGCTTCTTCTCCCTGGTACTTGAGGCGGAAGGCGGGCAGCACGCCGGCCCAGATGAGGAACTTGCCAAAGAGGGGATGGATGTCAAAGGCATCGGCCCGGGCTATGAAGTGCCAGCGGCGGTCGTCCTTGGACAGGAGCACGCCCAGGGCATCCAGGAAGGCGTTCTGGTGGTTCATGGCCACCAGGGTGGGCGTTCCGGGGGCGGTGAGGTTGTCACGACCCAGGCAATAATAGTTGCGCAGGTAGATGCCGCAGGAAGCCCAGCGGAAATAGGCTTTGGTGAGCTTGTAGCCCCAACCCATTTGTTCCTTCTTCATTGTAAGTCTCCAACAATTGCTTGCAAAAATACGTAAAAAATGCTAAATTTGAAAACTATGAAAGAGCTGTATATTAAATATATTGCCAGTAGCCTGCATATACAAAATTGGCAGGTAGAAAACTGCGCAGAACTGTTTGCAGAGGGTTGTACCATCCCGTTCATCTCCCGTTACCGCAAGGAGCGCACGGGCGGCATGACAGACGTAGAGGTGGCCCAGGTCAAACATTGGGCCGATGTCTTTGAAGAGATGGAAAAGCGTAAAACGTCCATTCTGGGAACCATCGAAGAGCAGGGAAAGCTGACGCCGGAGCTGCAGAAAGCCATCGAGAACTGCGTGAGCAGCAGCGAGCTGGAAGACCTGTATCTGCCGTATCGGCCCAAACGCAAGACGCGCGCTACGGTGGCAGTGGCCAAGGGCCTGGAGCCGCTGGCAGATTTGTTATGGAACAACAAGAGCCGCAATCCCCAGGCCGATGCTGCCAAGTTCGTGAAAGGCGAAGTGGCCTCCGTGGAAGAGGCGCTGCAGGGTGCCCGGGATATTATGGCCGAAAGGATTAGCGAAACCGCCCATAACAGAGAGACGCTGCGCGGTATCTACCGCACCCGTCGGGTCTGCTCCAAGGTTACCAAGGAGGGCTTGTCCAACCCGGAGGCAGCCAAGTACCGGACCTATTTCAACTTCTCCCAGCCCATCGCTAAAATCCCTTCCCACAATCTGTTGGCTATGCTGCGGGCCCAGGACGAGGGCTTCCTCAAAGTGGAGATTGACGCCGACGGAGAAAAGTGCGGCAATAAACTCTATTACGACTATTGCCAGGAGCACGGCTACCCTTCGCATCACGAGGTGCGAGACGCCGTGGACGACGCCTGGAAGCGCCTTCTGGACCCTTCCATCACCGGAGAAGTATTGCGTGAGGCCAAAGAAAAGGCCGATATCGAAAGCATCCAGGTGTTCGGAGAGAACCTCCGGCAGCTGTTGCTGGCCCCGCCGGTGGGGCAGAAGAGGGTGATGGCCATTGACCCCGGCTTCCGCACCGGCTGCAAGGTGGTGTGCCTGGACGAGCAGGGCAACCTGTTGTGCCACGACGTCATTTACCCGCATCCTCCTGTGGCCAAGAAGATGGACGCCATCATCAAGGTGGCCGATCTGGTGGACAAGTACAAGATAGAAGTGATTGCCATCGGCAGCGGCACCGCCGGCCGTGAGACGGAGGATTTTGTCCGGAAGGTGGGTCTGCCGGAAGAGGTGCGCATTTTCTCCGTGAGTGAGGACGGAGCTTCGGTGTATTCGGCCTCCGATGTGGGCCGCGAGGAGTTCCCGGAATATGACGTAACCGTGCGTGGGGCCGTTTCCATTGGCCGTCGCCTCATGGATCCGCTGGCCGAGCTGGTGAAGATCGACCCCAAGTCCCTGGGCGTGGGGCAGTATCAGCACGATGTGGACCAGGCTCTGTTGAAGGAGAAGCTGGACAATACGGTAGAGAGCTGCGTGAACAGCGTGGGTGTAAACCTGAACACCGCCAGCCCGTACCTGCTGCGCTATGTGAGCGGTATCGGCCCGGCTCTGTCCAAAGCCATTACGGATTACCGGGCTGTCAACGGGGACTTTACCTCCCGCGAGCAGCTCAAGAAGGTGCCGCGCCTGGGAGACAAGGCTTTCCAGCAGTGTGCTGGCTTCCTCCGCATCGCCGGGGCGGCCAATCCGCTGGACAATTCGGCCGTGCATCCGGAGGCCTATCACATTGTGGCCAAGATGGCCAAGGACCTCAAGCTGAGCACCCAGCAGCTGGTGGGCAACGCCGAGGCATGCAAGGGAATTGAGGCCTCCAAGTATGTAGAGAAAGACTTCGGCCTGCCTACCGTCAACGATATTATCCTGGAGCTGCAGAAGCCGGGCCGTGACCCCCGGGAAAGCGCCCAGGAATTCTCCTTTGCGGAGGACATCCACGAGATTGATGACCTCAAGCCCGGCATGGAACTGCCCGGCCTGGTGACCAACCTGACGGCCTTTGGGGCTTTTGTGGACATCGGCCTGCATGAAAATGGCCTCATTCACGCCTCTCAGATGGGTGTGCGGGGGATGGCCGTGCCTTCCAAGGTTCTCAAGCTGCATCAGCACGTGATGGTGGAGGTCCTGAACGTGGATTTGGAAAGAAATCGCATAAGTTTAAGATTGATAAAATGAAAAAACTGTTGACCATTCTGGCGTTTTGCGCCGTGTGCGTAGGAGCCTGGGGCAAGGGCTATACGCTCACTTCGCCGGACGGGCACCTCTCCCTGAGCGTGCAAACCGGCAAGTCCTTTACTTACAGCGTAATGCGGGACGGCACTCCGCTGCTGGACCCTTCTCCCATCGGCCTGACCCTGGCCGATGGCACCGTGTGGGGGCCGGGTAGCAAGTTTGGAAAAGTGCTTCGCCGCACCGTGGATGCTTCTTACGAGGCTCCGGTTTTTAAGCGTTTTTCTGTGCGCGACCACTTTAACGAGCTCACGCTCAAGGGCAAAGGCTTTGACGTGGTGTTCCGTGCCTATGACGATGGCATTGCCTGGCGCTTTGTTCCGGCCAAGCCTGTTACCGTGAAGTCTGACGAGACTTCGTTTGTGTTCTCGGAGGACTGGCAGGCCTTTATCCCGTATGTGAACCAGCACACCAAGTCCCTGGAAGACCAGTTCTTCAGCTCCCAGGAGTCCCAGTATACCGTGAACAGGATCTCCGAGTGGAACAAGGATCGGATTGCGTTCCCGCCCATGACGGTTTGCGCCGCGGAGGGCATCAAGCTCTGCATCACGGAGAGTGACCTGCTGGACTATCCCGGGATGTATTTCTACAACGGGGATGGTGACAAGAAACTGGAGACCCGTTTTGCCCGCGTGCCCGCTACTTATGCGGCCGAGGATGGTGACACGTTCCAGCGCATCATCACTTCCCGCAAGGACGTGCTGGCAGAGAATACGCAGCTGCTGCCCTGGAGGGTGGTGATTGTGGCCAAGGAAGACAAGGAGCTCACCCAGAGCGACTTTGTCTGGCGTCTGGCTTCCCCTCAGGCTGTTTCCGACCTGTCTTGGCTCAAGCCCGGCAAGGTGGCCTGGGACTGGTGGAACGGCTGGAACATCTTTGGTGTGGACTTTGAGGCCGGCATCAATACGCAGACCTATAAGTATTATATCGACTTTGCAGCGGCCAACGGTATTGAGTATATCGTGATGGACGAGGGCTGGGCCAAGAACACCGTCCTCAATATGAAGGAGACCATTCCGGAGATCGATCTGCCGGAGTTGGTGCGTTATGGTAAGGAGAAGGGCGTGGGCATCGTGCTCTGGAGCATCGCCCGCCTGTTTGACGACCAGATGGAGGAACTCTGCGCTCAGTATTCGGCCATGGGCATCAAGGGCTGGAAGATTGACTTCATGGACCACGACGACCAAAAGATGGTGCAGTTCTACAAGCGGGCTGCGGAGACCTGCGCCCGGTATCACCTGTTTGTGGATTTCCATGGCGCTTACAAGCCCACGGGCCTATACCGTACCTATCCTAATGTGCTCAACTTCGAGGGCGTCTTCGGCCTGGAAAATATGAAATGGGTCGATCCTTCGGTGGATCAGGTGGCTTACGATGTCACCATTCCTTTCACCCGTTTGGTGGCCGGTCCGGCGGACTATACGCAGGGCGCCATGCACAATGCCCGCAAGAGCAACTACCGCTCTATCGGCGACGAACCCATGTCACAGGGTACCCGCTGCCATCAGCTGGCGGAGTATGTGATCTTTGATGCTCCTCTCTCCATGCTGTGCGACTCTCCTTCCAATTATCTGCAGGAGCCCGAATGCACCGCTTGGATATCGGCCATCCCTACTACTTGGGACGAGACCGTGGCTATTGACGGTAAGATTGGGGAATACGTGGTGATGGCCCGCCGCAAGGGCTCTGTGTGGTATGTAGGCGCCCTCACCAACTGGGAGGCCCGTGACCTGGAGCTGGATCTGAGCTTCCTGCCTGCCGGCACCAAGGTGCAGGTGGTAGCCGACGGTGTGAACGCACACCGCGTGGGTCGTGATTATAAGATGGATACTAAGGTGTTGGACGGACAGCCCGTTAAGATTCACCTTGCGCCCGGTGGGGGTTGGGCGTTATCTTGCGAAGTTTCAGAGCCATAACGCCCCAGAAAGCTTCTCCAAAGATTCCACCGCTCATTTTAGAGGTGCCCTTCTGTCTGTTGGTAAAGACGATGGGCACTTCTTTTATGGTGAAGCCCAGTTTCCAGGCGCTGTATTTCATCTCAATCTGGAAGCCGTAGCCTTTCATCTTCACGGCGTCCAGGTCCATGGTTTCCAGGACTTCTCTCTTGTAGCAGACAAAGCCGGCGGTGGTGTCGTACACGCGCATCCCCAGGACGGTACGCACATAGCCGGAAGCAAAGTAGGACATGATGATGCGGCCGATAGGCCAGTCAATCACGCTGACGCCGTTGCAGTAGCGGGAGCCCACGGCCAGCTGGGCGCCTCCCTCGGTGCAGGCCTGGTAGAGTCTCAGGAGGTCCTGCGGGTTGTGGGAGAAGTCGGCATCCATTTCAAAGATGTAGTCGTATCCGTGGTCCAGGGCCCAGCGGAAGCCGGTGAGGTACGCGGTGCCCAGGCCCAGCTTGCCGCTGCGCTCAATCAGGTGCAGCGTGTCCGGGTTCTCTTTCTGGGCTTCCTTCACCAGGGCGGCGGTTCCGTCGGGGGAGCCGTCGTCTATGACCAGTACGTGGAACACTCCGGGGAGGGCGAACACCGCGGCAATGATGGCCTGGATGTTCTCCTTCTCGTTATACGTGGGGATAATGACTAGCTTCTTGTCCATTATAATAATTCCTGTCTACTTTTCCTACGATGTTAAACTTTAACTGCCCGTGCGTGAAGCAGTATCCTTTTATCTTCAGGCCCACGGGGAGGCGCTCCAGGCGGCTGATGATGTCTTGTTCGCTTTCTTGGTTGTTGTCTTCCAGCACCACGTGGGCCACCAGCTGGCTGGTTACCAGCGCGTCCTTGACGGCGGGGTCTTCCCGCAGCTTATTGGCTATATCAAAAAGGTAAACCTTTTCTCCGTTGTCTGTCTGGATGAACTGGGACAATCGGCCATATGCAAATAGCTTGCCGTTTTGGTCCAGCTCTCCCAAATCCTGGGTGTGCAGCCAGCCGTCCTGCAGCCTTTCCTGGTTCAGTTTCGGGTCGTTGAGGTAGCCCGAAGTAAGGGCCGGGGTCTTGATCCAGATTTCTCCGCGCTGTCCGTAGTCCAGTTCTTTTCCGTTCTGGTCAAAGATGCCCACGGTGACGCCCGGGAAGGGGTATCCTACGCACACCACGGGGTGGCTGTAGTCTTTGTCGAAGCCCTGGGGCTCGTAGTCCACGGTGCTTACGGAGAAGGTTTCCGTGAGGCCGTATCCGGAGGTGAGGGCCACCGGGCTGCCGCAGGCTTCCAGTACTTCGTTGATGTGCTTGAGGGCTTTGGGGGTACAGCCTTCTCCGCCCATGACGGGGAAGCGGAAGAAGCTCAGGTCCGGCTGTTTTCCGCTCTGGATGAGCTGGTCAATATGCTGGGTCAGGTAGATCCAGTACGGTCCGGTGGCCAGCGTAATCTGCGGCCGGAAAGTGAGGACGTTCTTTGTGAACTGCCGGGCCGATAGTCTGGGATCCAGATAGACGGTCATGCCGCTGTACAGGGGTGCGATCACCAGCACGAAGAAGCCGGTGCACACGAAGGGCGGCAGGGGACAGTAGGATTTTCCCGGGCGGAAGGGGTTTCCCTTGAGGTTGAAGGCCAGGGCATCGCGGCACATGGCTATCATGGCGCGGTCCGTCATGCCAATCTGGTTGGCTTTTCCCTGGCTGGAGGTGCCGGAGGAGCAGAAGATGTAGGCGTTCTTTTCTGGCGCTGGGGCTGCTTCTATCGGTCCCTGGTAGTTTCCGAACCGGCGGATGGCGGCATCGGCCGTCATATATTTCTCTCTGTAGCGGAGGCTCCAGTGTAGCAGACCTGTTATGGACGTGGCCGAAAGCAGCACCACGTGCTCAAACTGCTCTCTCCGGAGGGTCTGGCGGATGGTTTTTTCCAGGCCGTCGAAGACGAAGGCCACGCGGCTTTTGCCCACCATGGCGTCCAGCGCTTCCGGTTTTACCATCAGGTTGGGGAGGTTGGCGGTGATGCCGGTCCTGTCGGCCGCCAGCATGATGTAGATGAATTCCGGCAGGGAAGGGCCAAAGATGAGCAGCTCGTCGCCCTGCTGCAGGCCCATGCCTTTGAGCACCCGGCTCCAGAGCTCTACCTGCCCCAGGAGCTCCTGGCGGCTGATTCTTTTTCCAAAGCAGACAAGGGCTTCGTGGCGGTTTTCATCGGCCCGGATGCCTCTCTCCAGGAATTGCCAAAGCGTCTCCTGAGGGAATTCCTGCTGCAGGATTTCCTCGTAGCCGCTGGCGTAGAATTGCTTCCATCGCATTTCTTCAGAAGGCCGTTTTATATCGTTCATCATCTTCTATCTTACGGGTCTGTAAAGGCGTGTCATATCGGACGGGTCCTCTCCTGCAAACGCCATGTTCACCTGTACCATAAAGGCTATGACCAGATGCGGGCTCATCCCTTTTCTGGGGATCATTTTGAAAGCGGGGACGGACAGCATATGCACGTTGCGGTTCTTTCCCTGATCGCTTAGGGTGAGGTACTGGTTATGGACTGTGTAGTAGGGGATCATATCGTCCTGCTTGCAGTGGGCTATGTAAATCTGGTGCCGGGGCGTCCAGCCCTCCAGACTGTTGTACTGGTGGAGGCAGTCCAGCCAGGCACGGACCTTGGGACTGTTCCGCTCCACTTCTCCATCGGCCCTTATCATATCCGGCGCATAGACCTGGCTAAAGGATGTCATTTTTTTGGAGTAGGGGCCCGTTTCCCTGGGGGTGAAGTAGCTCACGACGTCCAGGAAGGGGTACTCGCGTCCTTCGATGGACAGTTTGGTGTCTGTAAACCATCGGTTGACAAACTCTTCGGGCTTGTAGCCGCCCATCTGTTCCTGGGTGAAAGCCTTGAAGTAGCCTGCTATGATGACCAGGTCCGGATCTATCATTTCCGGGTGCTGGTAATTGTATTCCATGAACTGCGACCACTCCGTGGCTCCTTCTCCGGCGAACGTGGCCCTGAGCCTTATGGCGTCCTTGAACCATTGCGGGGCCTCGGTGTCGTACCATTTGGCAAAATACAGGGCGGGGACGGCGCCTTGCGAACTGCCCCAATTGTTGGAGTATCCTTTGGGTGCCAGGGTTACGCCGTGCTGCCGCATCACTTCCAGCGCTGCCACGGTGCAGTCGGCCAGTTGCCGGGCCATATGGAAGGCGGAGCCGCCGCCGTCGTGCTCTTTTGTGAAGTTGACGCCCCATTTCTGCAGGTCCGGTTCAATGACGGCGGAGTCCCACATAGCCTTGACGGGCATAAACATCAGGCTCTGGGACGGGGCCCATTCCGGGAAGAGGAAGGCCTGGTGGGTATGGAGCGTGAGGGTTTTTACCTGGTGGGTTCTTCCTCCCTCTTTGTAGTTGGGGAAGGTGACGCGGCCGCTCATTGTGGTCTTTCGGCCATCTACCGTTTCGCTTATATAAGTAAAGGTGTAGCTTTGGATTTCCCAGCTGCGCTTGAAGGACAGGCCGCTCTCTTTGACAAAGCGGGCATCCAGGTCCGGCAGGAGAGAATGGACCTGGGCCTTGAAAAGGGACCGGATCCAGGGGCTGGATTTGGGCTGCATGTCCTCCAGCATAGCCATCAGCGACGGGGACCCTAACGCCTTTGCAAACTCTCCGGGCGTGTAATGGCTCTCTTCCAGGATGCTCACCAGGGTCTGGTTGGAAAGCTCCCACGGCTTTTCCTGCGGGGAAGCGTTTTCCGAGAGCGCCTCTTGGCAGCCCAGAAGGAGAGCGAGGCCGGCATATATTATATACTTAACATTCATTGAATATAGTTAGTCGTGCTATCTAAATCTACAAATTTATGTAAAAAAATTGAGAAACCCATAAATGATAGATGGTATCAAACGGGCCGAAGAAAAAAAGTGAAAAATTTTCAGAAAAAATTTGGGGATTCAAAAAATGTTCGTACCTTTGCAGTCCCGCTTCAAACAAGAGCGGGTTTTTAACGCCCTACCGAAAGGCAGGAGTTAATTAAAAAGTTCATTGAAAAGACTGAAAGGAAGTACAAGCAAGTACCGAGAGAAAGTGTAACACTTTTTACTTTAACGAGCGTCAGTTTCTTTTACAGAAACAGCGTCAGGACAAGCTAAGCATTATAA
>R24__coassemble_414_pt1 | contig 29115 bp, 24 predicted proteins | sample R24__metabat2_high_PE_033 | metagenome-assembled genome bin R24
ATCTTTTTGATAATACCGCCTCGCATTACTTGGCTCGGCGGCCGTCACCAACCACAAATGTCACAATCACCAACCATTTTTGTCAATTATACCGCAATCTTAGTTATGACACGGGACTTGGCCAGTGGGCCCTTTTTTGCCCCCAATTGTGCACTTCCAAGTGTAGTAATATAAATCGCGCGAAACAGGTAGTACGGAGGATATTTTGTTTACGATTAAATCAAAGATATATTATTCCACAAACCTAAAGTATTGGGACTGTAAACAGAATATCCGGAAACGAAAATGCTGCTTTCCTAGTGTACGAGGGCGGCAAAGTAGTGGAAAGGCATGTTGTAGGCTGATAGACTCTATCAACGCTTTCAGAATCTGAAAATGGTTTCGGAATTTGCAAAAGCTACAAGCCGGCACCAATATTTTTTGTATCTTTGTGGTGATCAAGGATTCACAAACCATGAAGAAGCTGCTATTTGTTTTATTCGCCACCACTCTTCTTGCAGGCTGTAACAGGGAATTCAGCAGCAAAGACTTCACCCATACCGGGTGTAACAAAGCAACGGAGACCAAGGCCGATGCCGGGGAAGAGGTCTCCCGTTACATGTTCATGCCTGTGGCCGATTACCTGATTCTCAAATACGAAGGCGGAGATTTGCGCGTGATCCGGAGGAATCTCCACGCCTCCTGCGGCGTCAAAACTGAAGACGGATTGATTTGCGAAGTTTCCCTTGAAGGAAACACTGTCCATTATTTAGTTTATGAAACCCACTCGGCCAACTGCCCATGTGATGTCAATGAGATGACCTCCGCCGTCACCGGCCTCCAGGTGGGAAAGCAGTACATCTTCCAGCTGAACAAATACAAGCCGTTGTCTTTCACCTTCACAAAGGACCTCTTCCTGGTTCAAGATGAATTGTCCTTGATGGAATAACCCAAAACGGCCTCCAGATCCACCCCAGCCGCTCGGCCAGCCTTCCTGTTGAAGCGGCACTTGCATGGCTACTCGGAAATGAGTATCTTTGCGGCGTTTCCTCTTTGTGGGGTACTTGGGGATTTTTGAGCAAAAAAACCTCGACCTTTCGGCCGAGGTTTTTTTGTATAGGAGAGAACCGTTAGGTCAGATCAATTCTTTCCAGGGTAACGGTAGCGGGATAGCGCTGGCCATTTTCGTCCAGACGGGTGGCGCCCCAGACCATGTTGAAGTTGTCCAGGGCTATGATTTCCCACCACTCACGGTACTCAACGCCATTGTCCACCCAACGCATGAGGAGCAGACTGCCATCAATGAAGTACTCGTTGCTGGTGTTGGTGCTGGGAACCCAGTCAAATCCATTCCGCACGTAATAAATGTAGGAACTGCCATTGAACTCCCAGCGATGCGGCCTGCCGTCGTCATACGCAGAACGCTCACTGGTTACGCGGCCTTGCCAGGCGCCCAGAATGTAGGCCGGGTACTTGACAGGCGTCTTGTCCTGCTTTCTAAGCTCAAGCGTTACTTGAGGAGCCGCATTGGGCACTCCGTCCACGTATTCCGTGTGGTAGAGTATGCAGTGGAGGCTTTCATTATCAATGGCACCCACAATCATCAAGTCAACAAGGGTGGTGTGCTCATCAACCTCATGGGTGAGGGTGATGATATTGCCATCCACGTCGTATTCATAGACACGCTGGCAGATCCAGTCCTTGCCACCGGTTGCGGGGTCGTCGATGGAAACAGTAACGGCAGCCTGGGTCCTGGAAATAAAGGTGCACACGGCTTTCTGGTTGGTGAGAGCCTCCTCACCGTCCACCTTCTCCGTCATCCACTTGGAGCTCTTGATGGCAGCCCGGATTTCGGCCTCGGTAGGAACCTTTACCTTGTGCATGGCGAAGGACTCTACATAGCGGTCACCCTGTTCGTCCTGGCGCAGGGCGGTCCAGATCATGGCGTCGTTCTCGATGCTGCGGACCTCCCACCACTCACGGTTCTCCTGGGTGCCCTCGCCGGCATTCTTCCAGCGGGTGCAGAGCAGGCGGCCGTCCACAAAGTACTCGGAAATCTCATCCTTCATCTTCACCCACTGGCCTTCACCTTCCTTGAGGTAGAAGTTGTAGGTGCCGTCCGAGAGATACTCCCAGCGGTGATACTCCGTGGTTCCGCCAGAGGTCCTCCGGCCTTCCCAGAGGCCCACGATGGGTTTTTGAAATCTTTCTTTAACTTTTTCGTAAAGGATGTGGTCGTTGACAGAACCCACCACCGTGCCATCCATCGTGAGGGTGGCCTTTACATCGGCGTGCATCTTTTCGTCGTCGATGGAGGTGACGGTCATTTCAATGGTCATGGTCCTGTGCTCGTCCAGCTGGTGGGTTAACGTAATCACGTTGTCCTTGATGTTTACGTCCAGCGGTACAAAGTTGTGCCAGAGGTCTCCCAGCCCGGGATTCCCTTTCACGGAGGAACTCATAAAGGCCGATGTGGTGCTGATGAACGTGTATACGCCCTTGTCGTTGGTGAGGGAGGGCACGCCGTTCATCTCGGCATTCATCCATTTGCCCACGATGGCCTTTTCAATTTCGGCCTGCGAAGGAACGTCGATCCTCTCCATGCTGAAAGCGGCGGTGTAACGGGTTCCGTCTTTCCTCTCGCGCAGGGCGGTCCATACCATTCTTTCCTCTCCGATGGCGGTTATTTCCCACCATTCACGGGCTTCCTGGCTGCCCTCGCCGGCGTTCTTCCAGCGGGTGCAAAGAAGGTCTCCGGCAACAAAATAATGGCAATACTCGTCATCCTTTGCCTCCCAAATGCCCTTGTCATTCTTTAGATAGAAGACGAATGTGCCGGCTTCTTTATACAGCCAGCGGTGCTCCTGTCCGTCGTCGTAGGCCGATTCGGGGCTCACCATCTGACCTTCCCAAAGGCCCAGGATGGCTTCGCTGTAGTCTTCGTTCACTCTATTGAAGCGGACAGAACCCTGTTCCGAGACAACCACAACCCCATTGGTGGTCACGGTTACGATGGCATTGGCGAACATCTCGCTCTCGCTGATGGCTCTGACGGAGAACTCATGAACGGTAGTGGTGCTCTCATCGGGATGATAGGTGACGGTTACCCGGCTTCCGCGGATCACGACATCGGCCTCCATCTCGCTACCCCAGATGGTGCCTCTTTCCGGCGCAGCGCTGAACGAGGCGCTCAGATAGGCCTTTGAAGCGGAGACATAGTTGTACACCATCTTGGCGTTGGTGAGGGCGGGCGTATCGTCCGTAGCGCTAATAATCCAGCGGCCCATCAGTTTCTCGGCCAGCTGGGTGCCCGAGCCATTCTCTTTGCTACATCCCACAAAGAGAAGGCTCATAACCACCAAAGCGGCGGCAAAGAATAGTTTTTTCATCGGTTGATTATTTCTTGAGTTTGAACAGATCGCGGCAGAACCAGGTCATGGTCTTGGGGAAGCGGTCGGTTTCCACAAAGTCGGTGTCACCCTTCACGTTGTTTACATCAATGGATAGGACGGTCTCTCCGGAGGCGGCATCCACTACACTGAAGGTACCGTAAACGCTGATATAGCAGCTGCCCATAACGCCGGGGCCCTGCGTGCGCTCGAATTTGTCCACCTTGAGGACCACCTGGTAAGGGGCATCGCCTTCCTTAACCAGCTTCATGCCGGTGGTGTACATGTTGAAGGCATCAAAGAAGGCGTCATTCATAAGGCGTACGCGCTCGTCGTAATCACCCTCGCACCAGGTCTTGAAGTCACCTTTGTTCTCTTTGGCAAAAACGCCATTGTTCACAAACTCGGCCTGCGACAGATCGATGGTCCAAGTGGCGGTGGTTTCCTGCTTGAGGACATCCAGGCTACCGCTGGTCACCTTAAACGGTTTGGCAGCAAAGAGGGATACGGAGGCCAGCAGAAGGGCCGAAATGATAAGGATTCTTTTCATGGTTTATAGCTTTATCGATTATAACCGTATTATTAATCGTGTAAAGTTAATAAATATTTTTGTTTAGGTGGTTACAACAGGTCTTTCCGTGTGCGAAAATACCCCAAAACGCACACCGGACGGGGAAAAAGTTCCTCGCGTGTGTGAAACAGGCCCCAAACGCACACGGAACGGGCTTTCCCGACAGGAGGAAGCCCACCCCCGCCTCCCGGGAAGGCCCGGAGCTCGGTCTTATCCCTTCCGGTACTCGGAAGGAGTCATGCCGGTGTGGGCTTTGAAGAACTTGTAGAAGACGGACTGGTTGGGGAAGTGGAGGTCGAAGACGATTTCCTTGATGCTCTTGTCTGAGTACTTGAGCATGTTCTTTGCCTCCAGGATCACAAACGAATCAATCCAGGCGGGAGCGCTGCGTCCGCTGGCCTGTTTGACCAGTTTGGAAAGATACTTGGGCGTGAGGCAGAGTTTCTCTGCATAGAACGCCATGCACCGCTCCGTGTTGTGGTACTCGGTAACCAGCGCCATGAAACGCTCGAAGAGCAGGTTCACGCGGGCCGATGAGGAGGTACTTTCTCCCTTTTTGGCTGCGTTGATTTCGCGGGTCCAGACATCCAGGGAGGCGTAGGTGAAGGAGGTAACCAGCGCTCCCAGGATTTCCTTTTTGTTCTGCTGCTTTCCCAGCATGATGTTTCGGCCCAGTTTGAAGTATTCCTCGGCCAGGGTCATGTCTTCTTCGCTTAAGGTGATGCAGGGATTCTTCCAGAGGCTCAGCGTTTCCTGGAAGATTTTGTTGAAGTCGAAGCGGATGCCGTTCATGAAGGACGGCGAGGCCAGCACAAAGTAGAGCTCCGCGTCTGCGATATGGTCTTCGTCGTACGAAGAGAGCTTGATGATGTTGCCCGGCACGCAGACCAGCAGCGACTGGGGCTTGACCTCGTACGTGGTCAGGTTGAGGTCTATGGAGAAATGTCCCTTCTTGAGGAAGAAGATGATGTAACCGTCAAAGCGCACGGGGTATTTGAGCATGGACAGCATGGCCTCGCTCTTTTCTACCTTTTTGCCGCTGACCTCTCCCATGATGAAGTCTTTTCCCAGGGAGTACTCGTCAATAATGGGTGCCAGCGCGAGAATGTGGCTAAGATCAATGGTTTGTAGGGTCTCTTTCTCCATAGATGCGAATTTTTGACAAAGATAACGATTATTTCTAAAATTTGCAAAAAGGTGCATATTTCGACCAAAAGAACAATTTCATGCGCTAAAAGCTCCCAAAAATGTCCAAAATTGGCAGTAATTTTGCAATCCCAAAGGCCGAAGTGTCTAAAATGACAATTTGACAAAATGACAAAAAACAAGCATATGAAAAAAATTCTTCTTGTAACGCTCTTGGGAATGGCCGCCCTTTCGGCCTCCGCCCAGCAGACCCTCACCCTGCAGGACTGCCAGCAGATGGCCGTCCAGCAAAGCAAAGACCTGGAACAGGCCCGTGCCCAGATCCAGATGGCTTCTTACGACCGCAAGATTGCCCTGGCCAACTATTTCCCCAATGTAAGCGCTACGGGCGCATACCTCTATAATAGCAGGGACATCGCCCTGGTGAGCGATACCCAGAGCGCCATGCTGCAGAATGCGGGAACCCTGGTACAGGGACAGCTGGACGCCGCCATGGCAGGAGCTTCCCAGCAGCTGAGCGCCGCCATGACCCAGAGCATGACCCAGCTCATGACCGCCATCAAGACCAACCCGGCCATGGCCCTCGAATATATGACCAGCCCCATGTGGCAGACGGTCCTGAATATGCTCCAGGGCGTGGATCCTTCCTCCCTGGCCGGTCTCGTACCCAATATCGCCGAGCCGGTGAACGCCATCGGTGCCGATATCGACAAGGCCCTGCACCCGGACCTCCACAACATCTGGGTGGGCGCCGTGACCGTAAAGCAGCCCGTCTTTGTAGGTGGTAAGATCATCTACAGCAACCAGATGGCCGCCCTGGCCCAGGATCTGGCCCAGAGCAAGTACGAAATGGAGTACGCCGACGTGGTGATGGACGTGGACCAGGCCTACTGGCAGATCATCTCCATCGCCAACAAGAAAAAGCTGGCCCAGAGCTACCTGGCCCTCCTGCAGGAAATGCAGGCCGATGTGGAGAAATCCATCGCCGCCGGCGTGGCTACGGAATCCGATGCCCTGCAGGTGAAAGTGAAGGCCAACGAGGCCCAGATGCTGCTCACCAAGGCCGAGAACGGCCTCACGCTTTCCAAGATGCTGCTTTGCAAGCGCATCGGCCTGCCCCTGGACACAGAGATTATCCTGGCCGATGAGGCTATTGAGGTGATCCCCGAGCCGCAGTGCCCGGTGGAGAAGTCCCTGGAAGACATCTACGCCGACCGTCCCGAGACCCGCAGCCTCCAGCTGGCCCAGCAGATCTACGACAAGAAAGCCAAGGTCGTACGGGCAGATATGATGCCCCAGGTGGCCTTGACCGCCAATTACCTCATCTCCAACCCCAATGCCTTCAACGGCATCCAGAACACCTGGAACGGCGGTACCTTCGTGGCCGGCGTCATGGTCAACGTGCCCATCTTCCACGGCCTGGAGAACGTGAACCGCTATAAGAAAGCCAAGGCCGAAGCCGGCCTGTACCAGACCCGGTACCAGGATGCCCGCGAGCTCATCGGCCTGCAGGTAGCCCAGCAGCGGAAAGTCTTTGTAGAGGCCCGCGAAAAGGTGGAGATGACCCTCTCCAACCTGGAGAGCGCAGAGGAGAACCTCCGCAAGGCCAACCTGGCCTACGAAGCCGGCGTGCTTCCCACCAACACGGTGCTGGGAGCCCAGACCGCCTGGCTCAGCGCCCACAGTGATTATATCGATGCCGGCATCGAATACCAGATGGCCGCCGCATCCCTCAATAAAGCAGAAGGAAATATTAAATAAGAAATACAGACTATGAAAAAGAATTACAATCTGATTGCAGGTGTAGCCGGCCTCGTGGGCCTGGTCCTGGTAGTGGCCGTCATTGGCTATATTGTATCCCGTCCCAAGGACAAAGTGATCCAGGGCGAAGCGGAAGCAACGGAGTACCGCGTGTCCGGCAAGGTTCCCGGCCGTATCGAGACCTTCCTGGCCGATGAGGGACAGATGGTGCACAAGGGAGATACCCTGGTGATCATCGATTCCCCCGAGATCCGTTCCAAGATAGCCGAGGCCAACGCCGCCAAGGCCGCCGCCGTGGCCCAGCGCAACAAGGCCTACAACGGTGCCCAGCAGGAGCAGATCACCGGCGCTTACGAGATCTGGCAGAAAGCCCTGGTGGGCGAGGATGTGATGCGCAAGTCCTACGAGCGTATCAAGGCCCTGCACGACGAGAAAGTGGTGTCCGACCAGAAGTTTGACGAGGTGGAGGCCCAGTACAAGGCCGCCGTAGCCACGGCCCTGGCCGCCAAGAGCCAGTACGACATGGCTGTGAAGGGTGCCCGTCAGGAAGACAAGGATGCCGCCGTGGCTCTGGTGGAACGCGCCAACGCCGCCGTGGAACTGGTGAACGCCTATCTGGACGAGATCAACCTCACGTCCCCGTCTGACGGTGTCATTGCCGCCCGTTACCCCAAGGTGGGCGAGCTGGTGGGTCAGGGTTCTCCCATCATGACCATCCAGGATCTGAGCGACATGTGGTTCACCTTCAACATCCGGGAAGACCGTCTGCACAGCCTTCAGTCCGGCCAGCACGTGACCCTCAAGATCCCGGCCCTGGACAACCGTGAAGTGGAAGCCGTGGTTTACTACCTGGCCGTCCGTGAATCCTACGCCACCTGGCGTGCCACCAAGGAAATTGGTGAATTCGACACCCGTACCTTCGAGGTACGCTGCCGTCCTCTGGCTCCCGTGGAGGGTCTCCGTCCCGGCATGAGCGCCATTATGATTGCAAAAGAGAAATAATGTTACAGAATCTTTATAACGTAATCCGGCGTGAAATCCGCATCTGGCGCAACCGGCCCATCTACTTCCTGGGTTCGGTGGGCGTGATGCTGGCCGCCACGCTGTTCTTCACCACCTTCATGAAGGAAGGCCTCCCTCAGGATCTGCGGATTGGGGTTGTGGACCTGGACAACTCGTCCACGTCCCGCAACTTCCGCCAGCAGCTGGATGCCACCCAGATGGGTCAGGTGGTGGAGTTTGGCTCCGTATCGGCGGCCCAGCGTGAGCTGGAAACCGGTCGCATCAATGGTTATGTAGTGGTGCCGGAGCATTTTGACCAGGAGGTGCAGGCTTTCCACTGCCCCAAGATGCAGGTGCAGGTGAACCTGATGTATCCGGTCATTGGAGGGGCGTTGGCCTACAAGGATATCCTGTATATGGTGAACCTCACCAATGGCACCGTCCAGCGGCAGGTCCTTAGGGCCAAGGGAGTCCCGGAAAGCGAAATCATGGGACGCCTGCAGCCCATCGTCCTGGATGCCCACTACATTGGCAACGGCCCCACCAATTACTCCTATTACCTGATCAATATGATCCTGATGGGGATCCTGGGCATGTGCGTTACCCTGGTGGTGGCCTACTCCGTGGGCACCGAGCTCAAGTACGGCACTTCCAAGCATCTGCTGGAAGCTACCGGCGACGACCTCTGGACGGCCATCGTGGGAAAGCTGGTGCCTTACACCGTGCTGTTCACGGTGCTGGGCGTGTGCCTGCAGCTGCTGCTCTTCGGCCCGCTTCATTACCCTCACGCCGGGTCTGTGGGTTGGCTCATCCTGGCCACGCTGGCCATGATCATGGCCTATGAAGCCATTGCGGTGTTCATTGTGTCCGTGGTGCCCACCCTGCGTCTGGGCGTGTGCCTGAGCGCTCTGTACAGCGTGCTGGGCTTCTCCTTTGCCGGATTCACCCTGCCCATATCGGCCCTGCCGGCGGGCATCCAGGGATTGAGCACGCTCTTCCCGCTGCGCTTCTATTACCTGATTTACACGCAGGTGGTTTACTATGGAAACGGATTCGCCGCCTGGTGGCCGTTCCTGGTGGCTCTGCTGGCCTTCCAGCTGCTGCCCATTGTCCTTTACAAGCGTTTGTACAACGCCTACAAGTATCAGAATTATCCCCGGAACTAATATGAGTTACGTTAGCAAATGGTTCAGTGAAACCTGGCAAATCTTTATCCACGAACTGCGGGAAGTCTTCCACGACAGCGGTGTGATGATTATCTTCTGCTTTGCCGGTCTGGTGTATCCGCCCCTGTACAACTGGATTTACTCCATTGGCTCGGTGGACGAGATGCCCGTGGCCGTGGTGGACCTGTCGCAGGGAAGCTACAGCCGCCGCTATCTGCAGAAGCTGGATGCCACGCGCGAGTGTGAGCTGGCCTACAACTGCATCTCCCTGGAAGAAGCCCGGGAGCTGATGGCGGCCGGTAAGGTGCACGGCATTGTGCTGGTCCCGGAGGACTTTGATACCCGCATCGTTCACGGGGAGCAGGCTACGGTAAGCACGTATGCCGACATGTCTACCTTCTTATATTATAAGGCCCTCACCATTGGAACCAACCTGGTGATGCTGGACGAGGTGCACTCCATCCAGACCGAGCGGTACGCGGCTTCCGGCTTTACCGGACAGGACGCCCTGCAGCTGGTAGAGCCCATCCAGTACGACGATACCCGCCTGTACAACCCCAACATCTCCTTCACCATGTTCTTTGTGTACATGTGTCTGTTCATGATCCTGCAGCAGGTGATGTTCTACGGATCCACCACCCTGGCCGGTACCCAGCGGGAAGAAGGCCGCAGCTTTGCCCGGCTGGTGGATGGCAATGGGGCGGGACGCATTGTCCTGGGCCGCGGAGCCGCCTACTTCCTCATCTTCATGTTCCTGGGAGTCTACGGGGCCATCCTGATTCCCTGGCTGTTCCACATGCCCATCCAGGCCTCGTTCTGGGACACGCTCATCCTGCTGGCCTTCTTTGTGGCCGATATCATCCTGTTCAGCTTTACCTGGTCTTCGGCCATCACCAAGCGTGAGACTGTGCTGGTGCTGCTGCTGTTCGTGTGCCCTATCGCCGTGTTCCTCACCGGCTTTACCTGGCCCGCGTCCAACTTCTCACCTTTCTGGAAAGTCATTTCCTATGTATTCCCCACCACCTTCGGGTGCCGGGCCTACATGACCCTCAGCAACACGGGCTCGCTCAGCGCCATTGCCCCGGAACTGTGGTATATGACGCTGCAGACCGTAGTTTACTACGTTCTTGCTTCGGTGGCCATGCTGGTGGAGAATAAGATTATAATTGGTCGTCAGAGAGGCTGAAGGTATTGCCCTGACGGATGTCTCCGGTAGAGAGGCCCTTCTTGAGCCAGCGCATACGCTGGGCGGCGGTGCCGTGGGTGAAGGATTCTTCCACGGCATAGCCCTGGGCCTTCTTCTGGAGATAGTCGTCTCCGATGACCTGGGCGCAGTTGATGGCTTCTTCCAGGTCTCCGTCTTCCAGCGAGCCAAAGAGGGCGCTCTCATAGTGGCCCCACATGCCGGCGTAGAAGTCTGCCTGGAGTTCGATACGGACACTCATGCGGTTGGATTCTGCCTTGGACATGCGGGCCATTTTTGCGTGGGCCTGGTCCAGGGTGCCCAAGAGGTGCTGGACGTGGTGGCCCACCTCATGGGCAATGACGTACGCGTAGGCGAAGTCTCCGTCGGCCCCCAGTTGCTGGCGCATGCTGGAGAAGAAGGAAAGGTCTATGTAGAGGTTTTCATCGGCCGAACAGTAGAAGGGACCCATGGCGGCCTGGCCCTGCCCGCAGGAGGTGGAGGTGCTGCCGGTATAGAGAACCAGGGTAGGGGCCTTGTAATCTCCCAGGCCGTTGTCTGCGAAGTACTGGGTCCAGACGTCTTCCGTAGAAGCCAGGATCTGGCGCGAGAACTTGGCCAGGGCCTCGTTCTCCGGGGTGGGCTCGTAGTTGGTTACGGTTTGGCCCACGCCGCCCGACTGGGACACTACGTTAATGACGTCTCCCAGGTCTCCTCCCATCAGGAGGGTAAGGATGGCAACAATGGCAACGCCGCCAATGCCCAGGCCGGCCACTTTGCCGCCGCCCATGCCTCTGCGGTCTTCTACGTGAGTACTTTCGCGTCTTCCGTCCAGTTTCATAGAGATTAGTTTTAGTTGTTACCACAAAGTTAATAAAAATGTTGGTAAAATTCTTCTCGCCATTCTTGTAAGAATGGAGGATTCGCTATAACTTTGCAACTTGTTTTTTGGGTTAGTTTTTGTAAAAAATGAAGGTTGCAATTATCATGGGCAGCGCCAGCGACTACGAAGTCATGTCGCCAGCTATGTCCACTCTGGAAGAATTTGGCATTTCCTACGAGAAAAAAGTGCTCTCCGCACACCGCAATCCGGGCCCCCTGGCAGAGTATGTAACCTCGCTCCGGGACAAAGGCTGCGAGATTGTGATTGCCGGCGCCGGCGGTGCCGCCCACCTGCCTGGAGTCATCGCCGCCCTCACCACGCTCCCCGTGATCGGGGTGCCGGTGAAATCCAAGGCTCTCATGGGTATGGACTCTCTCCTGTCCATTGTGCAGATGCCCTCCGGAATCCCTGTAGCCACCATGGCCATTGACGGTTCCAAGAATGCTGCCCTCTACGCAGTAGCCATCATGGCCCTCCACGACCAGACCCTTGCGCAGAAACTCCAGGAGTTCCGCAAGCAGCAGAGCGAAAAAGTACTCAATACAGTAATATAGAATCGTGCCCACCACCGCATACGCGCTGGTGGGCACTGCTTTTTAATTTATGGAAAGACCCAGGAGAATATTTGTAGAGAAGCGGGAAGGCTTCCGCGTAGAGGCTGCCAGCCTCCTCAAGGATTTCAACGAGAACCTCTCGCTGTCTCTTCGTTCACTCAGCCTTTACAATGTTTACGACCTCTTTGGCTTCTCCGACGAGCTGCTGGAGAAGTGCCGCTACAGCGTTTTTGGAGAAACGGTAACGGACGAGGTCAGTGACACCGCCCCCGTGGGCAATCAATACCTGGCCGTAGAGTATCTGCCCGGTCAGTTTGACCAGCGAGCCTCTTCGGCCGTGGACTGCGTGCACCTGATTGATCCGCAGGCCGATGTCCAGATCAAGAGCGCCCGCCTGCTGGTCTTTGGAGAAGAGATTACCCCCGAAGAGCTGGACCGCGTGGCCCACTACTTCATCAACCCGGTGGAGAGCCGCCGCAAAGACCTGAGCGTCCTCTCCCTGGCCGAGAAGGCCGATGTCAAACCCCTGGAGGACCTGACCGGCTTCATCGACATGAAGGAGGAAGCCTTTGGCCCGTTCTGCAAGAGCCATGGCCTGGCCATGAATACGGACGACCTCCGCGAAGTGGTGAACTACTTCCGCGGGGAAGGCCGCAACCCCTCCGAGACCGAACTCCGCATCCTGGACACCTACTGGAGCGACCACTGCCGCCACACCACCTTCACCTCCCAGCTGGAGGAGATCACGGTAGATGAGTCCTTCATGAAGGCCGAACTGGAAGATTCCCTGGAACTCTTCCACAAGATGCGTAGGGAACTGGGCCGTACCCAGAAGCCCCTCTGCCTCATGGAGCTGGCTACCATCGGTGCCCGCTGGCTCAGAAAGAACGGCAAGCTGGAAGACCTGGAGCAGAGCGAAGAGAACAACGCCTGCAGCATCTTTGTGAACGTGGACGTGGACGGCCAGATGGAAAAATGGCTGCTCCAGTTCAAGAACGAGACCCATAACCATCCCACGGAGATTGAGCCTTTTGGCGGCGCCGCTACCTGCCTGGGCGGAGCCATCCGTGACCCTCTGTCGGGCCGTGCCTATGTATACCAGGCCATGCGCGTGACGGGTGCCGGAGACATCTGCGCCCCCGTGAGCGCCACCATCCCCGGCAAACTGCCCCAGCGCATGATTTCCAAGAAGGCCGCCGCCGGCTATTCCAGCTACGGCAACCAGATTGGCCTGGCCACCACGCATGTGCGTGAGATTTATTCTCCCGGCTACACCGCCAAGAGAATGGAGATTGGCGCCGTAGTGGGTGCCGTCAAGGCAGACAACGTACGCCGTGAGAGTCCCGCTCCCGGCGATGTGATCCTGCTGCTGGGCGGCCGCACCGGCCGCGACGGCATTGGCGGAGCCACCGGTTCTTCCAAACAGCACACCGAGGCCTCCCTGGAGAGCTGCGGCAGCGAGGTGCAGAAGGGTAACGCCCCCGAGGAGCGCCAGCTCCAGCGCCTGTTCCGCCGTCCGGAAGTGACCCGCCTCATCAAGAAGTCCAACGACTTTGGCGCCGGCGGCGTAAGCGTAGCCATTGGCGAGCTGGCCGACGGCCTGGACATCTACCTGGACCGCGTTCCCGCCAAGTACGCCGGCCTCAATGCCACCGAACTGGCCATCTCCGAATCCCAGGAGCGCATGGCCGTGGTGGTGGAAGCGGGGGACAAGGAAAAGTTCGAAGCCCTCTGCGGGGCCGACAATATAGAGATCACCCATGTGGCCGATGTGACTGCAACCGGCCGCATGCGGATGTTCTTCCACGGGGAAGAGGTTTGCAACCTGGCCCGTACCTTCATTGACAGCGCCGGCGCCAAGCATTACGCCAAGGCTGCTATGGCCGCTGTTGAAAACAGGAATCCCTTCACCCGTCAGCCGGATGGCGCCAACCTGGAAGAGAAGCTGCTGGCTGTGATGAGCAGCCCCAACGTGGCCTCTCAGAAGGGTCTGGTAGAGATGTTCGACTCCACCATCGGCCGTTCCACCGTCCTGATGCCTTACGGCGGTGCCCGTCAGGCCACCGAGACCCAGGTCTCCGTGCAGAAACTTCCCGTAGACGGTTACACCGATACCGCCAGCGTGATGGCCTTCGGTTACAATCCGGACCTGGCTCTCTGGAGCCCCTACCACAGTGCTGCCTATGCCGTGGTGGAAGCCTGCACCAAGCTGGCCTGCGCCGGAGCGGACTATTCCAAGATGCGCTTCTCCTACCAGGAGTACTTCGAGCGCATGACCGCGGACCCTCACAGCTGGGGCAAACCCCTTTCGGCCCTGTTGGGCGCCCTCAAGATGCAGGCTGCCATGGGCCTTCCGTCCATCGGCGGCAAGGACTCCATGAGCGGTACCTTTGAGCACCTGAACGTTCCGCCCACCCTGGTGGCCTTTGGTATCACCACCGTGAACGCCTCAGCGGTCATTTCCCCGGAATTCAAGAAAGCCGGCAACAAGATTTATCTCCTCCAGCATACGCCCCTTCCCAACTATATGCCCAACACGGACCAGCTCCAGGCCAACTGGACCTGGCTGCGGGGGCAGATTGAGGCCGGGAAGGTGGTATCGGCCTGGTCCCTCAGCTACGGCGGCGTAGCCGAGGCCCTGGTCAAGATGTCCCTGGGCAACGCCCTGGGCGTAAACGTCAAACTCCCCGAGGACGGCCTCTTCTCCTTGGGCTACGGATCGGTCGTATTTGAATCTACCGAAAATATGGAAGAGGCCGTCCTTTTGGGTGAAGTTACCGCTTCCGGCATCTGCATCAACGGTACCAACGTGCCGCTGGAGAAGCTGGAACAGGCCTACGAGGGCAAATATTTCAAGCTCTATCCGCCGCGCGTGAAAGCCGCTTTTGAGGAGCCCGTCCCCGCTGTGGCTCCCAATACCTTTGCCGCCTCCAACCTGGTTTACCCAGGCGAGCCTGTGGCGAAGCCTGTGGTATGCATGCCGGTGTTCCCGGGTACCAACTGCGACTACGATACCGCCAAGGCTTTCCGCACCGCCGGCGCCGAGGTTCGGCCCTTCGTATTCCGCAACCTTACCCCGGCCGACGTCCTTTCCTCCATCGACGAGCTGGCCTGCCGCATTGACGAGAGCCACATCCTGGCTTTCTGCGGTGGCTTCTCCTCCGGTGACGAACCGGACGGCAGCGGCAAGTTCATTGCCAGCGTCATTGGCAATGCCAAGGTGGGCGCTGCCATATCGGCCCTCCAAAAGCGCGGAGGCCTGATCCTGGGCATTTGCAACGGCTTCCAGGCCCTGGTCAAGAGCGGTCTGCTGCCTTATGGCAAGCTGGGCTGCGTAACGCCGGCTTCGCCTACGCTCTTCCGCAACGACATCAACCGCCACGTGTCCCTGGTGGCTACCACCGAGGTGGCTTCCGTGAACTCTCCCTGGCTGGCCGGTTTCACCAAGGGCGAGCGCCACAGCATTGCCTTCAGCCACGGCGAGGGTAAGTTTGTGGTAGGGGAGCAGCTGGCCCGTGAGCTCTTTGCCAACGGCCAGGTGGCCTTCCGCTATGTGGACAATCCCAACGGCTCCCACTATGACATCGAGGGCATCCTGAGCCCCGACGGCCATATCCTGGGCAAGATGGGCCACTCCGAGCGCTACGAGAACAACGTGTTCAAGAACATCAGCGGCAACCGTTGCCAGCCGCTCTTCCAGAACGCAGTGAATTATTTCCGTAAAACGAACGCATAATATGCAAAAGAAAGAACTCATCTTCAAAGGAAACGAAAAAGAGGTCTTTGCTACCGACGACCCCAATCAGGTGATCTTCCGCTATACGGATGTCACGGTGGCCTACAACAACATCAAGCGCGCCCGCTTTGTAGGAAAGGGCGTGCTGGATAACCAGATTTCGGCCATCCTGCTGGACTACCTGAACCAGCACGGGATCGAAACCCACTTTATCGAGGTGGTGGGACCGGACGAACAGCTGTGCCGCAAGATTGACATCATCCCCCTGCAGGTGGTGGTCCGTAACCGCCTGGTGAGCTCTGAAGCGGTACGTCTGGGTGTGGAGGACGGTTTCAAGCCCGGCAACACCATTGTGGAAATGCGTTATAACAACTCCGAGCTGGGAGACCCGCTCATCAACAAACACCATGCGGTGGCCCTGGGACTGATGAGTTACGAGGAACTGGCCCATGTGAAGCAGGTGGCCCTGAAGACCAACGAACTGCTGGGAGAACTCCTGCATACGGTGGGCATTGAGCTGGTAGACATGCGCCTGGAATTTGGCCGCGCCTCCGACAACGGCCACATCATCATCTCCGACGAGATTTCCCCCGATACCTGCCGCTTCTGGGACGAGGCCACCGGAGAGAAACTGGACAAAGACCGTTTCCGGCTGGACCTGAGCGACGTAGTGGCCAGCTACCGGGTAGTACTTGACAGACTAAATTCTATCGAATAATGGGCGTACTTGCAGTATACGGCGTCCAGGACGCATCCACCCTCATCTACTACGGTCTTCACAACCTGCAGCACCGCGGTCAGGAAGGAGCCGGCATCATTACCTTTGACCAGGAGGGACAGCCCCATTTCTACCGGGGACAGGGCCTTCTGAGCGAAGTGTTCACCAACGGCGAACTCAAGAAACTTCCCGGCAACCTGGGACTGGGCAGCGTCAAGTATGCCAATGCCTCCAAGGGTGGCCTCCAGAACGTGGAGCCGCTGTTCTTCCGCCACTATACCGGAGACTTTGCCATGGCCGGTGAAGGCAACCTGATCAACGCTCCCCAGCTGACCGCCTATCTGGAGAAGCAGGGCAGCCTGTTCCAGACCAGCACGGACAGTGAGATCCTGGCCCACCTGATCAAGAAGACGGGCAAGGAAGAGCGAATCGTACGCCTGATCAAGGCTCTCAATATGCTGGAAGGTGGTTTCACCTTTGTGATTGTAACCAAGAACCGCATTTACGCCTGCCGCGACAAATACGGCATCAAGCCCCTCTGCCTGGGTAAGCTGGGAGACGGCTACGTGGTTTCCAGCGAATCCTGCGCCTTTGGCATCATGGGGGCCGAATTCATCAGAGACATCAACCCCGGAGAGGTCATCTGCCTGGACGAGCACGGCCTGCGCAGCAACCTGTATTCTAAGTTCTCGCGCCACCGCATGTGCGCCATGGAATACATCTACTTTGCCCGACCGGACAGCGATATAGACGGCTGCAACGTGCACGCCTACAGAAAAGAGGCCGGCCGACGCCTGGCCCGCGAATGCCCCGCAGAGGCCGATATGGTAGTGGGTGTGCCGGAGTCCAGCCTCAGCGCTGCCATGGGTTATGCAGAGGAAAGCGGCCTCCCGTACGAGATGGGACTCGTGAAGCACAAATATGTGGGCCGTACCTTCATCCAGCCCGTTCAGTCCATGCGTGAACTGGGCGTGAAGATGAAGCTTTCCCCGGTGCGCAGCATTGTGGCCGGCAAGCGGATTGTGCTGGTAGACGACTCCATCGTCCGCGGTACCACCTCCCTCAAGATTGTGCGCATGCTGCGCGAAGCCGGTGCCAAGGAAGTGCATGTGCGCATTGCCAGCCCCATGATGAAGTACACTTGCCACTACGGCGTGGATACCTCCACCCCGGAGGAGCTCCTGTGCTCCCACCGCACCCTGGAAGAAGCCTGCGAGGCCATCCAGGCCGATTCCCTGGGCTACCTGAGCCCGGAAAGCACCCGCGACTCCTGCTTTGGCTGCGCCGATCCCTGCCAGGCTTGCTTCACGGGTGAGTATCCCACCTTATTGTATGACGATTTTAACAGCGAAGACTAATATATGGCAAAATCTTACGAACAGTCCGGCGTAAATCTGGAAGCCGGTTACGAAGTGGTGCGACGCATCAAACAGCACGTGGCTTCGACCTCCCGTGTGGGCTCGATGGGCAACATCGGCTCTTTTGGCGGTATGTTTGACCTTTCCGTCCTGGGCATCAAAGAGCCCGTCCTGGTATCCGGTACCGACGGCGTGGGCACCAAGCTCAAGATTGCCTTCGCTATGGACAAACATGACACCATCGGCATTGACGCCGTGGCCATGTGCGTGAACGACGTCCTGGCCCAGGGAGCCGAACCGCTCTTCTTCCTGGACTACGTGGCCCTGGGACACAACATCCCCGCCAAGGTGGAAGCCATTGTGGCCGGTGTGGCCGAAGGCTGCCGCCAGGCCGGCTGCGCCCTGGTGGGCGGCGAGACCGCCGAGATGCCTGGTATGTATGAGGACGGCGAGTACGATATTGCCGGCTACACCACGGGCGTGGTGGAGAAATCCAAGCTCATCGACGGTTCCAAGGTCAAGGTGGGAGACGTGCTGGTGGGCATTGCCTCCACGGGCGTGCACTCCAACGGCTTCTCCCTGGTAAGAAAGATTGTGGCCGATGCCGGTCTGAGCTACCAGGATGCCTTTCCCGAGTTCGGTGGCCGCAAGCTGGGTGAGGTCCTCCTGACCCCCACCCGGATTTATGTGAAGCAGATGCTGTCTGTGATCCGTCAGTGCGACGTCCACGGAGTAGCCCATATCACCGGTGGTGGCTTTGACGAGAACATCCCCCGCGTACTCCGTCCCGGTCAGGGCCTGGAGATCTACGAGGGTACCTGGGAGATCCTGCCGGTGTTCAAGATGCTGGAGAAGTGGGGCGGCGTGCCGCACCGCGAGATGTTCAACATCTTCAACATGGGTATTGGCATGATTGCCGTGATGGACGCTGCCGAGGCTCCCAAGGCCATCCAGATCCTGGAAGCCTGCGGAGAGAAAGCCTCCGTCATAGGTAAGGTAACGGACAAAGAGGGCGTCAACATCATCCTGAAATGAAAAGCTTAGCGGTCTTTGCCAGCGGAACCGGCACCAACTTAGTGGCCATCGCCAAGGCCTGCGCTTCGGGCGTGATCAATGCCCGGGTAGCGCTGCTGGTGTGCGACAAGCCCGGTGCCCCGGTGCTGGACCGTGCCCGGGAGCTGGGGGTAGAGACCTTTGTCTTCAGTTCCAAGGATTACGCTTCCAAGGCCGATTATGAGGCAGAGATCGTGAAGCGGCTGGATGCCAAGAAGGTGGACCTGGTTTGCCTGGCGGGCTATATGCGCATCGTAGGGGAGACCCTCCTGCAGGCCTACGAAGGCAAGATCATCAACATCCATCCTTCGTTGCTCCCGGCCTTCCGGGGCGCCCATGCCGTGGAACAGGCGGTGGCCTATGGCGTGAAGGTGTATGGCATCACCATCCACTGGGTCAATGCGGACCTGGACGGTGGCCAGATCATCGCCCAGCGGGCCTTCCCTTACGAAGGCTCCGACCCCGCCGAGGTCCATGCCATCGGCCAGAAAATCGAACATGAATTATATGTAGAAACCATAAAACAACTATTATGAGAGCGTTAGTTAGTGTAAGTGACAAAAATGGTCTGGTGCCCTTCGTTAAGGGCCTTGTAGACCTGGGCTGGGAGATTATCGCCACGGGCGGTACCCAGAAACTGCTGGAGTCCGAGGGTGTGAAGACCATCGGCATTAGCGAAGTAACCGGATTCCCGGAGATCTGCGACGGCCGAGTCAAGACCCTGCATCCCAAGGTGCACGGCGGTATCCTGGCCCGCCGCGACGTTCCCGCCCACATGGAAACCCTCAAGGAGAACGGCATCCAGACCATTGAGCTGGTTTGCGTGAACCTCTATCCTTTCCGCCAGACCATCGCCAAAGAAGGCGTCACCCTGGAGGATGCCATCGAGAACATCGACATCGGAGGCCCTTCCATGGTTCGCAGCGCTGCCAAGAACTGGAAGGACGTGACCATCGTCTGCGATCCTGCCGACTATGGCAAGGTACTGGACGAGCTCAAGGCCAACGGTAAGACCTCTGACCAGACCCGTCTGCAGCTTTCGGCCAAGGCCTATACCCATACGGCCGAATACGATGCCTGTATCGCCACTTACATGCGTGCCCAGGCCGGTCTCAACGAGAAGCTCTTCCTGGAGTACGACCTTAAGCAGGGCCTCCGCTACGGCGAGAACCCTCACCAGAGCGCCAAGTTCTACGCTTCTCTGGAACCCGTCCCGTTCTCCCTGGCCTTCGCCACCCAGATTCAGGGCAAGGAACTCTCTTACAACAACATCCAGGACGCCAACGCCGCCCTCAATGTACTGCGTGACTTTGAAGAGCCCTTCTGCGTGGCCCTCAAGCATATGAACCCTTGCGGCGCTGCCGTGGGCAAGACCATCGAAGAAGCCTGGCAGGCCGCCTATGAGGCCGACAAGGTGAGCATCTACGGTGGTATTGTGGGTGTAAACCGCACCCTCACCGCCGAGGTAGCTGCCGGCATGAAGCCCATCTTCCTGGAGATTGTCATTGCTCCGGACTACACCCCCGAAGCCCTGGAGATCCTCTCCACTAAGAAGAACCTTCGCGTGATGAAGGTGGACATGACCCGCGACGGTGCCTCCGTGCCCCAGTTCATCAGCGTGAACGGCGGTATGCTGGCCCAGCAGCTGGATACCCAGGTAGAGACCGTTACCCCCGAGATGTGCGTCACCAAGGTGAAGCCCACCGCCGCCCAGCTGGCCGATGCCAACTTTGGCTGGAAGATTGTGAAGCACGTCAAGTCCAACGCCATCGCCGTGGTGCGTGACAACCACACCATTGGTATTGGCGCCGGTCAGACCAACCGTGTAGGTTCGGCCGAGATTGCCCTGAACGAGGCCAAGAAAGCCGGCTTCACCGAAGGCCTGGTGCTCGCTTCCGACGGCTTCCTGCCCTTCGACGATACCGTGGCCCTGGCCGCCAACTACGGTGTAACCGTGATTGTGCAGCCCGGCGGCAGCATCCGCGACGAGGACGCCATCAAGAAGGCCGACGAACTGGGCATCTGCATGCTCTTCACCGGAGTAAGACATTTCAAACATTAATCGATGAAAACCGTTTTAGTCATAGGCGGAGGCGGAAGGGAGCATGCCATTGTGGATGCTCTCTCCCGCAGCCCGCAGGTTTCCAAGATTTACTGTGCCCCCGGCAATGCCGGAATAGGGCAGCAGGCCGTCAACGTGCCCCTCAAGGACACCGATGTGGAGGGCCTCAAGGCCTTTGCCATCGAGAACAAGGTGGATCTGACGGTGGTGGGCCCCGAGGCGGCCCTCGCCGCCGGCATCGTGGACGCCTTCCGCGCCGCCGGACTTCCCATCTTTGGCCATACCAAAGCTGCAACGGCCATCGAGAGCTCTAAGGAGTTTGCCAAGAAGCTCATGGCCAAGTACAGCATCCCTACGGCTGCCTACCGGGGCTTCTCGGATTATGAGGAGGCCGTGGCTTATGTATCGGCCCGTTCTTTCCCGGCGGTGCTCAAATACGACGGCCTGGCCGCCGGTAAGGGCGTTGTGATTGCGCAGGACCTGGAAGAGGCCAAGGCTGCCCTGGCCGATATGCTCCTGGACCATTCCTTTGGACAGGGCCGGGTAGTGGTGGAGGATTTCCTCACCGGCCCCGAGTTCTCTTTCCTGTGCTTTGTAGACGGTTCTCGTGTGTATCCTATGCCGCTTTCCCAGGACCACAAGCGCGCCTTTGACGGCGACAAGGGTCCCAACACCGGCGGTATGGGCGCCTACACGGGCCTGCCGTTCATTACGGAAGAGGATAAGGAGTTTGCCTTCAAGGAGATCCTATGCAAGACCGCCCAGGCCATGGTGGCCGAAGGGCTGCCGCTTTCCGGCGTGCTGTACGGCGGTCTCATGAAGACCCCCCAGGGCATCAAGGTCATTGAGTTCAACGCCCGCTTTGGAGACCCCGAGACCGAGGTGGTGCTGCCGCTGCTGCAAAGCGATATCTACGATATCTTCGAGGGTGTGGCAACCGGCCGTGAAGTGAAGCAGCCCGTCTGGGCCGATGGCGTCACGCTGGGCGTGGTACTGGCCTCCAAGGGCTATCCGGGTCATTACGAGAAAGGAGTTGCCATTAACGGGATGCACCGCGTGGGCACCCAGGTGTACCACATGGGTACGGCCCTCAAAAACGGTCAGCTGGTTACCAACGGTGGCCGCGTGCTGATGGTCATTGCCGCCGGCACGGATCTGGCCGAAGCCCGCCGCAAAGTCTACGCCGAGGTGGAGCAGATCCAATGCGACAACCTCTTCTACAGAAAAGATATAGCACACATTGCATTTGAATAAAGTATGGGAAACATCATTGATGGAAAAGCTTTAAGTCTGGTAGTCAAGGACGAGGTAAAGGCCCAGGTGCCTGAGCTGGAGGCCAAGTATGGCCGCAAGCCCTGCCTGGTAGTGATTATTGTGGGTGAGAACCCCGCCAGCCAGGTGTATGTACGCAATAAAGTGAAGGCCGCGGCTTATACTGGAATGGAGTCGCAGCTCATTGAATTGCCGGCCGATATCTCCGAAGAGGCTCTGCTGGGCAAGATTGTGGAACTGAACAACGACCCTAAGGTGGACGGCATCCTGGTTCAGCTCCCGCTTCCCAAGCATATCGACGAAGAGAAGGTGATTGACACCATTGCCCGTGAAAAGGACGTGGACGGTTTCCACCCGGGCAACGTGGCCGGCCTGTGGCTGGGCAAGGACTGCATTGTTCCTTGCACCCCCGCCGGCATCATGCGCCTCATTGACAGCGTGGGCGTAGAGCTCAAGGGCAAGAACGCCGTAGTAGTGGGCCGAAGCAACATCGTGGGTAAGCCCGTGGCCAAGCTCCTGCTGGACCGCCACGCCACCGTGACCATCGCCCATTCCCGCACCGCCGACCTGGGAGCCGTTTGCCGTACGGCCGACGTCCTGGTGGTAGCAGTGGGTAAGGCTGGCCTGGTGACCGGAGACATGGTCAAGCCCGGTGCCGTGGTCATTGACGTGGGCATGAACCGCAATGCCGAAGGCAAGCTCTGTGGAGACGTGGATTACGAATCGGCCTTACCGGTGGCCGGCTGGATCACGCCTGTTCCCGGCGGCGTGGGCCCCATGACCATTGCGATGCTCATGAAAAACACCATCGCCTGCTTCCTCTCCCGTGAAGCCTAAAAAGAAGTCCTCGAATTCTTTTCGAGGACTTCTTTTTTATTTTTGTTTGATATTCAGACGTTCAATGTTGCCTTCGGCGGTTTGGCATATGACTTGGTTCAACTGAGTGCAAACTTCAGCCGGGTCTGAATTATTGATAATTTTAGGACCGGCACTAATGATAAGATCCGGTTTGTTCATAGAGTTCTGAATGAGCTGGTCAACGCCTTCGTTGAAATACGTGATCCTACCGCCGAAGTAATATTCGGGGGCACCGGAAGCCGTCAATCCAAGTAGGTCAGTGGTTTGACTGTTCAAGATATCAGGGCTGATTTCAACATTACGGAGCGGATCGAAAATCGTCATGGGCACGAGTCCGCCTAGCATATCTTCGCTGGTGATGACACCTGCCTGATTCACAATACCAAAGGCCTTGATGGCCTTTAATGCCTGATCGGTAGTCAGGAGCGCAGCCTTCTTATCCAGCGCCTTGGCGGCTTTTTTGTCACCTTCCAGGGAGGCGCTCATCTGCTGGTATTCGAGCCACAGGTCGCGGACCAGCATCAGCTCTTCGCTGGCTTCGGCCTTCTTGACATACTTGTCGGTGGTGTCGATGAAGCGGTTGGCCAGGTAGTTCTGTTTCTGGAGGGTGGTGTAAGACAGGGAAGCGTTGATGGTGCTCTGGGTTACATCCGGGCAGGGCATGCCGGCCATGACCGTATTGAGGTTGTTGCCGGCTTCCACCAGGGCGTTGGCTACATTGGTAAAGAGGGGAGCCGCTTCGTTCATCTCCTGGAGAACGCTCTCAAATTCCGGGATGTCTCCGGCCGCCTGGTTGGACATGTCCACCAGGTTGCCAAACTGGATGGCGCGGGCCTGCATCACCGAATAGGCGAGGAGGATGCTGTTCCTGTAGTCTTCATCGGCCCGGAGGAGTTCCTCCATGTTGTCGATGCGCTCGGGAGCGGTTTTGCGGGAAAAGCGGGAAGACTTTCCGATATTGCCGCTGGTGCTGTCTTCGTTGACGGGCCAGCTGAAAAGGCAGGAAGCCAGAAGGCCGATGGCGCACACGGCGACCACGCAGACCAGGATGATGATGTTTTTCTTACTCATATCTCTTGTGATTCTGTTTTCTTTCTGACGCAAAGATACATACTCCTTTCTATACTTCTGTCAAAACGCCGCAATACTTTGTAAAAACCGGTAAAAAGCGAGGGGTGCACCCCCAGGTGCACCCCTCTGAGCGTAATATATTGACTGTTAGTAACTGTCTATGGTCATCATGGTAATCTTGGAGTAGAGGACCGGGATGGAGGAGATGCTCTGGCTGGTCTGGACCGGCGAATTGGAGATGAGGCTGTTGACAATGAGTCCCGTGTTGTAAGCCATGTCCTTCAGGTTCTTGTCAATGGTCATGGCCTGCTTGTGGTTCCGGATATTGGCCTGTGCCATGGCGGTATTGTCCTGGCCGGTGAGGATGGGCATATCGGTAAAGCCCGCTTCCGTCAGGGCCTCGATGGCTCCCTGGGCCAGGTTGTCGTTGGCGGCCAGGACCATGTCCGGACGCTCACCCGCGGCATAGTGGCTCAGGCGGTCTTTCATGGCCTTCTTGCCGTCTTCAATCTCCCAGCTGTCGGCCTTTACCTGGCTGTAAGTCGTCTTTCCGCTCTTCACCACAATCTGTCCGCCGTCAATGTATTTTTTGAGGAGTTCCATGGCGCCTTCAAAGTAATCTTTGGCGTTGATGTCGGTCTCGGGGCCTTCCAGGAATTCGAGGGTCATGGAAGCGGCTCCGGTGGAGTGGAAGTGGTTGAGAAGGAACAGGGCCTGCGTGCGTCCGATCTCCTTGGTGTCGGTGGACGAAATAAAGGCAATGTGGGGGTTGTCCAGGATAAAGCGGTCGTGGCAGACCACCTTCACATTGGGATACTGCTCCAGCAGCTTGGACTCGTTGATCTTTGTATAGTCAATGGCGGTGATGACAATATATTTGTAACCGCCCCGGATGGCATTCTTGAGCTGTTCCACCTGCTCTAAGGCACCCTCTTCGTTCTCGGGGGCAATAAAGAAGGCGGCGTTGAAACCGTACTGGTTCATGACGGTCTCCAGGTTCTGCCTGTCCGTGGCCCATCGGCCTACGATGGATGCGTCCGGAAGCAGCACGGCTACTTTCTGGTTGGTATGAGGGTCTTTTGTGCAGGCAATGGCCAGCAGGACTACGGAAGTGAGGAATACTAAGACTTTTTTCATGTTCTGGGTGTTAAGTTTGTTTCTAAATACAAGAGCTTCGCCGGAAGACAGGAAGCTCTTGTATTTTACCTATTATTAACCATATTGCATTAGCTGTTGGCAAGGTACGGTTAACTTTGTTTCCAAGCAATAGCTTGGGAAAATTATTTACCCAAAGTCAAGATTTTAGCCCCAATTTTTTACGCAAAGTGGATTCTTGCTTCCCGTTGTTTCAAAAAACAATACGGCAGCGGAGATATGAAACCCTCTTTTACTGCTGGTTTTGGGCCCATTCGCGGGGAGAAACGCCCACAATTTCCGTGAAAGTGCGGGAGAAGACGGTAGGGGAGGAATAGCCGCAATGGGCCGATATCTCGGCTATCTTCATCTCGGGATTTTCCTTCTTCAGGCGCTGGGCTTCCTCGATGCGGTAGCGGTTGACAAACTGGTAGAACGTGCAGCCGTATACGGCGTGAATGAACTGGGACAGATAGGTCCGGTTCATGGGCAGCACGGCCTGGAGGTCCAGGAGTTTGAAGCCCGGGTTGAGGTAGGGCTTCTCCTGTTTCATCCATTCCTCCAGCTTCTCGCGGTTGGCGTCCTCCGGCTGGGGCTCCGTCGTCTCTGCCACGGCTGGGGCTTTTTCGGCCTGTTTTACCATGGCCCAAGGGTCGGGTCTGAAGATGATCTGTTCCGTAGCGTATGTGATCATGAACAGGACCAGCCACTGTTGGGTGAAGCCGCGGGTGTGGCTGTGCGTTGCGCACATGTACACGTACACGATGCCCACCAGCACCATCATAATCAGATAGCGCATGATCCACTTTAAGTCAATGTCGTCCAGGGTGGAGTAGTTTTCCTCACACCAGACCTGGTATGCGTGCATGTGATTGAATAAGAAGGCCAGCAGGGCAAAAGGATAGAGGGCTATGACAGGGGCCAGTCTGATGGGCAGTGCATAGTCCAGGGCTACCAGTATATACATGGGCAGGAGCTGCCACAGGGCCCGTTTCCAGTTCATCCATCCGGGCCGAAGCACCTCTGCGGGATAGAGCAGCATGACCCAGCTCAACAGGTTGCCCAGGAGCATCTCCATGGTGGTAAGCTCGTAGGCACCCATATTCATGACGGGCGTGGGGGAGGTCATCCAGCTTACGATATACGCTCCGTCCAGCACGCCCCAGGTCAGGAGCGCGATGCCCCACATTTTGCGGATGCGAAGTCCCTCTGAATGTTTGAAGACGATCCAGGCTCCGGTAAACTCGGCCGTGACGGCGGCTACAATCAGGATGGGGGTGAGTACGTTGTCAAAGTAGTCGTCCGGGATGTAATGAGCCAGCCACATGCTTAGCAGCACGCACACAGTAAGAATTACGGCAAAAGCAACGCCGCCTTTGTGTTTGATGATCCATCTCATAGCCGAGCAAATTTAGGGAAAATAATTCAATTTCCCTAAAAGCCTTACGCTTTCACTTTCAGGGCAGCCTGCACCAGGCCGTTGAACAGCGGGTGCGGGTTCTCCGGCGTGCTTTTGTACTCGGGATGGAACTGGGAGCCGATGAAGAAGGGGTGGGAGGGGAGCTCCACTACTTCCACCAGGCCGGTGTCCGGGTTGTGGCCGGTGGCCTTGAGGCCGGCGGCTTCAAACTGGGCCAGGTACTCGGAGTTGAACTCGTAGCGGTGGCGGTGACGCTCGCGGATCTCCGTCTTGCCATAGAGCTTGGCGGCCAGGGAACCGGGCTCCAGGTGGCAGGCGTAGGCGCCCAGACGCATGGTACCGCCCTTCATGGTGGTCTTCTTTTGCTCTTCCATCATGCAGATGACGGGATGTGCACTGTTGGGATTGACCTCGGCCGATATGGCATCGGCCCAGCCCAGGACGTGGCGGGCAAATTCCACCACGCACATCTGCATGCCCAAGCAGATGCCCAGGAACGGGATGTTGTGCTCGCGGGCATACTGTACGGCGCAGATCTTGCCTTCCAGGCCGCGCTCGCCAAAGCCGGGGGCTACCAGGATGCCCTGGGCGCCCTTGAGCAGCTCGGCTACGTTCTCGGGGGTTACGTGCTCGCTCTGGAGGGTGCGTACGTTCACCTTGCAGTGATTGGCGGCACCGGCGTGCACAAAGGCTTCCTGAATGGACTTGTAGGCGTCCTGCAGCTCTACGTATTTACCCACCAGGGTGATGTTGACCTCGTGCTTGGGGTTCTTGAGGCGGGAGAGGAACTCCTTCCATCGGCCCAGCTCGGGCTGGTTAAAATTCTCAATCTGGAGTTTGCGCACGGCCAGCTCGTCCAGGTGTTCCTCATGCATGTTCAGCGGAACCTGATAGATGCTCCAGGCGTCGATGCTCTGGATCACATGACCGGGTTTCACGTTGCAGAAGAGGGCAATCTTGCGGCGGAGCTCCGGAGTGAGGGGATGCTCGGTGCGGCAGACAATCACGTCCGGCTTGACACCGCTCTGCTGCAACATCTGCACGGAGTGCTGCGTGGGCTTGGTCTTGAGCTCCTTGGCGGCGCTGAGGTAGGGGATGAGCGTGAGGTGGATGGTCATGCAGTCTTCGTCCGGGAGTTCCCACTGAAGCTGGCGAACGGCTTCAATGAAGGGCTGGGATTCCATGTCGCCCACGGTACCGCCAATCTCGGTGAGGATGACGTCGTAGTCGCCGGTCTGGCCCAGCTTGAGCATGCGGCGCTTGATTTCGTCCGTGATGTGGGGGATGATCTGCACGGTCTTGCCCAGGTAGGCGCCCTCGCGCTCCTTGGTAATCACGGTGTTATAAATCTTGCCTGTGGTGACGTTATTGGCCTTGGACGTGTACACGCCCAGGAAGCGTTCGTAGTGTCCCAGGTCCAGGTCTGTCTCGGCGCCGTCTTCCGTGACGTAGCATTCTCCGTGCTCGTACGGGTTCAGCGTACCGGGATCGATATTGATATAGGGGTCAAATTTTTGGATGGTGACGCGCAAGCCTCTGGCCTGCAGCAGTTTGGCTAGTGAAGAGGCAATGATGCCTTTGCCCAGTGAGGAAGCCACTCCTCCCGAAATGAAGATGTATTTTGTGTTCATAACGGGGCACAAAATTACATAAAATCTCCCATTCTATAATGAAAAATTTAAAAAAATCTGCTGCCCGGGGAGGGGCAGCAGAAAAACCAATAAAAATTGTCTTGTTGAAAAGTTTCGCTTTAGATGCTGGCCTTGCGATACTCCTTGCCGATCTTCTCGAGGGCGAGGGTGGCTTTGCGTACGCGAGCCTTGGCGGCCTTGTTGTCGATCTTGTCGATGTCCTTTTCGATAGCAGCAATCTGCTCTTTGATCTTAGCAATAATAGCTTCCATTGTTTTGTTAGTTTTTAAATGATTATTGTAATGTGTTATGTTTCTTGCGCTAAGGTAAGAATAAAACAGGAAAAAACAAATATTTTTTGTACTCCTGGGCCGGTTTTTTAAAAGTAAAAGCGGATATCAATGGCTGCAGAGTACAGATCTAAGCTGAACTCCTTTGTGAAGGAGTAAGCGGAAGCTCCCTGCTCGCGCTCCTTGGTAACTGCGTAGTAGATGGATCCGGCATAGACGCCCAGGGCAATTTTGGGACTCACTTTGAACTCAAAGGAGATCACGTTGGAATAGCCCTCAAATACCTGGAAGGTAGACTTCTTGGGCGTGCTGGCGTTCAGATAATCCTTGGCGGCTCCAATCTGGTAGAGGAATCCGATTTCCGGCGTATAGTACAGCCGGTCGGTTATCTTGACATAGTAGGCAATGTTGGGATTGAGCTGGAAAGAAACGGAATTATTCCTAAGCCCAGGCGTTTCACTCAGGGAGCTGGGATAAGAACTGAGCATGGGGCCGAAGCAAAGGGCCAGGCGCAGATTGTTGGCGGCAAAGTAGCCGAATTCGCCCAAAATGCCACCATAGGCTTGAATCCCTGAGCTGTTACTGGCGCCATCGGCCGTTATTTCCTTTGAGCTGTTCACGGCCCCGGAGAAGGAGACGGCCATAAACTTGTCGCCCTTGTTCTGGGCCGAAAGGGTCATGCAGGCAAAGAGGATTGCCGCAGAGAGGAGGATTTTTTTCATAGGTCAATTCGTTTTATAATTAAGTTGAAAGTTGAAAAATTTTCGTAACTTTGCATCCCCCAACTTGGTGAGTTGTCCGAGTGGTTGAAGGAGCCTGCCTCGAAAACAGGTGTACGTGTGAGCGTACCGGGGGTTCGAATCCCTCACTCACCGCAA
>R24__coassemble_442_pt1 | contig 28261 bp, 24 predicted proteins | sample R24__metabat2_high_PE_033 | metagenome-assembled genome bin R24
ATGAGCGAAGCAGCGTCGTGCGTCTTGAGGGAATCCTTGCTCAGATGCGCCTGCACCTGGAAATCTCCCACGCCGCCGCCAAAGGATGCGGGGGCGCCGGCCGGCAGGGCCGATACATGGATGGTAGGGGCTTTGGCCGATACGCGCTGGCGCGTGGTGATGTAGTCGCTGCCAAAGAAATCGTCAAAGATGGAGCCGGTGGAGCGGCGCTGCTGCACGTTCACCAGGCACACCACCTCGGCCGGGTCTATGTTCTGGTCTCCGGTCTTTTGCGGAATCAGCACCCAGCGGCGCAGGACGGCGCTGTTGTACATGGTTCCGTTTACCTGCTCGCGCTGGAATTCAATGTTGTCCGGGGCCTCCACTTCCTGGCTCCAGAAGCCGTTGAAAGAGGGGAAGCGGACATTCTCAAAGCCCGCCAGATTGGTGCGGTGATAAATCTTGAGGGTGGCGGTGATGGGCTCTCCCACCACCACGGAAGTGCGGTTGAGGGTCAGGCGCATGAAGATATCGGCCTGGCTGGAGGAGGCTGTCTGGGCCTGCTGCTCCTGGCCGCCCTGTGAAGAACCAGCGGTGTTGCCACCGGAGGAGGAACCGTCGTCCACCACCTGGATGGAGGTGGCCTTGGAGCGGATTTCGTTGCCCTTTACCTTGGCCGTGGCGGCCGGGATGGAAAGGGTGCCCGTCTTGCGGGCCTGCAGGATGTAGGTGTATGAAGTCTGGGTAGAGCGCGTGGTTTTCCCGTTGATCATCTGGATGCTGGTAGAGGTACCCTTCTGGGGACCCCACACAACGGTAAAGTCTTCGGGGGCGTTCCACTGGAAGTCCGAGGGAGCATGCTCTCCCTCAATGACGAATACCAGGTTAAAACGCTCGGAGAGTTCTACGATATTGTGAACTTCCACACGGATGCTCTGCTGGGCCCAGACGGCCACGCTGCCCAGCAGGGCTATGAGTATAGCAAACAGTTTCTTCATACGCTACCAATTCTTTTCCTTCTTGCGGGACTTGAGGGCCTGGGCCTTCTTCTCGTCCACCTTTTCCTGGGTCTGTTTTTCCTTATCCTGAATGGCCTGTAACAGCTGCTGTGCCTGCTGGGGGCTTATCTGGGGCTGCTGCCCCTGCTGCTGTTGCTGGTCCTGCTTGTTATCCTGATTCTGGTCCTGGTTTTGGTGCTGATCCTGGTTCTGGTCCTGGTTCTGATCCTGGTTTTGATCCTGATTCTGGTCCTGGTTTTGGTCCTGATTCTGGTTCTGATCCTGGTTTTGGTTCTGGTTCTGCTGCTGTTCCTGGAGCTTGTTGCGGGCGTAGAGGTAGTTTTCCTTGGCGTCCAGGTCTCCGGGGTTGCGGCGCAGGGCCTCCTTGAACATGTTCACGGCCGTCTGCCAGTCTTCCTTGGCTATGGCCACGTCTCCGTGATTATAGTAGTAATCGGAGGCAAACTCCACTTCCGAGGCCGTGAGCTGCACGGCGTCCAGCTGTTTGGCGGCTTCGTCGTAGTTCTCCTGGCGGTAGAGGTTGTTGGCCAGGTTGTAATGTGCTGCCACGGAGGCCGTATCCAGCATCAGGGCCTTGCGGTAGCTGATATCGGCCTTGGCGTACTCTCCTTTTTTGAACTCGCGGTTGCCGCGACGGAGGTCGGCCTTTTGGCCGAAGGCAACGCTGCCGCTCACCAGGAGCATCACTATGCAGAGGAACTTTCTCATACTTCAAACAGTCTGCGGCGGGGCTTGCGCTCGCCAATGAGCATTTCCAGCACCAGGAAGAAGAGGGCAATCCCAAAGAAGTACATGTACTCCTCGTCGTACTCTTCAAAGACCAGGGAGCCAAACTCCTCGTCTTCCATCTTGCGGATGTCGTCAATAATGGGATTCAGGCCGAATTCTTCGCCTCCGGCGTGGATGTAGGCCCCGCCTCCGGCGCGGGCTACATTGCGAATGGTTTCTTCGTCCAGCCGGGTGACCACAATCTCTCCGTCCTTATCCCGCAGGAGGCCTCCCTCCACGGGGATGGGCTGGCCTTCGGCCGAACCCACACCGATGGTGTAGACCTTGATGCCCAGCTCTGCAGCCTGCCTGGCTGCGGCCACAGGGTCGTCCTCGTGGTTTTCACCGTCCGAGATGACCACAATCACGCGGCTCTTCTCGCTCTGGGCGCTGAAGCTTTTGATACTCAAGTTAATGGCATCTCCGATGGCCGTTCCCTGTACGGGGATGGACTCGGTGTCAATGCTGCTGAGGAACATCTTGGCGCTCACGTAGTCCGTGGTCACGGGTAGCTGCACAAAGGACGTTCCGGCAAAGATCACCAGGCCGATGCGGTCGTCCTGTAACTTGTCCGTGAGGCGGGAAATGGCCAGTTTGGCGCGCTCCAGGCGGTTGGGGGAATAATCCTGGGCCAGCATGGAGTTGGAGACGTCCAGGGCTACGATGATTTCTGCGCCGCGGGTGGTACGCTCGGCCAGTTTGGCGCCGCTGCGGGGACGGGCCAGGCCCACCACAAAGAAGGCGAAGGCCAGGCACCAGAAGGCCATGCGCACCCAACCCTTGGAGCGGGAACGGGACGGCATCAGGGCCTCGGTGAGCTGCGGGTCTCCAAAGGCTTTGACCCGGCGGGCGCGCAGGTAGCGCAGGATGGCATAACCTACCAGCACCACAGGGATGAGGAGCAGCAGGTACAAGAACTTGTAGTCGGCAAACATCAACATCACGGCATCCTCCTTAAAACGGCGCTCAGCAGCAGCTCCAGTAACAGGCAAACCAAGGCTGCCAGCGCGTAATTCTTAAACAAATCCTTGTATACGGGGAAGGAGTCCACGCTGGTGCGGGTCTTCTCCATCTGACCAATCTCGGCGTAGATTTCGCTCAGTTTGGTGTTGTCGGTGGCGCGGAAATACCGGCCGCCGGTACCGTCGGCTATATTCTTGAGCAGGTCTTCGTCAATCTCTACCTGCATGTTGCGGAGCTCGATGCCCCAGGGCGTCTGCACCGGGTAGGGGGCCGTTCCGTTGGCGCCCACACCAATGGTGTAAACGCGGATGCCATATGTCTTGGCAATCTCGGCGGCCATGCCGGGGTCAATCTCTCCCATGTTGTTTACACCGTCCGTGAGCAGGATCACCACGCGGCTCTTAGCGTCGGAGTCCTTCATGCGGGCCACGGCAGTGGCCAGGCCGTTACCGATGGCGGTGCCGTCCTCGATGAGGTCTGTCTGCACTTCCTTCATCAGGTTGATGAGGGTAGCGCGGTCCGTGGTCAGGGGGCACTGGGTGTAGCTTTCTCCGGCAAAGACCACGATACCCATGCGGTCCGAGGGCCGCTGGGCTATGAACTCGATGGCAATGTCCTTGGCAGCGCTCAGGCGGTCGGGCTCAAAGTCCCGGGCCAGCATGCTGGTAGATACGTCCATGGCAAAGATAATGTCGATGCCTTCGGTATCCACCTTCTCCACCTGCGAAGAGGAGCGGGGACGGGCAATGGCGATGATGATGAGCACCAGGGCGGCGGTGCGCAGCACAAAGGGAATGTGCCTTACAATCTCCAGGGCCGATCGGCCTCCGGCGGTCCAGGCGTCCAGCTTGGAGACGCGCATGTGCGGCCGGCGGTCCCTCAGTTCAATATAGAGGTACCGTCCCACCAGCAGGATGGGAATGATTAAGAGGAAAAGCAGCTTGGGATACTCAAAGAACATAACCTACTCCTCCTTCATCTCTTCCTCCAGTTCGGCCTGGTAGGTGGACGTGACAAAGCGCACGGCTTGGGGGAGGACGGTGGCGTTCTCCTCGTCGGTGGCGGTGAACTTGGCGAATTTCACAAAATCGGCCCTTTCAAAGAGGGACTTCATCTCTGCGTACAGGTCTTCCGGGATATCGCTTCCCTTGAGGCCGTCAAAAATCTCGGCCGTGGTCATTTCCATGGCGGCTACGCCAAAGCGGGATACGATGTACTCGCGCAGGGCGTCGGTGACGCCGGAATAGAAGGTCTTCTGGTTTTCCGGCTTCCAGTACTTGTCTCCGCGGTACTTGTCCAGCTTGCGGAGGGCCTTGATGTGGGCCGGCTCGGCCATTTCCTTTTCCTGGGCCGCTTTTCTCCGGCTTTGGATAAAGCGCACCAGCAGGATCACCAGGCCGATGAAAACCAGCACGCCCAGCACCCAGGGGAAGATCTCCCGGAAGGTGTAGGGGAACTTGACCTGCGGCTTGATGTCGTGGGCCTGGAAGGTCTCCATGTCGATGGGAAGTTCCTTCACCTCCAGGGGCTCCTCGGGGGCGCGGAACACCAGGGTGTCCCCGTCCATGAGCACGGGAATGTCCGGCAGCTCGTAGATGCCGCCGTCAAAGGCGGTGAGGATGAGGGAGGCCTTGATGTTGTAGCGGGCCGGGACTTCCTTTTTCCTGCTGATGCGGGTGGAGTCCAGCTGCCACTCTCCCAGTATTTCCAGCGGGCTGTCTTTCTCCGGCTTGAATTCCGGCAGGGACAGCGGCGTTCCTTCCGGCACGTTCTCCAGGAGAACGCCGTAGCGGAACTGGTCTGCGATGAGCACCGAATCCCGCTTCTGGAGGGGCTCCAGGAAGGTATTTCCGGCCTCTTTACGAATGCCCTCGGCGCCTAGCAGCGTCGTCAGGAGAAGGGCCGGTATGATCAGTTTCAACTTCATCTTCTGTGGAATAAGGACAGCAGGCCACGGACATAATCCTCATTGGTGGATATGTCTACGTGGTCCACGTGGTAACGGAGCATCAGGCGGTCGGCGGCTCCGGTGCTGGTGCGGAACCAGTTCTCATAGGCGCTGCGGACGCTGCCGGATGCGGTGTTGATCCAGCGGGAGGCTCCGGTCTCTGCGTCTTTGGCATGGACCAGGCCCACGTTGGGCAGGCTCTTCTCGCGCGGGTCGCTGATGCGGATGACGGACACGTCGTGCCGGTTCACGGCCACCTTCAGGGCTTCCTCGTAGCGGGGGGTACCATCGGCCTGTACATCCAGCATGTCGCTGAGGACAAAGGCGGTGCACTTTTTCTTGATGGCGTTGGTGAGGTAGCGCAGGGCTTCTCCAATGTCCGTCCCGTTGGCGGTGGGCTCGTATTCCAGGATCTCGCGGACAATATGGAGGAAGTGCGTGCGGCCTTTTGCAGGCGGGATGAACTTCTCCACGTGGTCGCTGAACAGGATGCAACCCACTTTATCGTTGTTGAGGATGGCACTGAAGGCCAGCGTGGCGGCAATCTCTGCAATCTGCTCGCGTTTGGTCTTGACGGCCGTTCCAAACAGGCCGGAACGGGAGATATCCACCAGCAGCACCACGGTGAGTTCGCGCTCTTCCTCAAAGACTTTCACGTACGGGGCGCTCATGCGGGCTGTTACGTTCCAGTCCATGTTGCGGACGTCGTCTCCCCACTGGTACTCGCGCACCTCGCTGAACGCCATACCGCGGCCCTTGAACGCGGAGTGGTATTCTCCGGCAAAGACCTGGTGGCTCAGCGCCTTGGTGCGGATCTCAATCTTCCGAACCTTCTTTATGAGCTCTTCGGGTGTCATTTTTCAAATGACAAAAATACTTAAATTAACTGGGGGCCTAATCCCCCAGCCCCCCTGGGTCGCTTCGCTCCGGATTACGGAACGATGACGGCGTTAATGATCTTTTCGATAATCTGTTCGGGGGTGACGTTCTCCGCCTCGGCTTCATAGGTAAGGCCGATACGGTGGCGCAGGACCTCGTTGCAAACGGCGCGGACATCCTCGGGGATCACGTAACCGCGGCGCTTGATAAAGGCGTAGGCCTTGGCCGCCATAGCCAGGGAGATGCTGGCACGCGGGGAGCCACCGTAGGAAATGAAGTTCTTGAGTTCCGGGAGACCGTATTCTGCAGGGGTACGGGTGGCGTTCACAATGTCCACGATGTACCGCTCAATCTTTTCGTCCATATACACGTCACGGACAACGCTGCGGGCGCGGATAATGTCCTCGGGTTTGACCACGGCCTGGGCCTTGGGGAACTCTCCGGTGTTGTTCATGCGGATGATCTGGCGCTCCTCGTCCTTCTTGGGATAGGAGACCACCACCTTGAGCATGAAACGGTCCACCTGGGCTTCCGGCAGGGGATAGGTACCCTCCTGCTCAATGGGGTTCTGGGTGGCCATTACCAGGAACGGTTCCGGCAGCTTGTACGTATTGTCACCTATGGTGACCTGGTGCTCCTGCATGGCTTCCAGCAAGGCGCTCTGCACTTTTGCCGGGGAACGGTTGATTTCATCGGCCAGTACAAAGTTGGCGAAGATGGGGCCCTTGTGCACCTCGAAGGTTTCTTTCTTCTGGGAGTAGACCAGGGTACCCACTACGTCGGCCGGGAGGAGGTCCGGGGTAAACTGGATACGGCTGAACTGGGCGTCTACGGCCTGGGACAGGGTGTTGATGGCCAGGGTCTTGGCCAGACCGGGAACGCCTTCCAGCAGAATGTGGCCGCCGCTCAGCAGGCCAATAAGCAGGTTATCTACCAGCTGCTTCTGGCCCACAATCACTTTACCCATTTCCAGGGTGAGAAGGTCTACAAAGGAGCTCTCTTTCTGGATGCGCTCGTTTAATTCTCTGATGTTAACAGATTCCATATAATTTGTTAATTTTGCATATGCGTTATTTCCTTTGCCTCTCTTATGACGGTTCGGCTTTCTGCGGCTGGCAAATCCAGCCCTCTGCGCCTTCCGTGCAGCAGTGTCTGGAAAGTGCCCTTTCCCGGTTGCTGGGCCGCCCGGTCCCCGTTACCGGTGCGGGCCGAACGGATACCGCCGTCAACGCTTACCACTACATTGCTCACTTTGATTGGGACGGTATTTTACCCTTCGAGGCATCCGACTTTAACTACAAATTAAATGCCATTTTGCCCCATGGCGTGGCTGTTCATTCGGTCTCTCCGGTGGCCGATGATTTACATGCCCGCTTCAGCGCCAAACGCCGCGAATATACCTACTTCATCCATCGGCAGAAAGACCCTTTTGTGCGGTCTTATTCCTGGCAGTGCGGCTACCCCGGCCTGGACTTCGAAGCCATGAACCAAGCCTGTCAGTTCCTTCTGGGAACCCATGATTTCACCTGCTTTGAAAAGACCGGGACTGACAACAAAACCTCCATCTGCACCGTCTACGATGCCTTCTGGGCTCCCTATACCCCTTCTCATATTCAAATTATGGAGTCGGAGGAAGGGAGTACTGTCCCGGGGGCCTGTGCACCCCCTCCCTCCAACTATCCTTACTGGTATTTCCGGATTGCGGCGGACCGGTTTCTGCGGAACATGGTCCGGGCTACGTTGGGGACGCTCATTGAGGTGGGCCGGGGAAAGCATGCGCCCGAATGGGTGGCGGAACTCATCGAGAGCGGCACCCGCGGCGACGCCGGCGAGTCCGTCCCCGGACACGCCCTATTCTTGAATAAGGTAGAATACTAGCGAATACCCCAGAGGATGACACCTACGGAGACGGAGACGTTGAGGGAGTGCTTGGTGCCCTGCTGGGGGATTTCCAGGGCAAAGTCACAGGCATCGACCACGGCCTGCTGCACGCCTTCCACTTCATTTCCAAAGACCAGGGCATAGCGGGCCGAAGGGTCCCGTCGGAAAGCATCCAGTTTCACGGAGTTCACCGTCTGTTCCACGGCTACCGTCGTGTAGCCATCGGCCTTCAATTTTTCCACCAAAGCCACTACGTCTGAGACGTGCTCGAAGGGGACCACTTCTTCGGCCCCCAGGGCTACTTTGCGAAGTTCCGGGGACGGTGGCACGGGGCAGATGCCACCCAGGTACACTTTGTCCACACCAAAGGCATCGGCCGTGCGGAAGGCGCTGCCCACGTTGTGGGCGCTGCGGATGTTGTCCAGCACCAGCACCACGCCACTCTCCGGGCGTCCATGCACGTACTCATCGGCCGACATCCGGCCCAGTTCAATATTCAGCAGTTTGCGGTCTTTCATAATCTGGCTTTTCGGCGGGTAAAGAGGGGGTCCAGGGCGGCGATGACGCCGGGGAGGACAAACAGCAGGATCAGCACCACGGCCAGGGAACCGGTACCCAGGCAGCGGAGGATGCTGGCAATCATGGGATCGGTCATGGTGAAGGCCATGATGTAGGGCACGATGATGAGGATGAGGCCGGAGGTGAGGATGGAGTGCGACGATCCCTCGAAGGCGCCGGCGATGGCGTCGGCCACATCGGCCTCCTTGCGGGCGGCCAGGTAATAGTGCGTGAAGAGGATGGTATAGTCAATGGTTGCGCCCATCAGGATGCCCTGGATGATCAGATACGACAGGTAATACATGGTGTTGCCGCCCATGCCGCTGGCCCATACGTTCACGTAGACACCCGACAGGATGGTCATGATGAGCGGGATGGGAATGAAGACGGAGCGGAAGTTGATGGCCACAATCACAAAGATGGACAGGATGGTGAGGACCGTCAGGAGCATGAGCTCGGACGGGAAGCCCTCCTGGAGTTCTTTGTACATCTCGGCCTCGCTGATCCAGTAGTGGGGGCCCTGGAGGCCTTCATCGGCCAGTTTTCTAATCTCATCCACCATGACGGAGGTGCTGTCTCCCTCTACCGGGAGGCTGTTGATCACCACGGCGCCGGAATAGTTGGGTCCCTGGATCTGTCCCAGTCCCAGCAGCAACTCTTCGCGGGCTTCCGTGATGAGGGTGCGGGAGCTGTCGGGCACAAAGGCGCTCAGGGTAGGATTGGTCAGAAGCGTATCGGCCACAAAATCCAGAAGTTCTCCGGGAGACATCTTCCAGTTAGGATCAAAGCCCTTCTGGGCGCCGGAGTAGAGGAACAGCAGGTCCAGCTGGTCTTTGGAAACGGAGATGCCGGCGGCATGCAGCGCAGAATAGATGCGGGCCGATGAGTACCGCATGGAAGAGAAGGCCATCTCGGCCAGGACTTCCATGGGCGTGGGCGGAAGCTCTTCTTCCACGACGGGATCCGGCTCGGCGATGGTTACGGGTTCCGCCACCGCCAGTAACGGCGTAACCGTATCGACGTGGGCCGGAAGCTCTTCGACGGGAGGCAGGACCAGGGTATCGGCCTGTGCTAGCAGGCGCGGTCCGGCGGCCAGGATGGAATCGGCCTGCGGTCCCAGGATCTCCAGCCTCTCTTTGGCCTCTTTGGGAATAAAGGCCGAATAGCGGCGGTTGGGAAGGATTTTCTTGCGGACGTAAGAGAGGATTTCGGCCATGCTCATGGTTTTGCCGCGCCGGCCGGCCAGGCGGTAGAGCATGTTCATCTGACCGGGGTCCAGTTCCAGGAGGGTGGCCATTTCTGCGGCCGTGTGGGGCTCGTTGAGCTCCTCGTAGGTGGGCAGCCCGTCCGACGGGGGCTCGGGCTCTGCCACCGGCAGCGGTTCGGGCTCCGGAAGGACGACGATGACGGTGGTGTCCTTCTGGTCTGTTATGATGACTTCGGGCTCCGGCAGGACGGGTTCCGGTTCCGGCTCCGGTTCGGGTATCGGTTCGGGTTCGGGCTCCGGGACCGGCATCAGGATGGCGGGGTCAAACCCTTCGGGTATCAGGCCCTGGGCGGAGAGCTCTTCCACCAGGTCCATGATTTCCTGGAAGCTCATCCTTTCGCTTCGCTGCGGATGGAAGCGGGCGTAATACACCAGGGAAAGCATTTCCTGGGGCAGAGCAACGGTGTCCTGGGGTGAGAACTCGGAGAAGAGTTCCAGCATCTGGGAGGCGGTCCGGGGCCTCAGCACCACCGACGGGTAACTCAGGGTCCGGATCACGCCCGGTACGGTTTCCAGCGTGTCCATCAGGGCGGTGACGGCCCCTTCATCGGCATTGGAATACAGCAGCAGGGTGGCATTGTCGGAGCCTTCCTTCTGGTCCAGGGCGGCGCTGCTCCAGTTGGGGGCGAAGGAAAGGACCGTTCGGCCTTTCAAATAGGTGAATCCGGCAAACATGGCCACGAATAGCACCAGTAGGAAGTAACGGGACTTATATTGGATCCGGGCAATCGGGCCGAAGGGCAGCCGGGGGATCTTCTTCCGAGTGGCTTCCACCGCCCGGTCTCCGGCCAGGATGAGGAAGGGGAGGACGGTGAAGATGCAGAGAAGGGAGAAGGCCACGCCTTTGGACAGGACCATGCCCAGGTCGGTGCCAATCTTGAGCTTGATGAAATTGAGCATGAGCAGGCTCACGATGGTGGTGAACGCACTGCTCAGAATGGAGGAGGAAGCTGTGCTGATGGCCCCCACCATGGCTTCTTCGGAAGCCTTGCCCAGCAGTTTTTCCTGCCGGTAGCGGTTCATCAGGATGATGCAGTAGTCCATGGACAGCACCATCTGCAGCACCGGCGTAAGCATGTTGGTCATCATGGACACGCTGGGCAGGAAGGCGTTGGTGCCCATGTTGAGCGCTACGGCAAAACCGGTGGTAACCAGAAACAGCACCACTTCCATCACGGAAGAGCACATGACCAGCAGGACCACAAACAGAAGGGCCACTCCGATGGCCAGCGTCCTGGGAAGATCTGTGGGCATGAGGTCGTTGCCGTCGGCAAACAGGGCGCCGAATTCCTGCATGCGGTCCTGCAGGGAGGGCAGCTCCTGTTCCATCACGTCCAGGCCCTGTTTCATGGCATAACTTTCCGGCAGATACTTGGTCATGTCCGTGTTGATGTTGATGTGGGGAATCAACAACACACTGCCCACCACCAGGATGAGCATCACGGAAAAGATGACTTTTCTGTATTCTACCAGAAAGCGTGACATATATCTCCGCAAAGGTAAGGCTTTTCCGGCAAAAAAGAGTATCTTTGTAGACTGGAAATATACATATCAACACTATATGAAAAGCGATTTACAAGTATTTGACCTTATTAAGAAGGAGCAGGAACGTCAGTCTTCCGGCCTGGAACTGATTGCCTCCGAGAATTATGTATCCGACCAGGTGCTTTCCGCCATGGGTTCCGTCTGCACCAACAAGTATGCAGAGGGCTATCCCGGCAAGCGTTATTATGGCGGATGCGAGGTGGTAGACCAGATTGAACAGCTGGCCATTGACCGTCTCTGCGCCCTCTTCGATGCAGAATATGCCAACGTGCAGCCGCATTCCGGCGCCCAGGCCAACATGGCCGTGACCATGGCCATCCTCAAGCCCGGAGACACCTTCATGGGTCTGGACCTCTCCATGGGCGGTCACCTGACCCACGGTTCTCCCGTGAATGCCAGCGGCCTGCTTTACAACCCCGTTGCCTACGGCCTCAATCCGGAAACCGGTCGCGTAGACTACGACGAAATGGAGCGCAAGGCCCTCGAATGCAAGCCCAAGCTCATCATCGGCGGTGCATCGGCCTATTCCCGTGAGTGGGACTATGAGCGCATGCGCGCCATCGCGGACAAGGTGGGTGCCATCCTCTGGATCGATATGGCCCACACCGCCGGCCTCATTGCCGCCGGTCTCCTGAAGAACCCGGTCAAATACGCCCACATCGTTACCTCCACCACCCACAAGACCCTCCGCGGACCGCGCGGCGGTATCATCCTCATGGGTAAGGACTTCGATAACCCCTGGGGTCTCACCACTCCCAAGGGAGAGATCAAGAAGATGAGCGCTATCCTCAACGCCAGCGTTTTCCCCGGCATCCAGGGAGGCCCGCTGGAGCACGTGATCGCTGCCAAGGCCGTGGCCTTCTTCGAGGCCTCCCAGCCGGAATACGTGGAGTACCAGAAGCAGGTTGTGGCCAACGCCGCCACCATGTGTCAGGCCTTCATTGACAAAGACTACAAGATTATCTCCGGTGGCACGGACAACCACCTCATGCTCATCGACCTCCGCACCAAGTTCCCGGATCTGACGGGCCGTGTGGCAGAGAAGGAGCTGGTAAGGGCCGATATCACCGTGAACAAGAACATGGTTCCCTTTGACAGCCGCAGCCCGTTTGCCACCAGCGGTCTCCGTATTGGCACGCCGGCCATCACCTCCCGCGGCTTCGAGCAGAAGGACATGCTGGCCATCGTAGAACTCATCGACGCCGTGCTGGCATCGGCCAATGAGCATTTTGCCGCCCTCACCGCCAAGGAACCCACCGAGGCCCAGACCGCCGAGCTTGCCGCTCACCAGCAGGTCCTGGAAGAGGTCAAGCGCAAAGTGCACATGATGACCGCCGGCCGTCCGCTCAACCGTTATTAGTATGAAAAAGATGTTCGTCCTCCTTGCCTTCGTGGCCGGCCTGCTTTCCTGCGGGAAAGACCAGAAGGAACTGTCCGTTTCGGTGAACACCGAAGCCGCCAGTCAGATAACCGTTTCGTCCGCAACGCTCAACGGCTCTTTCAGCAAAGCTGTGGGATTGGTTCGTGAAGTGGGTTTTGAGTGGGGAGAGTCGGCTACAGACCTTAGCCATGTCCAGCAGGCAGACTGGAGCCTGGGTCAGACCAGTTTCAAGGCATCCATTGACAACCTGGGAGACAATAAGACCTATTACTACAGGGCTTATGTCGTCCTGTACGACCGCGACAAGATCCAGTCGTTCTATGGCGCTGTTACTTCTTTCCAAACCCTGGAACAGGTTAAGCCCCAGCCCACTCCTACCGGCAACCAGCCCGGCTGGGCCGAACTCCCTGTGATGAAGATCAAGGCCGATGGTAACTACATGGTCAACGAGGATGATGCTAATCAGTACTATGCCTGGCATATCTGCCCGGACGTGAACGGCCCCACGGGAAAGGCCCGTAACTATACCGTCTGCTACAGTGCAGAAGACCACGTAGCCTACTGGGTAGCCGCACCCCGTCATCCTATGTACTCTAAAGCCAACACCAAGCGCACCGATGCGTACACCTGGGATCCCAATATTCCCAAGGATATCCAGTATAAGCGGGAAGGCGCCAACGCCGGTTCTTCCAGCGGCTGCAACCGCGGCCATCTGCTGGGATCGGCCGAGCGTCGAGTCAGCGTGGCCACTAACAAGCAGGTGTTCTACCACACCAATATCGCCCCTCAGCTCAGCAGCGGTTTCAATACCGGCGACGGAGGCTGGAATATTCTGGAAAGTTTTGTGGAACGCCAGGAGTGCAGTGATACCCTTTACGTGGTGATTGGCTGCTACTTCAAGGACTACAAGGATGGTTACGGCAAGGAAGCCAAGGCTAAGAAGATCACCTACGCAGACCGCGACGACGTGTCCCAGCCCACCATGTTCTACTATGCCCTGCTTCGCACCAAGGCCGGCAACTCCGGCAAGAGCGTGAAGGATGTATCGGCCGATGATCTCAAGTGCGCCGCCTTTGTGCGTACCCACACCAACGACCACAAGGGCCAGGCCGTCACCGCTACGGAGATGATGAGTATAGCCGAACTGGAACAGATCACCGGCTTCTCCTACTTCCCCAACGTCCCCAACGCACCCAAGACCAGTTTCAAGGCCTCAGACTGGGGTCTATAAGTCAAAAAAAACCTCCCGAACCGGGAGGTTTTTTTGACCTTAATCCAAACTATGGATGGCAAGCCCTGAGCGGAGCTTGGGCTCGAACCAGGTGGTCTTGGGCGGCATGATGTTGCCGGTATCGGCAATGTTGATGAGCTGCTGCATGGACACCGGGTACAGGGCAAACGCTACCTTCATCTCTCCGGAGTCTACGCGGCGGGAGAGTTCTCCCAGGCCGCGGATACCGCCCACGAAGTCGATGCGGTTGGAGGTGCGGAGGTCCTTGATGCCCAGGATCTTGTCCAGGACCAGGTTGCTCAGGATGGTGACGTCCAGCACGCCAATGGGGTCGTTGTCGTTGTAGCGGCCGGGCTTGGCGGTAAGGCTGTACCAAGTTCCCTCAATGTACATGGAGAAGTTGTGCAGACCGGAAGGATGATAAATCTCGCTGCTCTTGCGCTCCACCACAAAGTCTTCTTCCAGGGCCTTGAAGAAATCGGCCGTGGACAGACCGTTCAGATCCTTTACCACACGGTTGTAGTCAATGATGGCCAGCTGGCTCTGCGGGAAGCAGACAGCCATGAAGAAGTTGTATTCTTCGTTTCCGGTGTGGTGGGGGTTCTGGGCCTTCTTCTCCGCGCCCACGCGGGCTGCGGCGGCCGTGCGGTGGTGACCGTCGGCTACGTAGAAGGCGTCAATATCCTTGGTGAAGATCTCCGTGATGCGGGCGTTGACGGCGTCGTTGTCAATGACCCAGAAGGTGTGGGTGAAGTTGTTCTCGTCCACAAACTTGTACTCGGGCTCTCCGGCGGCGGTCTTAGCAATGATTTCTCCCAGTTCTGCGTGATCCTTGAAGGCAAAGAAGACGGGCTCAATGTTGGCGTTCTGGATGCGGACGTGGACCATGCGGTCGTCTTCCTTTTCCTTGCGGGTGAGCTCATGCTTCTTGATGATGCCGTTGGCATAGTCGTCCGTGTGGGCGCAGAGGACAATTCCGTACTGCGTGCGGCCGTCCATGGTCTGGGCGTAGACGTAGTACTTTTCCTTGTTCTCCCGTACCAGCCAGCCGCGCTCTTTCCAGAGCTTGAAGTTCTCTACGGCCTTGTCGTAGGTGCGCTGCTCGTGCTCTCCGGCGATGGGGTTGAAGTCAATCTCCGGCTTGGTGATGTGCAGGAGGCTCTTTTCTCCGGCCATGGCCTTGGCTTCCTCCGAGTTGAGGACGTCATACGGCGGGGCGGCTACCTCGGTGACCAGGTTCTTGGGGGGCCGAATGGCCGCAAAAGGTTTAACGCGTACCATATTACTTATTTACTTGGAAACGGGTGTTACCGGTGGCGAAGAAGTCCACAATCTGACGGGCGGCAGCCAGGCCGGCGTTTACGTTGGCTTCGGCCGTCTGGGCACCCATCTTCTTGGGCGTGGCAAATACGCGGGGGCCGAAGGCTTCCTGCAGGGCGGCGTAGTTGTCCGGCATCACATCGGCCACATATTTGAGGTCCGGGCGGTCCAGAAGGGCCTTGAACAGGCCTTCCTCGTCAATGACCTCCTTGCGGGCGGTGTTTACCAGCGTAGCGCCCTTGGGCATCTTGGTGATAAGATCATAGCCGATGCTCTTAATGGTAGCCGGCAGGGCCGGGATGTGGATGGAGAGATAGTCGGCCGATGCGTAGAGCTCTTCCACGGAGTGCACGGGGGCGGCGCCGCCGGCAATGATCTGATCGTCCGTGAGGAAGGGATCCAGGGCGTGGATGGTCATGCCCAGAGCCTTGGCCTTCTGGCCCACCAGGCGGCCCACGTTACCGTAGGCCTGAACGCCCAGGCGCTTGCCCTGGAGTTCGGAACCGGTGGCGGGGGTGAACTGGGTACGGGCCATGAAGATCATGAGGCCCAGGGCCAGTTCGGCCACGGCGTTGGAGTTCTGGCCGGGGGTGTTCATGACCACGATGCCACGCTTGGTGGCGGCATCCAGGTCCACGTTGTCGAAGCCGGCGCCGGCACGCACCACAATCTTGAGCTTGGGGGCGGCAGCCATCACTTCCTCGGTCACTTTGTCCGAGCGGATGATCATGGCCTCTACATCGGCCACGGCCTTTACCAGGTCTTCCTGGGCTTCGTATTTTTCCAGCTTCACTACTTGGTGACCCCCTTCGGTGAGGATGGACACAATGCCTTCGACGGCCTTGGCGGCGAAGGGCTTCTGGGTGGCGAGCAGTACTTTCATTATTTCTTCAGTTTTTCAAATTCTTGCATGCAGTCTACCAGAGCCTGGACATCCTCTACGGTGCAGGCGTTGTACAGGGAGGCGCGGAAACCGCCCACGGAGCGGTGGCCCTTGATGCCCACCATACCGCGCTCTTTGGCAAAGGCGAAGAATTCGTCCTGCAGCTCTTCCTTGCCGGGAGCCATCACGAAGCACACGTTCATGAGGGAACGGTCTTCCTTGGCGGCAGTGCCCACAAAAAGGGAGTTGCGGTCAATTTCTCCGTAGAGCAAATCGGCCTTTTTCTGGTTGATTTTCTGGATGGCCTCTACGCCGCCCACGCTCTTGATCCACTTGAGGGTTTCGTTCATCACGAAGATGTTGAACACCGGGGGAGTGTTGAACATGGAGAGCTTATCGATGTGGGTGCGGTAGTCCAGCATGGTGGGGAGGTGACGGGTTACCTTGCCCAGGGAATCTTTCTTGATGATGGCGAAGATGACGCCGGCCGGGCCCACATTCTTCTGGGCGCCGCCGTAAATGAGGTCATACTTGCTTACATCTACAGGGCGGGACATGATGTCGGAGGACATATCGGCAATGAGGGGGCAGGGGCAGTCCATGTCCGTCTTGATTTCCGTACCGTAGATGGTATTGTTGGTGGTGATGTGGAGATAATCCAGATCTGCGGGGATTTCGAATCCCTTGGGGATATAGCTGTAGTTCTTGTCCTTGGAGCAGGCAATGGCATAAGCCTCGCCAATACCCTGGGCCTCTACCAGGGCCTTGTGAGCCCACACGCCGGTGTCCAGATAAGCGGCCTTCTTCTCCAGATAGTTCATGGCCACATACAGGAACTGCAGGGAGGCACCGCCGCCCAGGAATACTACCTCATGTGTGTCGGGAATATGCAGGAGTTCTCTCCACAGGGCGCGGCACTCATCCATCACGGCGTCCCACTCCTTGGTACGGTGGGAGATGGAAAGGACGGAGATGCCGGTGCCGCTGAAGTCCTTCAGGGCAGCAATGGCGTTGTCAATGGCCACCTGGGGCAGAAGGCAGGGGCCGGCGTTAAAGACGTGAACTTTTTTAGACATGGTTATAAATAGTTAAATTTTGTTACTAGTTAAGTCCCGAAAGTTAATAATTATTATTGATAAAACCTATATTTCTTCCAATTTTGCAATATTGCTCATTCTTTCCATGAAATCTTCAACTGCGGCCAGCCGCACGCGGGTTTCCAGACTGCACTGCTCGGCAAAGTTCTGGGCCGTCTGCGGCAGGTCCATATCCTTGAGCACCTTCATCACGGCATTCATGGAAAGGTAGTCAAACGTGACGCGGAAGTGCTTTCCGGCAATCTTTTCAATGATACAGGCCGATGCCAGGGCATCTGCCGTAGAAGTCTTGTATGCCCGGATGAGCCCCGGGATGCCCAGCTTGATGCCGCCAAAGTAGCGCACCACCACCACCAGGATGTCGCTCAGGCCGATGGAATCGATCTGCCCCAGGATGGGGCGCCCTGCGCTGCCGGAGGGTTCTCCGTCGTCGGAGGCTCTCCAGACGTCTCCTTTGTAGCCCAGTCGGTAGGCGTAGCAGTGGTGACGGGCATCGTGGTACTCCTTGCGGAGGCCGGCTACGATGGTCTTCACCTCCTCCTCCGTTTCTACCGGATAGGCCAGGGCAATGAAGCGGGAACCGTTGTCTTTGAAAAGGCCTTCGGAGGGGGCTTCGATGCTCTTGTATTGGTCTTGCAATTCCATCAGTACGAAAGTAGTGTTTTTTAAGATAATTTGCAACGGAACCGGAAAAAAGCAGTATCTTTGACTTATGGTATTCAAGTTAAGAGTCACCCTTTCCGGTATCAAGGGTTTTTACAGAGTCTATCACGTGAACGGCGCCACCACGCTGTACACCCTTCATAAACAAATCAGAGCAGACCTGGAGTTCCCCCAGGATCAGCTCATCATGTTCAAAGGCCTGGATATAGAAGGCGCCGTCGTGGGCCGATGGGGTCTCTTTGACCTGGGAGCCGGCACCGTGGACCAGATTTCCCTGGAAAAGGCCGTCAAGGCCGGAACGGACAGCTTCGTCTATTTCTACGACGTTACCAACAAAAAGAGCGTCAACATCCTCGTGGAAGGAGAGGCCGAAGGCGTAAAAGTCCTGCCGGACTTCCCCGTCCTGGCAGAGACCAAGGGTCCCAACCCCATCGAATTCGAAAACGGCTACGTAGCCTTTGAAGACCTGCCTGAAACCCAGCGCCATCTTCCTGGAGAAGGAGATGATGATGATGATGATGACTTCGACGACGAAGACCTGGGAGAAGAGGAGGAAGAAGAGGAAGACGAAGACGGCAAAGAAATCTACGACGAAGGCGAAGAATAGCCTATGCCCCGGCGCCTTGAGATCATACTGGGTCCCACCGCTGTTGGAAAAACCGGCTATGCCATCAAGCGTGCGCTGGAGGTAGGCTCTCCCGTCATCTCCTGCGATTCCCGCCAGATTTACAAAGAACTCAGAATTGGCACGGCAGTACCCTCCCGTCGGGAACTGGCTGCCGTGAAGCATTATTTCATAAGAACCGTTCCCATTACCCGCAACTACACCGCCGGTATCTATGAGGCCGAGGCCTTGAACCTGGTAAACCAGCTTTTCGACCAAGGCCACGAGACCCTGGTGATGTGCGGCGGTTCCATGCTGTATATAGATGCCTTCTGCTACGGTCTGGACGATTTTCCGGAGGTGCCGCTGCAGTTAAGGGAGCACCTGATGGAATGCCTCAGGGACGAAGGTGTGGAGGTTCTGGCCAATGAGCTCAAGGAGATGGACCCCGTGTCTTACGAAGAGCTGGACCTTTCCAACGGCCAGCGCGTCATCCGCGCCCTGGAGGTGAGCATGTACACCGGCAAGCCCTTCTCTTCCTTCAAGACCCGCCGCTTCAAGGAGCGGGACTTTGAAATTGTGAAAATCGGCCTGGAACGGCCCCGTGAGGAGCTTTACGAGCGCATCAACGCCCGTGTGCTCAAGATGATGGACCAGGGCCTGGAGGCCGAAGCCCGCAAAATGCTCCCGTACCGGGACCTTCCCGCCCTTCAGACCGTGGGCTACCGGGAAATGTTCGAGTACTTTGACGGCAAATACGACCTGGATAAAACCATCGCCCACATCCAGGCCAACACCCGCCACTACGCCAAGCGCCAGCTCACCTGGTGGAGGAGGGATAAAGAAATCCGCTGGATTTCTCCAGCGGACCTCTAAGCAGTATCAATATTTATCAGAACTTAAAGACGATACCCAGGTTTACCAGGGGTGCGTTAAAGCCGGGGTTGAACTCGAATTGGGCGGCCAGGTGGTCGGTGAAGCTGTAGCGGACGCCGTTGATGAAGGCAAAGCAGAACATGCCGCTTTTGTTGGGGTGCGAGTCGTACTCGCTCTTGCTGATGAACAGGCCGCCGCCCACCATGACGCCTACATGGACTTCCAGTTTCTCAAGGATGTTGATTCCGTACGTGACACGGGGAGCAAAATAGATCCTGCTTTCTTTGAAGGTGTCCTGGTCGTCCCAGCCGTCTCCGAAATCAGAGAACTCCGTGTACCGTATGGTGTTTTTGTGATAGGAATAGCCGGCGGTGAGACCTCCTGCCAGATGGCCGATCCAGAGTTTGTCCGTAATGACGTACTCCCCGAAGACATTGCCGCCGACAGCCGCGCCGAAGCCTCCGGCATTGATTTGACCGAAAGTGAAATGGGCTCCCACGCGGATGGTACCTGCGGGATCGGGCTTTTCTCCAAAGGCGTGCGCCTTGGGAGCGGCCAGCAGCAGGGCCGATGCCAGTGTTAATGCGGTTAGAATTCTTTTCATGGCAGTAGTGTTAAAAAAAAGTAACTGGTCCAAATGTACGATAAAATCGGACTGGGACCAGTTACAATTCTTATAAAACTACCTGCGCGGAACTGTCAATTCCTTAAAAGTTGCGCACGGAGGGGGAACGTCTAGCCTATCTGAGCGCCGTTGGTCACGACCTCCTGGGGCGTGATGAAGCGCATCTTGCCGTCTCCCTGCTTGGCCATGAGGATCATGCCCTTGGACTCGATGCCGCGGATCACGCGCGGAGCGAGGTTCGCGAGGATGCAGATCTGCTTGCCCAGCATGTCTTCCGGGCTGTAGTATTCGGCAATACCGGAAACGATGGTGCGCTGGTCAATGCCCGTGTCGATGGTAAGCTTGAGGAGCTTGTCCGTCTTGGGAACGCGCTCGGCGGCCAGCACGGTGGCGGTGCGGATGTCCATGGCGCCAAACTGCTCGAAGGTGACTTCGGCCTTCTGGGGCTCCACTTTCTTGGCGGCTTCCTCAGCGGCCTTGGCGGCCTCGGCAGCCTCCCTTTCGGCCTTGATGGCCTGGAGGCGGGCAATCTGGGCGTCTACCTCGGCGTCTTCAATCTTGCGGAACAGCAGCACGGCTTCTCCCAGCTGATGGCCGGCGGGAAGGAGTTCGGCCTGGCCCAACATGTTCCAATTCAGAACCAGTTCCCCGGTCGGGGCCGGGGCAGAGGCGGCACGGGTGTGCACGGCCTTGCCTTCATCGGCCTTGTAGAAGTTCACGGTGGGGGTGCCTTCTCCGGCGCGGTGGTCGGTTCCGGCGTTGATGCCTACGCGAAGGATGTCGCGGAGCTTCTGGGCGCTGAAGGGCGTGAAGGGCTCGAAGGCGATGGCCAGGTCGGCACAGATCTGCAGGCAGGTGTACAGGATGCTGGCGGTGCGGTCCAGGTCTTCCTTGGCCACCTTCCAGGGCTCCATGTCTGAGATGTACTTGTTGCCGATACGGGCCATGTTCATGGCTTCCTTGAGGGCCTCGCGGAAGTGGTAGGTTTCGATGTATTTCTCCAGGGCTTCCTTGCAGGGTTTGAGGGACTCCAGGGTTTCCCTATCGATGGCTTCCGGCTTCTTGTTCTCCGGAACGGCGCCGCCAAAGTACTTGTGCGTAAGCACCACGGCACGGTTGACGAAGTTGCCAAAGACGGCCAGCAGCTCGCTGTTGTTGCGGCTCTGGAAGTCTTTCCAGGTAAAGTCGTTGTCCTTGGTCTCGGGGGCGTTGGCGGTGAGTACGTAACGCAGAACGTCCTCGCAGCCGGGGAACTGCTCCTCGTATTCGTGTACCCACACGGCCCAGTTGCGGGATGTGGAAATCTTGTCTCCTTCCAGGTTGAGGAACTCGTTGGAGGGCACGTTGTCCGGGAGGATGTAGGTGCCTTCGGCCTTGAGCATGGACGGGAACACAATGCAGTGGAACACGATGTTATCCTTGCCAATAAAATGCACCAGCTTGGTCTCGGGGTCCTTCCACCATTTCTCCCAGCTCTGGGGCAGCAGCTCCTGGGTGTTGGAGATGTAGCCGATGGGAGCGTCAAACCAGACGTATAGCACCTTGCCCTCTGCGCCATCTACGGGCACGGGCACACCCCAGTCCAGGTCACGGGTAACGGCACGGGGCTGCAGGCCGCTGTCCAGCCAGCTCTTGCACTGGCCGTACACATTGGTCTTCCATTCCTTGTGCTGTTCCAGGATCCAGTCACGGAGCCAGGGCTCGTACTGGTTCAGGGGCAGGTACCAGTGTTTGGTCTTTTTCTTCACGGGCGTGGAGCCGGAGAGCTTGGACTTAGGGTCTATGAGCTCCTCGGGGCTCAGGGTGCTGCCGCACTTCTCGCACTGGTCTCCGTAGGCGTGGGGGTTGCCGCACTTGGGGCAAGTTCCCTCAATGAGGCGGTCCGTGAGGAACATCTTGGCTTCCTCGTCGTAGAGCTGTTCGCTCTCCTGGGTAATGAAGTTGTCCTGGTCGTAGAGCTTGCGGAAGAACTTGGATGCGTTCTTCTCGTGCACGGCCGATGACGTGCGGGAATAGATGTCAAAGTTGATTCCCAGGCCGGTGAAGGCGTCTTTCATCACCTTATGGTAACGGTCTACAATGTCCTGCGGGGTTACTCCCTCTTTCCGTGCCTTGATGGTAATGGGCACGCCGTGCTCGTCGGAGCCGCAGACAAAGACTACATCCTCTCCCCGCATGCGGAGGTAGCGGACATAGATGTCTCCGGGAATGTATGCACCGGCCAGGTGGCCGATATGGACGGGACCGTTGGCGTAAGGAAGCGCGCAGGTCACAAGGGTTCTCTTGTAGCTCATTTCTTCAGTCTTCCAAGTTTGATATTGATGGTCTTTTTTAATTCGTTGAGGCGGGTGAGGCGCGTCATCAACTGAACGGCCTCTTCCGTGCTGACCCCGACTTTCAGTTTCCGGGAAATATCGGCCTGTTGGGCCTGGATTCTTTTGTCGTGGTACGCCAGGATGGCTTTGGGGACATAGGTCACCAGCCAGGAATCCGTGGTGGTAAGGGCGTCCGTAAAGTTATGGACGGTGAGTTCGTATTTCTCCGACGACAGGTCTGCGGCCACGTCTGCCACCGTGCGGTCTTCTCCGTTGAGGAGGGCCATGACAATGGCATCCTGCTCCAGGCCCTGGTCGTACAGGCCGAAGTAGGCGTTGTACGTGGCCTCGTAGGCCTTGTTGCCAAAGTGGATGTTGTCGGACGCAAGGGCGGCGTCTATGAAGTCTGCCACGGTTTGGGAGCCTTCCGGGTTGTAGAACTCAGAATCGGTTTCAAACTGCAGGGGCGTGCGGCCATAGCGGAGGATAAAGCCCAGCAGCTCCCGTTCGGCCGGGGCCAGGATCTGGTCTTCTTCCAGAAGCCGGCGTTCCTGAGAGGGCCGATCGGTGTCGGCCCTGACGTTCTCTTCACGTACGACACTTCTTTCGTCATGCCCGGTCCTTCTTTCGTCATGCCCGGTCCTTCTTTCGTCATGCCCGGCTCGACCGGGCATCTCCCGGCGGTTGTGCTCCCGCGTCTTGCGCACGCGGTCCTGGATGATGTCCGACTCGATGCCAAACTGGCGGGCTACGGTGTCCACGTAGACCTGGCGCTTGATGGCGTCGGGGATATCGGCCACCGTATCGGCAATCTCGTTGATGAGGTTGGCCTTCTTGAGAGGGTCGTCTCCGGCTTCCTCCAGGAGGAGGTTGGTCTTGAAGGCGATGCCGTCCTGCTCGTTTTCCCGGATATAGTCCTGGATTTCTTCCAGGGTGTGCTTCTGCGAGAAGGAGTCTGGGTCGTCCCCGTCCGGCAGGAAGACCACGCGGGGGTTCATGCCTTCCTTGAGGATCATGCCGATGGCACGGATGGCGGCGTGCAGGCCGGCGGCGTCTCCGTCGTACATGATGGTGACGTTCTCCGTGAACTTCTTGATGATGCGGATCTGCTCCTCCGTGAGGGAAGTGCCGCTGGAAGCCACGCAGTTGAGGATGCCCGCCTGGTGCATGGACAGCACGTCCAGGTAGCCTTCCATGAGGTAGCAGCGGTCCTGTTTGGCCATCTCGTTCTTGGCGAACCAGATGCCGTACAGGGAACGGGACTTGACGTAAATCTCGCTTTCCTTGGAGTTGACGTATTTGGCAATCTTGTCGCTCTTCTCCTTGAGGAGGGTGCGGCCGCCAAAGGCGATCACGCGTCCGCTCACCGAGTGGATGGGGAAGATGACGCGGTCGTAGAAGCGGTCGTGGAGGGAGCCGTCTTCCCACTGGCTGCAAAGGCCGGTTTCCAGGAGGTATTCGTCTTTGTAGCCGGCTTCCTTGGCGGCCTTGGTAAAGGCCTCCTTGGACTTGGGAGCCCAGCCCAGGCCGTATTTCTCGATGGTCTCCGGCAGCAGGCCGCGCGTGCGGAAGTACTGGTAGCCGATGGCTTTTCCTTCCGGCTCCATCAGCTGCTCCTTGAAGAAGTTGAAGGCAAACTCCGAGGCCGCCATCAGGCTTTCGCTGCGCTGGCGGGCGGCTATCTGTTCGGCCGTTTCTTCCTCTTCCTTGACTTCGATGTTGTATTTCTTGGCCAGGTAGCGCAGGGCTTCCGGATACGTCATGTGTTCGTAATCCATGACAAAGCCCACGGCACTGCCGGACTTGCCGCAGCCAAAGCATTTGTAGATGCCTTTGGAGGGCGTTACGGCAAAGGACGGGGTTTTCTCGTTGTGGAAGGGACAGCAGGCCCACAGGGAGGCGCCGCGGCGCTTGAGCGTCACGTAGTCTCCCACCACCTCTTCTACCCGGGCGGTGTCAAGGATGAGGTCAACTGTCTCCTGCGGAATCATGGGTTATTCCTTTTCGTATTCCACCTCTTTGGCGTCCCGGGTTACGGTGATCTTGCCGTCATCGGTGGATGTAGTGGGACGGGAGATGGGATTCTCCTGGGGCACATAGTGCTTTTCCTGCCAGAGGACCTTGGCCTGATAGTAGGCGTCACGGCCGTACCAGACCAGGGCGAACACACCCAGCAGGACGGCGAAAAAGCCGCCCCGCCAGATGAGCCAGCCGCCAATGGCGGCAAACAGGATGTCTTTCACCATCCGCACCCATCTATTGTTAAAACTGATATTTGTCATAGTTCGCAAAGATACAAAAAACCTTCGGGAAAAGCCGAAGGTTTTTTAGTGCTTAGAAGGGGAGGTCGTCTTCGGGACCGCTGTCGGCTGGCATGTCGTCCAAAGTGGGTGCCGGGGCCATGGGCGCCGGTGCCGGTGCATAGGCGGGAGCCGCAGCGGCGGGCTGGGCCTGACCGGCCGGGGCGATGCGCCAGATTTGGAGGTCGTTGTACCAGCGGCCGTTGAATTCACGGCTCTTGAGGTTGAAGGAAACCTTTACGCGGTCTCCCACCTGGTACTTGTCCAGTTCGGCCACTTTATCCTGTCCCCATGCGGTGAAGCAGGCCTGGGACGTGAAATTCCCGTCCGGGAACTCCACGATGAATTCCTGCTTGGCCCAGGGGCCGCGGGCCGACGTGCCGGACTGTACGCCCAGCTTCTGCCGAAGGGTGCCTTCCAGTTCCAGTGCCATCTTCCTTACTTCTTGATAGCCTTAATGGGCTCTGCAACGGGCTCCTTGTAGGGGTGAACCTCCAGGAGGTCTACGTCGAAGATGAGGGTGGAGTTGGAACCGATCTCACGGGGTCCACGCTCGCCATAAGCGAGGTTGGCGGGGATCACGAGGGTGATCTTGCCACCTTCACCGATGAGCTTCATGCCCTCGGTCCATCCGCGGATCACGCGGTTGAGGGGGAACTCGATGCCTTCGTTCTTGTCGAACTCCTTGCCGTCGATGGTGGTGCCACGATAGTTCACCTTCACGGTGTCGCGGTCGTCGGTGGCGCGCACGTCGCTACCGGAATCCTGGATCAGGTAAACGATACCGGAGGCGGTGGAGTCGGCGCTGTTCTTGACGGCAAATTCCTTGCGGAACTTGTCACCCTTTTCCTTGTTGAGGGCGCCTTCGTAAGCGGTACGCTTCTGGAGGTAACCGTTGATGACCTCGTTCATGGTGTTGGGGTCAATCTTGAACTGCTTTACGAAAGCGGAGTCCATGGGCTGGCCTTCCTTGGCGTTGAGGGCGTCTTTCATACCCTTTTCTACCTGGGACATGTTGAGGTCACCGAAACCGTTCTGGGTAATGACCAGACCGAAGTTGACACCCAGGAGATAGGAAGTGGAGTCTACCTCACCTTTGGAAGGGAGGAGGGACTGAACAGCCTTGGAACCCTCCACCTTGGGAGAGCCACAAGCTACCACCAGCAAAGCGGCGGAAGCGGCGAGAAGAATTTTCTGAAGTTTCATTTTCTTATGTTTTTAGTACTTAATAATCTATTTTACGAACGCTCAAGCGCTCAATCTGCAAAGATACGCATTTTTTATGAGAAAACATAAGGTCCCAAAATCGTTTGCTTTTTTGATTTGGATTTGTTATATTTAACCCCTGCAAGCGAAAAAACTGATAGCTAATGGACGCCCAGTCTGTCATATTGCATGAGAAGCTGAAGACTTTCTTCGGTTATGATGCGTTTAAAGGCGACCAGGAAAAAATCATCAACCACCTCATTGCGGGCAACAATGCTTTTGTGCTTATGCCCACGGGCGGTGGCAAGTCCCTGTGCTATCAGCTCCCGGCTCTCATCATGGAGGGAACGGCCATCGTGATCTCGCCGCTCATCGCCCTCATGAAAAACCAGGTAGACGCCATCCGTGGCTTCGAGGCCGGGGATGCCGGTATAGCCCACTTCCTCAACTCCTCCCTCAACCGCATCCAGCTGGCAGAGGTGCAGGAAGACCTCCGCCGCGGCGTTACCAAACTGCTGTACGTGGCGCCGGAGTCTCTCACCAAGGAAGAGAATATAGCGTTGCTGCGGGAGGTCAAGATTTCCTTCTACGCCGTGGACGAGGCCCACTGTATTTCCGAATGGGGCCACGACTTCCGCCCGGAATACCGCAAGATCCGCTCCATCGTGGATGAGATTCAGCCCGCCCCCATCATTGCCCTTACGGCTACCGCCACCCCCAAGGTGCAGAGCGACATCCTCAAGAACCTCCGCATCCAGGACGCCACGGTGTTCAAGTCCTCCTTCAATCGGCCCAACCTGTATTACGAAGTAAGGGACAAGGTGGAGCCGGAGAAAGACATCATCCGCTTCATCCGCCAGAACCCCGGCAAGAGCGGCATTATCTACTGCCTCAGCCGCAAGAAGGTGGAGGAAATGGCCCAGATGCTCTCCATCAACGGCATCAAGGCCCTGCCGTACCACGCCGGCCTGGACGCCAAAACCAGGGCCGAAAACCAGGACAAGTTCCTGATGGAGGAGATAGACGTCATTGTGGCCACCATCGCCTTCGGCATGGGCATTGACAAGCCGGACGTCCGCTTCGTCATCCACTACGATATTCCCAAGAGCATAGAAGGCTACTACCAGGAAACCGGCCGCGCCGGCCGTGACGGGCAGGAGGGCCGATGCATCACCTACTACAGCTACAAGGACATCCAGAAGCTGGAGAAGTTCATGCAGGGTAAGCCCATCGCGGAGCAGGAGATTGGCAAGCAACTGCTCAACGAAACGGTAGCCTACGCAGAATCCAGCCAGTGCCGCCGCAAGCTCCTGCTCAACTACTTTGGAGAGGACTATACCCCGGACAACTGCTGCGCCTGCGACAACTGCCTCCATCCCAAGAAAAGATTCGACGGCAAGGAAGAACTCTGCCTGGTCATCGAGCTCATCCAGTCCCTGCCGGAACGCTTCAAACTGGAGCATCTGGCCGCCATCCTGGCCGGTGTTTCCACCGCCATGATCAAATCTTACAGGCACGATGAATTACCCTTGTTTGGTGCCGGAAAAGACCACGACGTCCGCTTCTGGTCCACCGTCATCCACCAGGGGCTCATCCTGCATTATCTGGATAAGGACATAGAAAATTACGGCCTCATCTTTGTCACCGAGTCCGGAGAAGAATTTATCCAGAATCCCAAGACGGTCCTGATGGTAGAAGACCGCGTGTTCTCGGAAGGTGTGGACGATGATGATGACGACGGAGCCTCCGTCCGCGGAGGCGGCGGGGGAGACCCGGTGCTGCTGTCCATGCTCAAAGACCTTCGCAAGGATGTAGCCCGCAAGCTCCGTCTGCAGCCCTGGGTGGTGTTCTCGGATCCCGCCCTGGAAGACATGACCATCGTGTATCCGCTCACCCTCAAGGAACTCTCGGAGAAGTGCCAGGGCGTGGGAGAGGGCAAGGCCCACAAGTTTGGCAAACCCTTTGTGGACCTCATTGCCAAGTACGTGGAGGAGAATGAGATAGAAAGGCCGGACGATTTTGTGGTCCGTTCCGTGGCCCCCAAATCCGGCAACAAGGTCTACATCATCCAGGCCATCGACCGCAAGTTGGATCTGGGAGACATCGCATCGGCCCGCGGTCTGGATATGGGAGAACTCCTCACGGAGATTGAAGCCATCGTTGCCACCGGCACCCGCATCAACATCAACTATTATATAGAGGAAGAACTGGATCCGGATGTGGTGGAAGAAATCTTTACCTGGTTCAAGACGGAAGCCACTTCAGACTCCCTCCAGGAGGCCATCGCCGCCCTGGAAGACGAATACGAAGAACTCGAGATCCGCTTGGTGCGCATCAAGTTCTTATGTGAGGTCGCGAACTAAAAGTTTGGTGAGCACCACGGGCCCCCAGTGCTCACGAAGACGGTAAAAAGTGAGCTCGGTGAGCACTGTGGGCTTTCTGTGCTCACGGAGGTGGTCGTGGTGGTGAGGGGGCAGGGGGGCACTGGGCATCGGCCTTTTTTAATCTCCCCTGCCCCCCTCACCACTAACATCTAAAAAGCGTGATATAGAACTGCCTGATTGTATGGCATATACGCAAATCGTCCCGGGCATATCCAGAACGTTCCAGGCTACGGTGTTCTCGCCAGTGGCATCGGCCTGCGCCACCTGCCGGACATTACCTTTGGCATCGCAATATAAGGATGCCAAGGAGGAAGTATTAAGGCATTATACGACAGCTCTCATATAGAATTAATTAATCTATTTGGCTGGCCGGAATTGTCCAAATGTATTTATAACTGATGCCCTCCTGTATTATTCTATTTCGTATTTCAATCGACTCTTCTTTGGCTTTTGGGGTATAAAGACCATAAAAAAGGAAGTCCCAGAACTGTTTATTCTCTTCTTCACTTTTATTACAATACTTCGTTAAAAATTTAAAAACTATATAATTTTCAATTCATTACAACAAC
>R24__coassemble_463_pt1 | contig 27335 bp, 30 predicted proteins | sample R24__metabat2_high_PE_033 | metagenome-assembled genome bin R24
AATTTTTGCTCATTCAGAAAAATTTGTGTACTTTTGTCCCGTAAATACGGATTATGAAACATATTGCTCCTGTTCATTCTTAGTATTTGGGCTTTTGGCGTTCTCCTGCAGTTCTTTACATAATGAGGCTGTAGAAGAGTCTCCGCGCACCCTAAAGCTGAGTTTTGACATCTCTGTGCTCAGAGACGGAGTAAAATTGGATGATGACACGGCAACTACGCGTGCGGCGGCAGATTCTTCTGCATCCGTTGCCAATATGTTAGCCACCATGGACGTCACCAAGCCCTTTGCCCTTATAGGTATAGAGCCCCAATCCCGCTCCCTGGTAATAGATAACATTCTTGTTAGCAGTGGAAACAACGGAAAATATGAGACGTTCCTGGACGGCGGCCTTCTGGAAATTCAGGATCCTCTTCTTTTCAGTGCCTATTATCCGCGCGTTAATACGATATCGTACGAGAATTCCCGCGAATCCTATTCTATTCCCTATGAATTAACGGAAACCGAGGCAGGCCCGCTCGTTTCCAAAACGGTGGAGCGTTCTTTCAATCTGCTCAACACCTTGCCTCTTGAGTTCTGCCATATCACCAACGATATCGGTTTCCGCATCTGCGACGTTACCTCCATTCCCCAGCTGCAGGGCCTTATCCATCTGCGCAAGCTGGTGGCTACGCACGTAGCATCGGCCGGCGTCTATGTGAATGACATCATCCTCAGCCGTGGCAACTGGAATTACCAGGGCTTTTACCGGGATGTAACCGTATTTGAAGGAGATGCCCTGGTGGGAGTAGGAAACGAAGGAAAGAAATATGTTGGAAAAGATGCCCTGGTAGACACCAAGGAAGCCAGCCATCGTTTCTACGCCGTGCCGGACCAGATAGAAATGGGCGTCCAGTACGTGGAAGTGCATTTTGACGTGGACGGTTTCTCCATCGAAGGAGAAAAATACGCCCCCATGCAGGACCAGGTTCTCAAATATATGATTTACGGGCTGCTCCCCGGCAACACCATGTCGCCCGGCAAGCAGTATACCTTCCATATCGGCCTGGATCTGAACTCCCTTTACCATCCCATCGATTTCTCCGCCAGTATTGATGGGTGGGAAACCAAGATTTATGAGAGTAATCAAGATTTCTGATCCTTCCCAATATGATTCCCATCTACGCACAAGAGTATGATTTTTCCTCCTGCCGCGTACTGGCAGTGGACGATATTCCCCTGAATCTTCTTTTGGTCAAGAAGATGCTGGCCCGTTTCAATTTCCAATTGGATACCGCTTCCAGCGGCCAGGAGGCCCTGGACCTGGTGGAACGCTCCAAGCCCAATCTGATCCTGCTGGATTTGATGATGCCCGGCATAGACGGCTTTGAAGTGATCCGCCGCCTCAAAGCCAATCCGGAAACGGCCGATATCCGCATCATCATCCTCACAGCCCTTACTTCCGGAGAAGATGTCTCCAAGGGCTTCAACATGGGCGCCAACGATTATATTATGAAACCCATCATCATGGAAAGGCTGCTTTCCAGCGTGGTTACGCAGCTTACCATGTATCAGAACGGTAAAAAGCAGTAGTCGTGCGCCGTATCCTCCTCATCGCGTGCCTGTTCCTGTGCCTGGGAACCCGGGCTCAGATTGTGAACCGGCTAAAGGTGGACCAGCCCACCTTCCTCAGGTATGCCCAGGCCCGCATGCAGGAATACGATCCCGCCAACCTGGATCTGGCCGATTCCCTGTACCAGGTGGGCGTGCGCTATGGTAATCTCCGGTACAAGTGCCTGGCCCTGTCCCTGGAAATGCCCGTGCGTTTTGCGCAAGGGGAGTACGACCGGATGGATGTGATAGCCGCAGAGCTCAAGGGCCTGCTGGGCAACCGAAAAGACTTGAGGGAATTCTACTTTGTAACGCTGAATGAGTATGCAGAATACCTCCTCCAGGCAGGCCGAACTTCGCAGGCGGTGCTGGAGGCCCGCTCCATGTCCCGCCTGGCCATGCAGGAGAGGAATCCGCTGGGACGTATGTATTCCTACCGCCTCATCGGCCTGATCCAAAGCTACCGAAACAATGCGTCCCAGGCGGCGGATAACCTCAAAGAGGCCCTGCATTTCTGCCGGGATGCCCGGGCAGAGCAGGAACTTCCCAATCTGTATCTCTTACTGGCCCAGGAGCAGATGAAAATGGGCGCCTTCGCAGATGCGCACCATTCCTGCTCAGAGGCCGCCCGATACCAGGATTTCTTCCCCGCCATGCGGGAAAAAGTTCTCATGACCCGCGCCCTCCTTTACCACGAGCAGGGAGACCTGGAGGCCTTTTGGGACTGTTACAACCAGGTTAAAAACGCCCCCGCTATCCTGGACGTGGTTTATCTCCGCTCCCGCGGAATGCTCAAGGAAGCGCTGGAGAGATCCAACGCCCTGGATTCCCGCCGGGACCGCCTGGAGCAGCAGCACGTCATCCAGGCCGATATGGGTTCCTACGCAAAAGCCTACAACAGCCTCTTGCAGCTGATGGAAGAAAAGGACTCCGTCTATCTCCGCATCCAGGACGAGGATATAGCCATCCTGGAGGCCGAAATGGACAACGCCCTCCTGCGGGAAGAGGCCGAGCGCCAGAAAACCCGCAACCAGTTCCTTCTGCTGTCGGGCTTCCTCCTGATGTTTGTGCTGGCTTTCCTGGCCGTCCTCATCCACCAGTGGCGCGTGAAGGACAACCTGGACCAGATGCGCTCCCAGCAAAATGCCCTTCTGGCGGCCCGCCGCGCATACCGGCAGGCCCTGAACGCCAAAGAGGCCGAAAATGCCCTGAAAATCAAGTACCTACAGAATAAAACGTACAACACAATATGAAAATTTCCTCCCTGTATCAGTATCACAAGCACGAGCTGCACGCCCTGTTCCTCTTTGTCGTGGGAGCCGGACTGTCGATGCTGGCCCTTATCCAGAGAATTCCCCAGCTCTGGGGCTTAGTGGGCGTATTCGTCCTCTCCACCGGTCTTTTTTATTATAGTCTCAAGTACACCTCGGAACTGGTGTACCGGAAGTACTACAAGGAAAGCTACGAGATTGAGCACGAAACCATTGAGGAAGAGATTCGCAAATCCATGTCTTCCCACCGTTACCAGGAGGCCGTGCTCAACCGGTATGGCAGCGCCTGCCGGGACCTGGGCCTCTCCCAGGAGCAGAGCGACTGGCTCATGACCCTTCTGATGGAAGAGAAAAGGAAAGTGGATGAAGAGCTGAACGCTCAGGGAGGAGGACAGATATGAGCCTGACACCCTATTTTGTCATCTGTGGACTGGTATGCGCCTTCTGGATGGTGGTGCATCACTTCCTGGCGTCCCGCCTGGATGCCTACAAGCTGCTGATGTACCTGATGGGCGCCGTATTCTTTGCGGCGGGAGGAGACGTCCTGCTGGGCTCTCTCACCGGATCGGATACCGTCAGCCACCTGGTGGTCATGACCTTTGCCCCGTCCATCATTCCGCTTACCTGGCTTTACTTTAACAAACTGGAAAGGCCTTTTCGGCCCGGTCCTATCCATTTTTCCTGGTTGCTTTTCCCGGCTGTTCTCCTGACGGCGGGCATCATCCTGGTAAGCCTGAACGGCCTGTCCAATACGGATCAGCTGCTGGAGAGGCTCCATTCCCGCATCCTGGTATTCCCGGATGATACCTTTGTGGGCCTGGAGAAGACCTTTTTCATCTGGACGGTGATGATTTTCCGGGGTATCATGGTTTTTGAAAGCGTCTTTCTTCTGGTATATTGCGTCCAGCTCATCCGAAAGAAACATTTCAAATTGTCGGATTGGACTGGTTTTCTGCGGAAAGGACATAAAAACCGTGTGCTGGAAATCCAGATGACCCTTTCCCTGCTGATCCTGGTGGGTTTTTCTGTCAAGATTTTCCTGTATGTTCCCTTCTATCGGCTGCATCCCGTGATTACGGTGGCCATCGTGCTGGTGATGTCTTGCTTCCTGTTCCTCTTTGGCCTGTTTGCCCTTTTTGGCTCCAAGGAGTCCATCTCCATGGAAGATGTAAGGTCGGCCCTCCGCTTCAATTATTCCCGGGAAAACCAGTCCCGTGTGTCGGAAGAGGTGGTGATGGATATGGTGGACAACCTGCAGGGACAATCCCTCACGCATGTGATCTCCCATATGGTGATGCAGACGGAAGGGGAGGAGAAACCTTCGGCCAGCAAGCCCTCGCTTACATCGGCCCTGTTCAGCAACAAGCAGAGCTGGGACGAAGGCACCCTGGTATTCCGTTTCCAGCAGCTGATGCAGGAAGAACTGCTGTTCCTGCGCCAGGGCCTTAGCCTGCAGGATGTGGCCGAAAGGCTGGACAGCAACAAGACCTATATCTCCAAGATGGTGAACCAGACCTATGGAATCGGGTTCCCGGAAGTGCTCAACATCATGCGGGTAGACTATGCCCAGCAGTATATGAGCACGCATGCCGATGAGTCCCAGGAGGATATCGCCCGGGCTTCCGGCTTCCAGAGCGCCTCTTCCTTCAACTCTACCTTTAAACGGATTACGGGATATACGCCCAAGGTCTGGGCTTCCCGAAAATAGAATGGCTGCTATGAATCGTATGAAGAGAATGCTCCTGGGGGCTTTCCTGCTGGCTCCCGGTTTCCTGTTTGCCCAGGGCAAGGGTGAGGCCGAAGACCTGTTTATCCTGTCTACCCATACGCCTTCCAGCGAGTGGGAGCAGATGATGATGGATCCCATTGTGCAGCTGAAGAGCCTGCGCCCGGAGTTTCATTTTGTGATAGAAGACCTGCAGTTGCTCTCACATAAGGATGTAAAGGCCCTGCAGCATACGGTGGACAGCATTCTCTCCTCCCGTCCCGCCCGGCCCCGCCTGGTGATGCTGCTGGGCGGCAGTTCATTTACCTATGCCGAAGATATCCAGAAACGCTGGCCCGGGATTCCGCTGCTCCTGGTGGGAGAACAGGACTATTACTGCGATATCAACTACACCCTCAACGGTCCCGGGGACCCCAATGCCCGTCGTGTCTTTGTGTCTTCGCTCAAGCACCGGGGATTCAACGTGTCGCTCATCGTGGCTCCTCCCATGTTCCGGCGTACGGTAGAGATGATCCTGCAGGTGCAGCCCCTTCTGAAGAAACTCTATCTGGTGGCCGGAGAAAACTATATGTCCAAGGAGCTGCAGTGGCGCCTGGAAGATTATCTGCAGATCCAGCATCCGGAGATTGAATACCATCCCATCATGTCCAGCACCACCTCCACGGACCGCCTCCTGTCCATTCTGGAGAGGGAGTCGGGTCCGGATATGGCCGTTCTTTTCAGTTCCTGGCTGGTTAGAAAGGACTATCTGGAGACGGTTTCCACCCGCCACAATACGGTTTCGCTCCTGGAATCCATTGCGCCGGTTTATACGATGTTCCCCAGCAATATGGAGAAGCATCCCAACCTGATGGGTTATTATGGTTTTCCCCTGGAGGAATACAACTCTTCTGTGAAACAATACATTATGGACGTGCTGGACAAGGGTATACAGCCCTCTGCGCAGCCCTTCCTGTATCTGCAGACCGGACATCCTACCCTGAACTACCGCGCCATGCGGCTTTATGGCCTGGCCACTTCCCGTATTCCGGAGAATGCGGAAGTCATCAACCGTCCCACCAGTTTCTGGAAGCTCTATAGGCGGCAGATCATGTGGATCGGGATTGTATCCTTCCTGGCCCTGATGGGCTTTATCATCATGACTCTGGTGCGCAGTATGCACCGGATGCAGAGGGCCCGCGACCTGGCCGAAAACGCCAACCAGATGAAATCGGCCTTTATCCAGAATATGACCCATGAGGTCCGGACGCCCCTGAACTCCATCATCGGTTTTTCGCAGCTGCTGGGCATGCCGGACGGCACCCTGGCGCCGGAGGAGAAGGAGGAGTACCTGGGCTACGTGCTTAACAACTCGCACCTGCTCACGATGATGATCAACGACATGATCAATCTCTCGGATATGGAGAATGGCCGATACACGGTGGAAATGGCCCCCACAGACTTGAACGAGATGACCCTGCAGGCCATCAAGGCTGTGGAAAGCCGGCTCCCGGCCGGCTCGCGCATTCTCCTAAAGTCGGGCATCGATGAAGATTCCCGCTATATCACGGACGGCATGCGTGTGCAGCAGATTCTCATTAATTTCCTCACCAACGCCTGCAAGAATTCAACAGAGGGAGATATCGTCCTCACCAGTTCTCTGGTAGAGAATCCCGGCTACATCACCTTCGCAGTGGCGGATCATGGCCCCGGCGTACCGGCCGATAAGGCAGAGCGCATCTTTGAACGCTTTGTGAAGCTGAACAGCAACAAGCAGGGGGCCGGCCTGGGCCTCAGCATCTGCCGGATGATGGCAGAGAGCCTGGGGGGCAAAGTCTGGTTGGACACCCACTATACAGTAGGTGCCCGCTTTGTACTCACGATTCCCAGAAAAGAATCCTAGTCTTTAGCGCTTGACTTCCGGCTGGACGTAACGCGTTCCGGTGAGAGCCTTCTCGGCATCGATGAACACGGGAGAGTAGGCAGGGGAGGTGTGGCGTCCCGGGACAATCTCTCCGTCCTTGGACGGACGCATGATCTGGTCGTTGTGCTTGACAATGAGGAGCTTGGCCAGTTTATCCCAACGTTTCATCATCTGGTCCGTGTAGGCGATGGTCTTGCGGGTGAGGAAGTCCGTGGTCTCGCCGGGGGTGAGCGTGGCTACCTTGGCCTCCACTTCGGCCTGATCGGCCTCATAGAAGTCTTCCAGTTCCTTCTGGGCTTCGAGGAGGTCTCCAATCATGGCGCTCCAGCGGGGATAGATCATGTTGGCTACCCAGTTGTTCATCCAGAAGGCGCTGTCAAAGCTGAACTCGGTGATGCTGTTGTTCTCGGCCCGGAAGGGATCGGGGATGCGGTTGATGCCACAGTATACGGGCACGTAGGCCACCATGGTGGCATCGTCCAGGTTGAAGTAGGTGATACCGCCCACGGCGTCGGGGAGCCAGGAGCGCATGCGGCAGACCATTGTCATACCACTCTGCTGGCAGCCGATAGGACGCTCACGGAACATGGCGGTGCCGTCGGAACTCTGGAAACGCACGGGCTGGTTGCGGTAGGGGGAAGCCCAGGGGCCGGCGCTCATATCGGCCGTCATGTCCAGGGCCGTGCCCTCGTAGTGGTCACGCATGTCGTTCTGGATATCGCGGTAGGTGATGGGCTTGTCGGGCTTGATCCAAAGCGGCAGGTGGTCAATCTCGCTCATGTCTCCGTTGATGAAGGGCAGAAAGGCGTCCATGGCCTCGGTGTCGTAGTGGTGGCGGAAGAAGCTCCATACGCGGGCCTCGCAAGCGCGGATCTTGCTGAAATCCATGGGACCGTAGGCTTCGCGGAAGCTGAAGTCCTTGTCGGCTCCGTCAAAGTAACCCTGCTCACGGGCAAAGGAGATTACGTCCGGGCTGTACATGCAGTCGCCGTTATCGGCCACGTAGAAGCCCAGTTTCTTGTCTATTTTCTTAGCCTGGGGGAACTGCTGGATGCGGCTGGAGTTGGCGTAGGCGCTGATGCAGTCGTCCGGTACGCGACGGGCCACCCAGACGGCGCCCTTGTTGCCTTTACCCTTTCCGATGAGTTCCATGATCCAGGCTTCTTCCTTGTCGCAGATGGCAAAGGATTCGCCGGTCTCGTTGTATCCGTATTCCTGCACCAGCTGATGCATCACCGCAATGGCTTCACGGGCCGATGCGCTGCGCTGCAGAGCCAGGTCCATGAGGGTGAAGTAGCCCAGCCAGCCTTCCGGATCCTGAAGCTCCCGACGGCCACCCCAGGTGGTTTCTACGATGGAGACCTGCTTCTCGTTCATGAGGCCCACCACAGCATAGGTGTAGGGAGCCTGGGCAATGTAATGGGTCTCGGAACCGGGGAAGAAGCCGCGGATGGCCAGCATCTCGCCGGGTTCGTGCTTGCCGGGGGCCGAATAGGACAGGCTGGAGGCAAAGCCAAAGCCGTCGCAGTTGTACGTGCAGATGACGCTTCCGTCGGCCGATGCTTTCTTACCCACGATGAGGTTAGTACAGGCGTCAGAAGGAGTGGACAGTGCCACCAGAGCGGCACTCAGAGCAACAAGAAAAAGTCGTTTCATATCTAATGTGTTTTGTTTTCCTATCTACAAATATATAGAATATTAATTACACAACCATCCTCCGGAAATTATTTTTCGGGACGGGGCCCGAAAAACCAATTTCCTCCGGATTTAGAATAGCTAGCCGTGAAATGGAAGTGTTTATCAATCAACGCTTTACACTAATCCTCCTCTCCAAAATGCGGAGGAAGAATTATACATCTAACTATTAATCAACCAGTTACATTTCACGCCAAATTTGGTCCTTATCATCGAATTCTCAAAAAACATCAATCTTAAATCAAATTATTGTTAATTATTATGATTATTTGATATAATTATATAATTATTACAATATTTCTTGTCAATTATTACGATTATTCGTAGATTTGTGGTAAATGAAGTCGAAAAAGGGCATATTTCCCATTTCGGAGGGTCAAATTGTAATGACTTTCCGGGATCGGAGGCTGGTTTTGGCGCAAATGGAAGATGAGGGGGAGGTGATGGAGTGGCAGGGACCTTCCACCAGGGCCGAAAGGCAGGCGTGGGACGAGCTGGGCCGGTTGGCGCAGGAGATGGCCACGGAGATGAGGCGGATGGAGCAGGTGTGGAAGGACCGGGTGCCGGAGGGGGCCAACAAGGCGCAGAGGACGCTGGCGAGGTTCCGAAGGCTGGTGCAGAAGCACGCCCTGCAGGAGCGGAACATTGGGTTTTATGCCAGGCGGCTGCAACTTACGCCGCATTATCTGTGTGCCTTGATCAAGAAGACCAGCGGGCAGACGGTGATGGCTTGGGTCAATGCTGAGGTTATAAGGGAGGCGAAGGACCTTCTTCTGTCCGGGGAACTCCGGACACAAGAAGTGGCCCGGGAGCTTCACTTCCCGGACCACGCCTCGTTTACCAAATTCTTTAAACGCGAAACCGGCCTTACTCCGCAGGCTTTTCGTGCCGGTAAATCTTCCAGCCAATCATAGCCACCAGAATAGACATCAGCGGCGAGAGGATGTTAAACAGGCAGAAAGGTGCGTACACCAGGGTGGGTACGGACAGGATGGTTGCCTGCGTCATGCCGCAACTGGACCAGGGGAACAGGGGAGAGGTCACCGTGGCCGAATCTTCCGTGCTGCGGCTCAGCAGCCGGTTCTCGTAGCCCTGCTTTTCAAAGGTCTCCCGGTACAGGTTGGAGGTAAGGATGATGGAGAGATACTGGTCGGATACAATACCGTTCAGGCAAGTTCCCGTAAACACGGTGGAGGCTACCAGGCCCGTTCGGCCCTTGGCAAAGGGCGAAAGGAGGCGGGAGAGGTCCTGGATCATGCCGCTGGCCTTGAGGCTGGCGCCAAAGCACATGGCGCAGAGGATAAGGTACACGGTATTGAGCATACCCAGCATTCCGCGGCTGGAGACCAGGCGGTTCACGTCCGGATGACCCGTTTCCAGAGACACTGAATTGTAGATCATTTCCACCACACCCGTAAAGTAGATCTTGGCCTTGCTGCCTTCCGTTACGGCGGCGCCAATGCCCTTGACAATGTCCGGCTGGAAGATGATGGCCGCGGCGGCAGCGGCCAGGGAGGAAAGGGCCAGGACCATGATGGCCGGCCTTCTCTTCCAGATGAGGTAGGCGGTAAAGGCGGGCACCAGCATGAGCCAGGGCGTGATATGGAATTTATTAGCCAGCAGGGTGGAGTAGATCTCCATCTCGTTGCCGGACTGGCCTCCGTGCGTGAAGCCCAGCACCGCAAACACGATGAGCGTGATGGTGATGGACGGCACGGTAGTAAGCATCATATAGCGGATGTGCGTGAACAGGTCTACCCGGTTGATGGAGGAGGCCAGCACGGTGGTATCGGACAAGGGGGAGATCTTGTCTCCAAAGTAGGCGCCGGAGATGATGGCGCCGGCCGTCATGGCATCCGAGAAGCCTTCGGCCTTTCCAATGCCCAGCAAGGCCACACCCACGGTGGCTATGGTGGTCCAGGACGAACCCGTCATGAGGGAAACCAGGGCGCACAGCACGCAGGCGGTGAACAGGAAGACCTTGGGGTTGATAATCTGTACGCCATAATAGATAAAGGCCGGAACTACGCCGCTCATGGTCCAGGTGCCGGAGATGGCGCCTATCAGGAAGAGGATGATGATGGCGTTGGAGACGTCTCCTATATTGCCCTTGATGGCATCTTCAAAGGCACTCCAGGGCGTTTTGTACAGCCAGATGGACAGCGCGATGCATACGCCGGCCGATACCAGCAGAGCCACCTGCGAGGCTCCCAGGATGGAATCGGCCCCAAAGATGTAGATATCCAGGGCCAGGAGGAAGATGAGCACTCCGAGGGGGATGAGTGCTATGAGCGTTCTCTTGGTTGCGTTCATTTCTTGTTTTTGACCACGGCTACGTAGGTAAGCAGCACCACATTCATCATAAGGGAGTAGAGGATGGCGGGTATGGCCATCTCCTGATTGGCAAAGACAAAGGGGCTGGTGGCCAGGGCAATGGCCTGTGCGGCGTTCTGCATGCCCACTTCAATGTTCACGGTGCGGCGTTCGCGGCCGGTGATATGGAAGAGGCGGGACAGCCCGGAAGCGCAGCCGATGGCCAGCAGGATGAGGGCAGTGACGCAGAGGCCCACCTGGCCCAGATTGGCAAAGATGGTGCGGTAGTGCTGGGCAAAGAATACGGTGACCAGCAGCATCAGGGCGGGGAAAGCGGCCTTGGACAACACTTTGTCGATGGCCTTGGCGGCGTTTTCCCAGAAATAATTAATAACCAGGCCGATGACTACGGGAAGCAGCATCAGCAGGAGATTCTGCTTGAGGAGGTTGCCCACCGGCAGGGTGATGCCCACCTGGGTGCCCGAAGCGGCGGTGACCCAGCCCATGAACAGGGGAAGGGTGATGAGCGTGATGAGGCTGCTCATGGCCGTGAGGGTGACCGAAAGGGCCACGTCTCCGCCCGCCAGCTTGGAAAAGATATTGGAGGAGCTGCCGCCCGGAGAGCAGGCGATGAGCATCAGGCCGATAAAAAAGACCGGTGTCAGATGAAACGCCGTACCCAGGCCCAGGGCAATGAGGGGAAGCAGTATAATCTGTCCAGTAAGGGCCACGAAAAAGGCCTTGGGGCGGGTGACCACCATGTAGAAGTCCTTCAGTTTGAGCGTTAAGCCCAGGTCGAACATCAAGATGGTAAGAATAGGGAGAACTATCCAAATTGTATTCATGCCGCAAAGTTATTAAAAAAACTATTTTTCTCCATAGATAATCTAAAAGTAATACTATCTTTGCAAGTCAAATGCCTCATTTAGGAGAGATTATATCGCTCATCGTGGCCCTTTCCTGGACCGTGACCGCCTTGTTCGCCGACAAGGCCAGCCACCGGCTGGGCTCCATGACCACCAACGTCATCCGTCTGGTGCTGGCCTCGGTCTTCCTGGGCGTGATCCTGTGGATCGGCATCGGCCATCCTTACCCCATCTATGCAGATGGCAAGGCATGGGCCTGGCTGGCCGCTTCGGCCGTGGTGGGCTATGTGTTTGGAGACTGGTGCCTGTTTAACAGCTACCTTTTCATAGGCGCCCGCTTTGGCCAGCTCTTTATGACCCTGGCCCCGCCCATGGCCGCCATTGCCGGCTGGATCATCCTGGGAGAAACCCTTACCTGGAAATCCATGTTTGCCATGGGGATCACGCTTTGCGGTATCGCCATCTCCATCCTGAGCCGGGGAGAAGGCCATCACGTGCGCCTGACCCTCCCGCTCAAGGGCGTTCTGCTGGGCCTGGGAGCCGGTCTGGGACAAGGTGTGGGCCTGGTCCTTTCCAAGGTGGGTATGGAGCATTACGCTACGCTGGTACCGGCCGATGCGCCGGCAGCCATGGGTGCGCTCCTGCCTTTTGCCTCTACCATGATCCGGGCCATCGTGGGCAGTCTGGGCTTCCTTCTCCTGATGACCCTGCATCGGCAGACGTCGCAGCTCAAAGCCGCTTTCCATGACCGGGTTGGTATGAGGTATGCGCTGGTTGTGACCCTCTTCGGCCCGGTGCTGGGCGTTTCCCTGTCCCTGATGGCCGTGCATTATACATCGGCCGGTATTGCCTCTACCCTGATGGCTCTCACGCCGGTGTTTATCCTGATTCCTTACGCCTTTATCTATCACCAGCGCATCTCTTTCAAGGAAATCCTGGGCGTGGTGGTGAGCATGACGGGCGTGGCCCTTTTCTTCCTGTTATAAATCTTTAACCTATCCGATATGAAACCCATCAGCACGCAGAAAGCTCCGGCCGCTATCGGCCCTTACAGCCAGGCCATTGACAGCGGCGCCGGCCTTGTTTTCCTTTCCGGACAACTTCCCATCGATCCCGCTACGGGCGCTTTCCCGGAAGGCGGCGTTCAGGAGCAGACCCGTCAGTCCATCCTGAATGCAAAGGCCATCCTGGAAGAAGCCGGCCTTTCCCTGGCCAACGTGGTCAAGACTACGGTTTTTCTGGCCGATATGGGAGACTTCGCCGCTATGAACGAGGTGTATGCCCAGTTCTTCGCTTCTCCTTTCCCGGCCCGCAGTGCTGTGGCTGTGAAGACCCTTCCTAAGGGCGCTCTGGTTGAGATTGAGTGTATTGCTGCAAATGCGCTTTAAAGAAGCGTCCCTGGGTAGTGGGCGTGTAATTCCAGTCACTGATTAAATTGGGTGCCCAGCGGGTGTCAAAACACCAGATGGTGTAGGAGATGCCCTTGCTGTCCAGGTACCCGGTAATCTGTTCCCCATAGGCCTCGGTGGAAATCACCGGGATATGGGCTCCCGGCTCGTTCTCCAGGCAGAAGCCTATTTCCGTGCAGATGACGGGATAGGTATCGGCCACGTAACCAAAGGCTTTTTCCCAGTTCTCTGCCCAGGGCTCCGGGCTTTTCATGGGGTAGGGATGGCAGACGTAGGCTATGTTGGGCCGGTCTATGGGCTCCTGTGCCACGGGGGTGAGGTCGTAGGCCCAGTCGAATCCCGCGCACAGGCAGACGGCGTTGGGATTGTAGGTTCGGACGGTATCGATAATCTGTTCCTGCAGCTGTTTCCATTCTGTCCAGGAGCAGTCTCCCACGCCGGGGGCCGTGACGGTGGGCTCGTTGTAAAGCTCGTACAGGGCTACCGTGGGCTCGTTCCTGTAATGCTGTGCCACCGTGCGCCAGAACTTGAACGTTTCGGCCTTTGTGGTGTTGTAGTAAGGGGCTGTAAACCGTTCTTCTTTGAGGTTGCCAATAGAATGCCAGTCCATAATGACGTACAGGCCGTATTGCTTGGCCCATTCAATACCCTGGTCCATTACCTCGAAGGTGCGGTCCCAGCCCAGGGCATTGATGTTGGACGGATGTACCGCAAAGCGTACGATGTTGGCGCCCCAGGTGGCGGCCTCGGCAAAGTACTCCTCTTTCCACTGGCCTTCGTTTACCAGTTTGACAGGATCCGAGCAGCAGAGGCCCCGGAACACGATCTCCTGTCCTTGGGGATCTACGAATTTGTTTCCTTTTACGGTGACCCAGCCGTTCCCGGCCGAGCAGGAGAGGAAGAGCACAAGGGCCATCAGGGCCAGGGTAGTCTTTTTCATACGCAGGTTATTAATTGCCCCAAAGATAATCATTTTTTTGCAGATAGCCTATAATGTCCTAATTAGCGACTATTTTCTTCTAAAAAAATAAGGGCTGAGTTTCTATCTTTGCTTCCCGAAAAATAAGAGCAAAGTTATGAACTGGAATGGGATTATTATAGGTGCAGCCGTTTTTGCCTGCATCGGCCTCTTTCACCCGCTGGTAATCTGCTTCGAATACCGATGGGGAAGAAAGGTCTGGTGGTTTTTCTTGATTTTTGGAATGATTTGTGCGGTTGCTTCGCTGTTTATCCATTCTTTTGTTGGCTCCACCCTTACCGGTGCCGTGGCCTTCTCCAGTTTCTGGAGCATCCACGAAGTTTTCAAGCAGGAGGAGCGTGTGCTCAAAGGCTGGTTCCCTGAGAATCCGGCCCGTCACAACTATTACGAATCCAAAAGAAAGGGGGAATAGACCGTGCTTCCTGCTGTCCTGTCCATCCTGATTTCCTTCGCGCCGCCCATTGATACCCTGCCTCCAGCGTATGCCAAGGCATTCAAGGAAAGCGTACCCCTGGAAAAGCTGGCGGCTCCCGTGAGCGTGCTGCTGCCGGCCGACCTTAAGGCCGATGGTGTGGTGGGGCAGGGGAGACTATCGGCCCTGGTGCCCAGTCTCCTGATTCCGGAGTATGGCGCGTCCCTTACCTCTACCATCTACCTTAGGGGCGTAGGCTCCCGTATGGAGAATCCTTCCATGGGACTGTATGTGGACGGTATTCCCGTCATGGACAAGAACGCCTACGACTTTGACTGGACCGGCATCCGCTTCGCCGCCCTGATGAGAGGTCCCCAGGCTACGTTATATGGCCGAAACTCCATGAGCGGAACCCTGGTTCTGGAGTCCGCTTCCCCCGACGGGAACCGGCATCTGAACGCCTATGTGGAGGCGGGCCTGGCCCGGACCCTCCGGGCGGGCGTGACGGCCTCTTTTGGAAGGCACGTTGTAACGGCCGGCTTCAAGCACAATGCCGGCTGGGACCGCAACGAGTACAAAGGTACACTCTGCAACCCCTACAACGGCCTTTCCCTGCGCTGGAAGTGGGAGCAGGATCCTACCGGCAAGACCCGCTGGTCCAACAGCCTGTTTGCCACCCTGTCCCAGGAAGGCGGTTTCGCTTACGGCCTGTACGAGGACGGAGTCCTGCATCCCGTGTCCTATAACGGTGAGGGCAGTTACCGCCGGCTTTCCGTCATAGACGGGGTGGGTTTCCACTATACCGGGGATTCCTTCACGCTGGACGGAACCGGCTCCCTGCAGCTGCTGTCCGACGACATGCACATGGACCAGGACTTTACGCCGCAGGACGTCTTTACCCTCCAACAGGCCCAGAACAGCGCTACCGCCACGGCAGAAGTAATTCTGAAGAGCAGGAAAGAGCACTGGCTGCCTTCTACGGGCGTGTTTACCTTCTACCGGTACAACCGGATGCACGCTCCCGTTACCTTTGGCCGTACCGGCATAGAGACCCTGATCCTGGAAAACGCCAATAAGAATATTCCGGAGGAGATTGGCTATCTGAGCATCCCCGACGAGCACCTCCTCATTGCCTCCGACTTTGGTATCCACACCTATGGCGCCGCCCTCTTTCACGAGTCGGTGTTCCCGCTGGGACGCTGGCGCCTGACGGCCGGTCTCCGGCTGGATTACGAAGGAGGTGTGATGGACTACGACTGCCTGGCCAACCTCCATTATCGCTTTGTCCCCACCATGAAGGCCGATAAAGCCTTCCAAGTCCCTTACCGGGGCACGCTCCCGCATTCCTCCGGTCTGCAGGTGCTGCCCAAGGTATCGGCCCTTTTTGAAGCCTCCGACCACGTGTCCCTCTTTGGAAGCGTTTCGAAGGGATACAGGGCCGGCGGCTTCAATACCCAAATCTTTTCCGACATTCTCCAAAGCCAGACGATGACTGCGCTGATGAAAGATCTTGGCGTGTACCTGGATAACATCCCCACTTCCGTTGGCGCAGAGAACACCCGTTACAAGCCCGAGTCGGCCTGGAATTTTGAAACGGGTGCCCGTCTGGTGAAGGAGAATTTCAGGGCCGAAGCCACCCTCTACTACATGGATGTGCGCAATCAGCAGCTCACGGTATACCCTCCGGGAAAATCCACCGGACGGATGATGACCAACGCCGGGGCCAGCCGGAGCCTGGGCGCCGAGGCCGAACTGGACTGGACTCCGGGGGCCTTCCACTTCCATGCTTCCTATGCCTGGTGTGATGCCCGCTTTGTCTCTTACAACGACGGAAATCACGACTATTCCGGCAACCGAATCCCTTATGTTCCGGCCCATACGGCCTTTGCCAGCGCGGCCTGGCGACACTCTTTTACTACTGTTAGCCTTCATCTCAGTGCCTCTGTCCGTGCCTATGGTCCTCTCTCTTGGGACGAGACAGGACTCCTGCAGGAGCCTGTCCATATCAGACCAGAAACCCGCATAGCGCTATCTTTCTCCCATTGGGAAATCTGGCTGAGAGGAGAGAACCTGACGGGGCGTACAGGTCGGAACTTTTATTTCAAATCCGTGGGACGGGAGTTCTTCTCCCTGGAAAGACCCTGCAACATATTATTAGGTATTAGCATAAATTATTAGTAATCATGAAAACGAACAAACTGTTTGTGGCCCTGGCAGCCCTTGCCCTGCTGGCCTGCAACAAAATAGAACCGGAAGTCATTGTCCCCGAGACGGCCGATTACCAGGGAACGGTAACGGTACAGTACCAGGGTGAACCCTACGACAATGAGAACATTGAAGTGAATTTCACTCCTTCCGAGGACGGCAAGACCGCTTCCATCACCATCTTCAAGATCCGTTTTGTGCCCCAGATGCCGGTGACCATTGACGTAACCATCCCCCACGTGGGGCTTACCGCCACTTCCACGGAAGTCATCCTCATCTGCGACGAGGTGATTCCGCTGGCCATGGGCGGTGAGTTCCCGCGTTACACGGTGACCAACCTTACGGGCAGCATCAAGGACGGATCCCTGGAGTTCTCCCTGAATTTCGGTGACATCCCCACCACCTTCAAAGGACATCAGCTCTTAAAATAGGAAGGACTCCCGGAGAGTACGAATGAGTTTTTGATTATCTTTGTTCTGTCATAACAGAACCAAGACTATGAAACTGATCAAATTCTCATTCGTACTCCTTCTTTTGGTGGGTTGGACGGCCAGCGCCCAGACTTCCCGTGAGGAGCTCCTTTCCCACATGGAGCTGACGGCCGGCAATTATGCCAATTATCCCAACCCTACCGGCCATCTTACCCCGGCACCCAAGGGCTATGAACCCTTCTACATTAGCCATTACGGCCGTCACGGAGCCCGTTACATGACCAGTGACAAGCATTATCGCCGGCTGCGTCACCAGCTGGACACGGCCCTGTCGCTGGGCATCCTCACCGAGTACGGAAAAGACGTGCGCAACCGCATCATCCTGGCCGCCACGGATGCCAAGGACCGCGCCGGCAAGCTTACCCGCCTGGGCTCCCTGCAGCACAAGGCCATTGCCAAGCGCATGTATGAGAATTATCCTTCCCTGATGACCCGTCCGCTGGAAGTGAAGGCCAACGCCTCCACCTCCAAGCGCGTGATCAGCAGCATGCAGTTCTTCTGCGAGGAACTCCAGAGCCTGAATGAGGGCTATCAGATAGAGATGAAAGCCCGCGAGGAAGACCTGTACTACATCAAGGCCAACAAATCCATTGCGGTGCCCGACGATCCCCGGGACGACGAACTCTACAGCCTGCTCAAGAAGTTCAAGCGGAAGATGCTCAGCGGGAAGCCCCAGCTGGAGGCCCTCTTTACGGATCCGGACCGGGCCAAGACCTTCATTGACCGTTATACCTTTGCCGACGACCTGTACAACGTGGCGGCCGATATGTACTGCCTGCCCGAGCTGAACCTGCGGTTTGACGACGTTTTCGGGGAAGAGGGCATGATTGACGGCTTCCGCGCCTACAACGCCAGCTGGTGCCTGTGGGAAGGCCTGATGCCGGGCTCCAAGAAGAGCTATATCCGCATTTATCCGCTGCTGCAGAATTTCCTGGATGAGGCCGATGCCATGATCGCTTCCGGCGGATACGGCCTGCGCCTGCGCTTTGGCCACGACAGCGTGGTGCTGCCGTTCGCCTTTGCCCTGGGCTTCCAGGAGGCCACCGGCGCCACCGACGACATGGAAAACCTGCACACGCAGTTCTCCATCTTCCGGCTCATCCCCATGGCGGCCAATATCCAGTGGGTCTTCTTCCGCAAGAAGGGTTCAAAAGATATTCTGGTAAAGTTCCTGATGAACGAGAACGAGACCTCCATTCCCGTCAAGACCAACTGCTATCCTTATTATCATTGGTCCGATGTGGAGAAGTACTACCGCCAGATGATTGAAGACGCCCATCTGACCTATCAGGAACCGGAAGAGGACGACTAGCGCTTTATCCCATTACCACATCCAGTACCATCATTAAGGCAAAGCCCAGGGCAAAGCCAATGGTGGCAATGTTGGAGTGCTCTCCCTGCGAGGCTTCGGGCACCAGTTCTTCTACCACTACGTAGAGCATGGCGCCTGCTGCAAAAGCCAGCAGGTAGGGCATCATGGGCGTTACGGCCGATGCCAGAAGGATTACCAGTGCGCCGCCGATGGGCTCTACGATGCCGCTGAGGGCTCCAATCCAGAAAGACTTGAGGCGGCTGTTGCCGGCTGCGCGCAGCGGCATGGAGATGATAGCGCCTTCCGGAACATTCTGGATGGCGATACCCAGGGAAAGGGCCAGGGCTCCGGCGGCTGTCATTCCGGCGCCGCCGCTCAGGGCACCGGCAATGGCTACACCCACGGCCATTCCTTCCGGAAAGTTGTGGATGGTGACGGCCAGGGCCAGCATGGTGGTCTTGGACAGCTTGCTCTTGGGGCCTTCCGGACCGCCGGCAGGATGCAGGTGGGGCGTAATCTGGTCAATGAGCAGCAGGAAGGCAAAACCGCCCAGCAGGCCGATGGTAGCCGGCCATACGCCGCCCATCTCCATTCCCGGGATCAGGAGCGACCATACGGAAGCCGCCACCATGACGCCGGAGGCAAAGCCCAGGAGGATTTTCTGCAATAAAGAGGGCATCTCCTTCTTCATGAAGAAGACAAAGGCCGATCCCAGGGCCGTGCCCAGGAAGGGGATGAGTAAAGCCGTCAGAGTACCGTTCATGGGTGCAAAGCTAATCAATTTTTTTGACAGCGAGCGTCGTAATAATAGAAAGAAATTGATATATTTGCATATCAACCTATTATAACATGAAACAGTATCCCCAGATAGACCTCAGAGAATGGACCCTTGTGGGTGAGGGTTACAACGGACAGGCTTATGTCTCTTCCTACCATCCCGGCGTCATGCTCAAACTGGTAAGGCGGGAGATGGGCCGTGCCGCTGCGGTAGAGCAGGAGTTCTATGCCGCCAAGACGGCCTACGACATGGGGTTGCCGGTTCCTGCGGTCTACGAAATTGTACGGGACGGAGAAGACCACGGATACCTCTGTGAGATGATCGGTGGCAAAAAGTCGCTGGCCCGCCTGTGCTCGGAGCAGCCCCACCGCATTCCCGAACTGGCACATATGATGGCTAAGTACGGCCACGTCCTGCACGATACGCCCATCACCGCAAACGAGTATGTCCATCCGGTGAAAGAGCTCCTGATGAAGGCCCTGGAGAGTACTCCGCTGGTGAGTGGAGACCGAAAGGAACAGCTCCGGAAGGTGGTCTCCGATATGCCGGATACCCAGACCTGCCTGCACGGAGACTTTCAGCCGGGCAACCTGATCCTTTCTTCCAGTGACTACTACTGGATAGACCTGGGCTGGCTGGGGCAGGGCTGTTACCTGATGGACCTGGCACATCTGTACAAGATGATGGTGGAAGACAGCCTGATTCCGCAGGTGCAGGAGCTTACCCATATGACCCGGGAGCAGATGCTGGAGTTCTGGGATGCCTTTGCCCGCGCCTATACCGGAGACAATGACGTCGAGAGCCTGAATCACCAGTTGCAGCCCTATTCGGCCCTGGATATTGTGAGAACGTATTATCTCCACGAGCACGACGATCCGGCGTTCCGGGCCTTCCTGAGCAGCCGGATAGAGGCTTCGCTAAGTCAGTATTTCAAATAAATGATGAAGATTCTTCCTTTTATGTTAGCCCTGTTTACTTCAGCTACCGTTTTTGCCCAGCAGTTCCTTCCGGTTGAGGGAATTGTGAATGCACGCGATCTGGGCGGATATGAAGTGGCCGGAGGCCTGCAGGTCAAAAAGGGCATGCTCCTGAGATCGGCCCATCTGGCCAATGCTACCGCCCGAGACCTGGCCTATCTGGAAAAGCTTTCTGTGGGCACGGTGGTAGATTTCCGCAAGCCGGAAGAGAAAGTGGGCCAGTATGACAAGGCCATCCCCGGCGCCACTTATTTTTCCCATTCCATCGACGCCTCGGGCCATGCCGGCGCCATGGCTACCGAGAAGGAAAAGAAGAAGTATCTGGGCAAGAAGAAATTCAATGTCAAGCGAGTCATTGTGCTGGCCGCTTTCAACGAGAAGGCCAAGATCATAGCGCGGGAAATGTATCCCAACATCTTCTTTGGGGAGAACTCCCAGAAGGAGATGGCGGCTTTTCTCCATCAGGTGGTGGAGCGCGGAGACCGTCCCATCCTCTTCCATTGCACGCAGGGAAAGGACCGCACCGGCGTTGCATCGGCCCTGCTTTTAGCGGCCTTGGGCGCAGACAGAAAGACCATCGTGGAAGACTTTGACGTCACCAATAAGGTGTATGCCAAGGACGTGTCCCGTTATTCCCGGCTGGTCCGCTTCCTGGGCGGCAAAGAGGAGGAGGTGGCCGTAGTAAAGGCCTTTATGGGCTGCAATACGGAGAATTTTGTAAAGGTTCTGGATACCATTGATGAGAAATATGGCTCCCTGGAAGGCTATCTGAAGGGCCCCATGGGGCTTACCGACGAGGATCTGGCTATCCTGAAAGCCCGATATTTAACCCAATAATAAACTGTCATGGAGTATGCTAGTGTAGATCTGCAGGACTGGACCCAGGTGGGCGAAGGCGGCGTAGGCGCCACCTATGTGAATGAGGCCGAACCGGGCGTCCTTCTGAAAGTAGTCAGTTCCCACCTGTCGGACGGATCGAAGAAGACGGTGACCCAGGAGTTCTGTACTTCCCGGGCTGTCTTTGAACTGGGCATTCCCACGCCCGAGATGATAGAGATGGTCAAGGTAGGGGATCACTATGGCTTCAAATGCCAGAGCATTGAAGGGAAGAAATCCTTCTCCCGCCTCTGTGCCGATGACCCCGCCTCCATTGACAGCTGGGCCCAGAAAATGGCGGCTCTGGCCAAAACGCTGCATGCTACCCCCGCCACCGGAAAGGAATGGATTCCCTCCATGAAGGAGCGGATGTTGGAAGCGGCTACCGCTACCAATCTCCTGGGCAGCAAGGCCAAGGAACGCCTGATAGCTTTTGTCCAGGGCTTGCCGGACGGAGAAACCTTTGTACACGGAGATTTCCAGATGGGTAACCTGATCATGGCCGCCGACGGAAAACCTTACTGGATAGACTTGGGGGGCGCCAGCCATGGTATCCCGCAGTTTGACCTGGGCCACATGTACCTGTTCTGCAATATCTTCAGCCACACCAAACGTGTCCAGGAGATAGCCCATCTTACGGACAAGCAGATGATCCAGTTATGGAACAGCTTTGCCCTGGCCTACAGCGGCCCCGAAAAGCTGGACGAATTCATAGCAGACTGCAAGCGCTTTGCCGGCCTGGATATTATCCTGCTGGGCTATACCCAGAACCTCACCTTCAGTGAAAGGTTCTTCCTGGGCCAGCTGGCTAAGAAGATGATGAAATAGGCTTGTCCTTGGCCGACCGGCTCTTACTTACCAGAATCACACCTCCCACAATGGCAGAAGCCGCTACGACTTTCTGCCAGGTCAGGTGGTCTATGCCCGTCCAGATGCTCACTACGGTGGCAATGATGGGGGAGAGGTAGTTGTACATGCTTACCAGCGTGGGCCGGATGCGCTTCTGACCGTACGGAATTAGGTAGTAGGCAATAAACGTGGCAAAGATAATCAGGTAGCCAATCTCCCAGCGTACGATGAGAGGGACGGCTGCGTAGTCCATGGTGAACATGCCCTTGACGGAGAAGGGCAGGGACATGAGCAGTGCAAACAGGAAAGCCCACTTCATGAATGTGACCACGCTGTATTTGGAGATGAGGGGCCGGAAGATGCCCAGGTACATGGAGAACGTGAGGCTGTTGATGAGCAGCATCACCAGGCCCAGCGGGGTGGTGGCCGATGCACCTCCGGCATGCACGGAATTCAGGATCAGGAAAATGACGCCGGCCAGGGCAACGCTAACGCCTCCGGCCTTCTTTCCGGTAATGGGCTCCCCTACAAAGAAGTAGGCAAAGATCATGGTGAACACGGGCCCCAGGGTACCCAGGATGGCCGAATCGATGGCCGTAGCCATGGTGATGCCCACCAGAAAGGACATCTGGGTCAGAAAAAGCCCCAGGAACGAAGCCAGGGCCATGCGCCACAGGTCTCCTTTCTCCACCTTTTCCTCCGGCTGGAAGATGGACACCAGCCAGAAGAGGGCCGATGCACCGATGGCCCGGAACGTAAACAGCACGTAAGGGGAGACCGCCGCCGAGTTGGCGATATCCTTGCAGAGAACTACGTTGAGTCCAAAGATGGAGTAGGCTGCCGCAATGGCCAGATGGCCCCTTACCTGTTCCGATGCCATACCGTTACTGTTGTTCCCTCCATTTTCGGGCGCGGAGGTCCATGTTTTCCTTTATGCACTCGCTGTACAGCCAGGGCTCGCAGCTGTGGATGTCTCCCACATTGATGAAATTGGCAAAGGGATGGTACTCGGAGCCGCCATAACCCTTCACCACCACCACGTGATACTCCGGTGCCAGGGTGACGGTGATGGTATCGTGCAGGATGGCCGGTGTGGCGTCGATGGCCCAGTTGACGGGGTTGATGCCAATGCTGGTGGCCGCTATGACCGGGATGATGTACTTGACATCCTTGACGGTATTGTAGCAGATGGTAACGCCCACATCATCGGCCCCTTGTGCGGCTTTTATGCGGGAACACTCGGCCAGGTCCTCATCCGTTACCTTGTATCCCATCACATAGGCGCCTGCCATCTGGCTATAGGTGCTGTCATCCATGTGTTTGAGCAGCTCTACTACCGCCTGAGCGCCCTGGCTGAAGCCCACGATGATGAACGGCCGTCCGGCTTCACGCTCCCGGATGAAATAGTCAAAGGCATCGAAGATGTCCTGCATGGCCGGACGTGTACGCTGATAGATGAAAGCGTCGTCCTGGGTCAGGTAGGCCTCGATGGTGGTATGTCTGTAGAAGGGGGAGTAGAACCGGTTTCCCGGCGCCATGTATGCCGCGGCCTTGTTCATCTCTATGGCCATTCTTTCCCGGTGTTTGGGGTTCCAGACGTCGGCATAATGGATGGTGTCTCCTTTCTCGTTGACCCAGTCCTTTTCCCAGGTGGAGACCATATAGAAGATATCGGCCCCGGTTCCCTCCGGGTCCTGGTCTTCCGTTATCCACATGATGGGATTGGTATAATCCGGAGCAGCCGGCAGGACCCCGTTGGGGGACGGACGGGATTTGCCGGATAAATAGACCCAGACAACCCCGCACAAGAGGAGCAGGCCGATGATCTCCCAGGTTATTTGATTCCGTTTTCTCATTATTCAGACAAATGTACAAAAATCTTCGTTGAAAATGATTATTTTTGTGTCTGAACGAACTTATCATATGGAAGACTATATTCTCAGAGAGATTGACCGCATTGGCGAAATGCTAATGAAATTAGCCCGTAAGATGGGCTTGTTCCTGGACGAAGTACCGGACTATTCCATTACGGACGTCCAGAAAGAGCTGGACAGGGCCGATGGTTCCCTGAGCGTTGAGGATGTGCTCAGGCAGGCCAATCCGGTTTTGTATCTGGTTGAGGAAAAAGGCCTGTCCGACCAGGCTCTGGAACTATTTGTGGAAATCCTTTTCCGCTCCAATCTGGAGGAAGACAAGAAGGAGGCTGTGCTAAAAGACGCGCTGGTTTATCTGGATGGGAAGGGGTATTACTCCTTCAAATTGCACGCTTTGTAATTATTTGACATTCCCTTCCACGTCGGTTTCTTTGGAACCGGCCTTTTTCTTGAGGCTCTTCCCGCTCAGCTTCAAGCTGATGAAGAGAATCGTGAGAAGGGTAATCAGCATATTTGTCGTATTTCCAGTCACAAAGATACAATCCTTTTTATATTTTATTTACAAAACTCCCATAAATAGGGATTGCCATTGTTTTCTGAAACCTCACCTTCCCGATAGCCCTCCTCTCCATCAAGCTGGCCCAAAAGGTTTTGAAATAGTTTCTGATTTTTGTTGTATCTTCGCATGTAAGAAGATATAAACAGATGATCAGAAAAGCGGAACCGCAGGATATTCCAGTGATCTGCCGGCTTTTGGAGCAGGTCCTGAAAGTACACCACACCGGCCGCCCGGACCTGTTCCGGGCCGCAGGCAAGAAGTATGACGAGATAGCCCTGCAAGATATGCTGAAATGCCCGGAGAACCCCATCTTCGTCTACGTGGAAGACGGGGGTGTCCTGGGCTATATCATGTGCCAGGAGCACTTCCAGAGCGGTGCGGCCCTGGTGCCCATCAAGACCCTGTACATAGACGACCTCTGCGTGGACGAGGCCGCCCGCGGCAAGGGAATCGGAAAGAAACTGTTCCATTATGCCAAGGACTATGCGGCCCAGAACGGTTTCTACAATGTGACCCTTCACGTATGGGAAGCCAACCCCGCCGCCCGGAAGTTCTACGACTCCCTGGGCCTGAAACCCCAATACACCAGCCTGGAATTCATTGTAAAGTAAGCATATGCAAAAGATAGCCATCCTTGGAGCCGGAAACATGGGCGGTGCCGTAGCCCTTGGGCTGCACCGTTTTGCCCAGGACGTTTCCCTCACCGTTACCACGGCGCACGCCTCTACGCTGGAGAAATATGACGTCCGGGGCATTCGCACTTCCCTGGACAACATTTCGGCCGCCAACTGGGCCGATATCGTTATCCTGGGCGTGAAGCCCTGGCTCGTTCAATCGGTCCTGGAGCAGATTCATGCCTCCCTTTCCGGGAAGGTGCTCCTTTCCCTGGCTGCCGGGATTCCATCGGCCCAGATGGCCCAGTGGCTTTCCGAGACGGGCGTTGAGGCTGCCTATACCGTGATTCCCAATCTGGCGGCGGAGATAGGGGAGAGTATGACCTTTGCTTCCGCCATTCTGGGAAAGGCCGATGACCTGGTGCAGGCCCTCTTTGACAAGGTGGGAAAGACGCTGATTGTTGACGAGCGGCGCCTGCAGGCCGGGATGATGGTAGCCTCCTGCGGAACGGCCTTTGCGCTTCGCTACGCCCGCGCCGCCATGGAAGGCGGTGTCCAGCTGGGCCTGTATCCCCGTGAGGCCATGGAGGCCGTTTATCAGACCATGAAGGGTGCGGTGGACCTGGCCGACAGCCGGGGCGCCCATCCCGAGGCGGAAATTGACCGCGTGACCACGCCCGGCGGCATCACCATCCGCGGGCTCAACGCCATGGAAGAAGCCGGCTTTACCGCCTCTGTCATAGCCGGATTGAAAGTGTAAGCTATGAAAAGAATAGCGTATCTATTGCTTGCGTTGTCCTGCCTGCTTGCCGTTCACTGCGGTACGGTGCGGCAGGTTTCTCAGCAGAAGGCCGATGTTACCCTGGCCGACAGTATCTGGACTTTCAGCCAGACCCGTCCGGACGGGTTTACGCTGCATCTGGCCACCTGGACGGAACCAACGGTGGGGATTTCTGTTTCTTATGAGGATACCCAGCACAGTCATGGACGGGAATGCCTGGAAGCGGTTATCGGCCATGCGAAAACCCATAGCGGGCATATAGGAGGTTGGTTCAATTCGTCCGACAGCCTTTATTATTTTGACAGCGTGCGAATCTTTCCGGAGGACTCCCTTTCGGCCGCCATTCTCTTTGGCCGGGAGCACCACCAGATTGCCATCTACCGGCTCTCTACCGGAGAAGAAATCTATTTGTAATACTGCTTGACCAGGTTATTAACCTGAATCCGGAAGAAAATCTTCTGGACAAAAGTAGGAGGTATCAAGTAAGATCGGTGAATGATGTCCAGGCAGGCAAACTTACCGGCCAGCCTGTCAAAACTGGAGTAGTCCTCTTTGCCGGTGTAGTCTTTTGCAAAAGCGTCCCAGAAGCGGTGGAGCTGGTCCTCCGACATGTGGAAGATTTCATGTACCTGCTTCATTTTGGCATAGTCGTGACAAATCTGAAACAGGTGGCCGATGTCAAACATGGGGTTGCCGTAAGCAAACCGGTCCAGGTCTATCCAATAGAACTGGTCTCCGGACTGGATGAGGTTGCCCGACTGGAAATCACCGTGTACACAGGTGGTAACATCGGGTATGGTTTCCACAAACGAGCGGATGAGGGGAATGTCTTTCCGGCTTACGACGCTTGTCTGGTCCAGGGCCTTGAGCGTCTGCTCTTTGCGGCTGGGGAAGACATCCGTATTGCAGGGCGTGGCATGGAGTTCCTTGCCTTTCTGGCTTAGCAGCCGCGCCATCTCTTCCGTGCGCTCCGGCTCATCGTGGCAGATGCGGGACAGGGATTTCTTGCCATGGATTCTCTGGGTGAGGGTGCCATAGGCATCTCCCACTTTTACAATCTCAAACGCCTTTGGGACAGAAAGCCCAAAAGTCTCCACAGCCTTGGAAACCTCGAATTCGTGTTGGACGATGGCAAGGGTGCTCATGTGCGCTTTGTTGACTTTGAGAATGACATCCGGACGGTCCGGATTCTCGTAGGTAATTCCGTTGCCGCCTTCTCCAACCTGCTTCCAGGTGGAAAGATCGATGGACTGATAGGTGGTGGTTTGAGGCATGGCTGGTTCGTTTGTGTTTCATACAAAGATAATAGTTGTTATCTTTGTATCCAAAATTTAAAGAAAGAAAATGGATCACCTTCCGCTGAACGATATCCCCATGCTGGTCTCCTCCATCAACTTCCTGCTCAGGGATGAAATCTTTGACAACCTGGACCAGATCTGCAATTGCTACAATGTGGAGAGGGAGGAGATAGACCGCCTCCTGGCCACCCAGGGCTACGCCTACAACGAGACCCTCAACTGCGTCAAATAAGCTGGACCGTTAGGACGGTTTGGACGAGGGAACGGCAATCTTAGTTCAAAAACAGGGCAAATTTTAACTAAGTGGGCAACGGGCAACCCCTGCATGAGCCCTTTAATGGAGCTCGTGCAGGGGTTGTCCCGTAACTGCCGGATATCGTATATTCCGGCAGTGGTGCCCTGTGACATACCAAACGAGACGCTCGCAAGAGCGGCTCTTGTCTAAAGCACGTTTTCCCCATTCTACGGCTGAAAGTGTGCTTTAGGCTGGGTCAAGAAGTGTGGGTAAAGCACGAAACTGGGCACAGAAGGCCGAAAGTGTGCTTTAGGTATATGGA
>R24__coassemble_527_pt1 | contig 25552 bp, 29 predicted proteins | sample R24__metabat2_high_PE_033 | metagenome-assembled genome bin R24
GAACAACCGCTACTCGCTGCCCTTCTCAACCATCATCCTTACCGTGATAGCCCTGGCCCTCTGTACCAAGAAAAAGCGCGGCGGCATGGGTTGGAACCTGGCGGCAGGAACGGCCCTGGCCTTCTCCTACATCCTGTTCATGCAGTTCAGCGAGATGTTTGTGATTACGGATACCCTGCCGGCGTCCGTGGCCATCTGGCTGCCTAACTACCTATACACCATCATAGCCGTAGTCCTGTACATAAAAGCTCCTAAATAATGAAGATTAAGATCGTTAATCATTCGCCTTATCCCTGCCCGGCCTATGCTACGCCGCAAAGCGCCGGAGTAGACCTCAAAGCCAACCTGGAAGCTTCCGTTACCCTGCAGCCGCTGCAGCGCACGCTGGTTCCTACGGGCCTTTTCATAGCCCTTCCGGCCGGATTCGAGGCCCAGGTACGTCCCCGCAGCGGACTGGCCGCCAAGCACGGAATTACCGTTCTCAATACCCCTGGCACCATAGACGCAGACTACCGCGGAGAGATCAAGGTGATCCTGGTAAACCTGTCACAGGAGCCGTTTGAGATTGTTCCCGGCGAGCGCATAGCCCAGATGGTGATTGCCCGCCACGAGCAGGTAGAGTGGGAAGAAGTGGAAGAGCTGGATGCCACCGAGCGTGGCGCCGGCGGATTTGGAAGCACCGGAAAATAATGGAGATTCAACAACTTTACGATATCTTCCTGCACAGCGCAGGAGTTTGTACGGATACCCGTACCCTCAAGAAGAACCAGCTGTTCTTCGCCCTCAAGGGAGAGAATTTTGACGGCAACCGTTTTGCCCTGCAGGCCCTGGAAAAGGGCGCCTGTTACGCAGTGGCGGGGGAGGATTTACAGGCCGATGATCCCCGCCTTATCAAGGTCTCCGATACCCTGGAGACCCTCAAGGCGCTGGCCGCTTATCACCGCCGGCAGCTGCGCATTCCCGTGATCGGCCTCACCGGCACCAACGGGAAAACCACCACCAAGGAACTGATCAAGACCGCCCTGGGCGCCGCCTACCGCGTGAGCGCCACCGAGGGCAACCTCAACAACGAGATTGGCGTTCCGCTCACCGTGCTCAAGATTGGTCCGCGTGCCCAGATTGCCATTGTGGAAATGGGCGCCAGCCATCCGGAAGACCTCAAGCCCCTGCTGGCCGTGGCCCAGCCCAACCTGGGACTCATCACCAATGTGGGCAAGGCCCATCTGCTGGGCTTTGGCAGCTTTGAAGGCGTCAAGCACGCCAAGGGGCTGCTCTATGATTATCTGAAGGAGCACGACGGCGTGGTGTTTGCCAATGCCGACGACCCTGTGCTGCAGGAAATGCTGGCCCAGAGGGGCCTGGAAGCCATTGGCTATACCAAGGAAGACGTAAAGATAGAGGCCAATCCTTTCCTCAAGATGGTATGGGAAGACGCCACGCTGCAGACGCAGCTGGTGGGCGCCTACAATGCCGCCAATGTGCTGGCCGCCCTCAAGCTGGCCTGGTTCTTTGACGTGCCCCGGGAGGATGTCCTGCAGGCCATCGCCTCCTACGTTCCTTCCAATAACCGCAGCCAACTGGTTAAGACCCAGAAGAATACCCTTATTGTTGATGCGTACAACGCCAACCCGTCATCCATGGCCGTGGCCCTGGATAACCTCTCGCTCATCAAGGGCCGAAAGGTAGCCCTGCTGGGAGACATGCGGGAGCTGGGGGCCGATGCCGCCGCCGAACACGACCGCATCGTGGCCCGTCTGGAAGGCCTGGAAGCCTATCTGGTAGGGGAAGAATTCACCCGCGCCGCCGCCGGTAAGCCGTATAAAACATTCACCACGTCCGAAGACCTGGCTAAGTATCTGGAACAGCATCCGCTGGAGGGTTGCACCGTCTTGCTCAAGGGCTCCCACAGCATTCAGATGGAGAAAGTTATAGCTTCGCTTTAACCAGCAGCTTGTGCATGGCGTAGGCCAGGGTAAAGCCCAGGACCATGCCAAAGAGAGATCCCACCAGGACATCGGCCAGATAGTGGGCCGCCAGCATGACGCGGCTCACGGACATGAGGGCTGCCCAAATCATGATCACCAGGCCATAGAGGCCGTAGTTGTGTTCCCGGTCGTTGAGCTGCAGGCCGGCCCAGGTGCCCGTGGCAAAGCCAAAGGCGTTGCTGGCATGGCCGGAGAAAAAGCTGTAGTGGCCGCCGATGATTCCGTCCGGGCAAACGACCCCGTGCTCGATCATCCAGGGATCCCGGCAGGGGCGGAGCCGCAGGGTTCCGTTCTTGCACAGATTGGCTATCTGGTCCGTGAGGACCACGCCCAGGATCAGGGTGAACATCACGGCCAGGCCTTTTTTCCAGCCCAGGCGCCAGATCAGGACCCCCATCATAAAGACATACAGCGGAATCCACTCCCTTACGCCGGACATCAGATGCCATAGGCCGTTGAGGGATTCCGGATTATGCTGGTTGAGCCAGAGGGTGACTTGCTGGTCTAGTTGGACAAGGCCTTCCATAGGGCTTCCTTGAGTTCGTTGAGGCCAACCTGGGCCACGGAGGAGATGAAGACGTGGGGAATATCGGCCGGAAGCTTCTTCTCAATCCTGGCCTTCTGTTTGTCGTCTATCAGGTCGGTTTTGGTAACGGCCAGCACGCGGTCCTTGACCAGCAGCTCGGGGTTGTATTCTTCCAGCTCCTTCAGGAGGATCTTGTAACCCTTGGCTACGTCGGGTTCATCGGCCGCTACCATGAAGAGCAGCACGGAGTTGCGCTCGATGTGCCGCAGGAAGCGCATGCCGATGCCTTTGCCTTCATGGGCGCCCTCGATGATGCCGGGGATATCGGCCATCACAAAGGAGCGGTTGTCGTGGTAGCGGACAATGCCCAGGTTGGGTTCCAGGGTGGTGAAGGCGTAATTGGCAATCTTGGGTTTGGCACTTGTGATGGCGGCCAGCAGGGTGCTCTTTCCGGCGTTGGGGAAGCCCACCAGGCCCACGTCGGCCAAGACTTTCAGCTCCAGGATGAACCAGCCTTCCTGGCCTTCTTCTCCGGGCTGGGCGTAGCGGGGCGTCTGGTTGGTGGGGCTTTTGAAATGGTCGTTGCCCCAGCCGCCACGGCCGCCCTGGCACAGGATGTATTCCTGGTCCTTTTCTACCAGTTCGGTGATGACTTCTTCGGTCTCTGCGTCTTTGACCACCACGCCCTGGGGCACTTCCAGGATGATGTCCTCTCCGTTTTTGCCGCGTTTGAGGGCTTCGGCTCCGTTGCCTCCGTTCTCGGCCCTCACTACTTTTCTGTAGCGAAGGTGGATGAGGGTCCAGAGCTGCGGGTTCACTCTTAGGATGATATGGCCGCCCCGGCCGCCGTCTCCGCCGTCCGGGCCTCCTTTGGGCACGTATTTGGCGCGATGAAGGTGGGCGCTGCCGGCTCCGCCGTGCCCGCTGGCGCAGAAGATTCTGACGTAGTCTATGAAATTGGATTCTGCCATAAGTCTTGCATTTCTGCTGCAAAAGTACGAAAAAAATGCGTATCTTTGAAAGATGAATAGCCTTGTGTTTCAGTTCAGCGGCGCGTATGCGGAGCAGGGATTCCTGCCCTGGCTGGAGAAACAGGCGCAAGGCGTTCAGACACTGGATTTTACGGCCCTGGAAGGGTGCTGCTGTTACTGCGATGAGCAGGCGGCGGCTATGTTGAAAGAGGCGTTTCCAAAACCCTTGCCGCGGGTGCGCTGGCTGGACAGCGGAGACTACCACTATCTCTCGCACCTGCTGGCCCTCCGGGAGACGGAACCCTTTCATCTGATCCTGCTGGACAACCATCCGGACAACCAGGATCCTGCCTTTGGAGGCGTGCTCTCCTGCGGCAGCTGGGTCAAGGAGATGCAGGAGGGGAACCCGCTGCTGCGGGATGTGCTTTCCATCGGCCCGCCGGATGGGAAGGCCGATATCCCCGAAGGATGGCTGGAGCAGAGAAGGGGAGAGCGGGTGTACGTGTCGCTGGACAAGGATGTGCTGGACAGGGCCTGGGCCCGGACGGACTGGTCGCATGGAACGTATTCCCTGGAGCAGGTGAAAGAGATGCTGGGGCGCATCCTGGAGCAGATGGAGGTAGTGGCGGTAGATATATGCGGGGAACTGGCTCCCTCTAAGGGTGCCACGCCGGAAGACCTCCGCATCAACAAAGAGACCAATATGGATTTACATAAGTTTTTAACACACTATTTAAACTAACAAAACATGTCAGACGTTATCATCCCTGAGGAACAGCTGCAGCGCACATGCCTGTACGATGCGCACGTGGCCCTGGGTGCCAAGATGAGCCCCTTCGCCGGGTTTATGATGCCCATCCAGTACGACGGAATAGCCGTAGAGCACAACGCCGTGCGGCAGAATGTAGGTATGTTCGATGTGTCCCACATGGGAGAAATCTTTGTAGAGGGACCGGAGGCCGAAGCCTTCATCAACCACATCTTCACCAACGACATCCGCGGCTTCCAGCCCGGTAAGGTGCTTTACGGTATGATGTGCTACCCGGACGGAGGCACCGTGGACGATCTTCTGGTATACCGCGAGTTCGAGCCCGAGCACTTCCTCCTGGTGGTGAACGCCGCCAATATCGATAAGGACTTTGCCTGGATCCAGGAGCACGCCAAAGGCTTCAAGTGCAAGGTGGAGAACGCCTCTCCCGCCTGGGGACAGATTGCCCTCCAGGGCCCCAAGGCCGAAGAAACCCTCATCAAGGTGCTGGGTTACAGCGAGGCCGCCAAACTGGGCTTCTACGAGTTCTGCGACGTCCTCTACAAGGGCCAGCGTCTCATCCTGAGCCGTACCGGCTACACCGGAGAAGACGGATTTGAGATCTATACCACCCCCGCCAATACGGTGGAAATCTGGGATTGCTTCCTCAAGGCCGGCGTCCAGCCCTGCGGTCTGGGTTGCCGCGACACCCTCCGCTTCGAGGCCGGTCTGCCCCTGTACGGAGACGAGCTCAGCCAGGATATCAGCCCCGTGATGGCCGGTCTCAGCATGTTCTGCAAGTTTGAGAAAGAGTTCATTGGCAAGGAAGCCCTGCTGGACCAGAAGGCCGGCAACCTCTCCCGCAAGCTGGTGGGTATTGAGATTGAAGACAAGGCCATCCCGCGTGCCGGTTATCCGGTAGAAAAGGCCGATGAAACCGTAGTAGGTGTGGTGACCACCGGTTACCACTCCCTGTCCCTGGACAAGAGCATCTGCTTTGCCCTGGTGGACAAGGACTACGCCGCCCTGGATACTCCGCTTTTTATTAGAATAAGAAAGAAAGTGTTCCCCGGCAAGGTCATCAAAAAGAGATTCTATCAAACAAATTACAAAAAATAAACACAAAACACTATGTCTAAGATTTTAGAAGGACTCAAATATAGCGAGTCTCACGAATGGGTAAAAGTTGAAGGTGGCGTAGCCGTAGTAGGCGTTTCCGATTTCGCCCAGAAGGAAATGGGTGACATCACCTACGTAGATATGCCCGAGGTGGACGACGAGGTGGAAGCCGGTGAGGAATTCGGCGCCCTGGAGAGCGTAAAGGCCTCCTCCGAACTCATCAGCCCCGTTTCCGGTACCGTGGTGGAAGTGAACTCCGAGCTGGAAGACACCCCTGAGAAGGTAAACGAAGACGCTTATGGCGCCTGGATCATCAAGGTAAAGATGTCCGACCCTTCCGAGCTGGATAACCTCCTGGATGCCGCCGGTTACAAAGCCTTAATCAAGGAGTAAAGATGGCTTCCCTTCCGTACCTGCCGCAGACGCAGGCCGATGTCCAGGCCATGCTGGACCGCATTGGCGTGAACAAGCTGGAAGACCTCTACAGCGACGTTCCCGCCCAGTTCCTGCACAAAGGCGCCTATGCGCTTCCGGACGCCCTGTCCGAGCAGGAGATCAGAGACTATTTTGCCTCCCTGGAGGCTATGAATACGCGGCTCAAGGTGTTTGTGGGCCAGGGTGCCTACGACCATTACACCCCGTCCGTGATCCCTTACCTGTGCTCCCGCAGCGAGTTCCTGACGGCTTACACCCCTTATCAGTGTGAGATTTCCCAGGGTACGCTCCGCTACATCTTCGAGTACCAAAGCATGCTCTGCGAACTCACCGGCCTGGACGTTTGCAACGCGTCCATGTACGACGGCCCCACCGCCGCCGCCGAGGCCATGAAGATGGCCATCGCCTGCACCCGTAAGAAGACCCGCGTTCTGCTGTCGGCCACCCTTCTTCCCCATGTGGTAGAGGTGGTCAAGACGTATGCCAAGTTCCACGGCGTGGAGATTGGCATGCTGCAGGCCGATGGGGGACAGACCTCCCTTTCGGCCCTCAAGGCAGAACTTGCCAAGGACGACGTAGCCGGCGTGATTGTTCCTTCCGTGAACCGTTTCGGTATTGTGGAAGACCACAGCGGCTTTGCCGATGCTATCCACGCCCAGAAGGCCGTGCTGGTAGAGTACTGCGATCCTTCGGCCCTGGCTGTTGTCAAGACGCCGGCCGAATGGGACGCCGACATTGCCGTGGGTGACGGTCAGTCCCTGGGCCTCCCGCTTTGCTATGGCGGCCCTTACGTGGGCTTCATGACCGTGAAGAAAGACCATATGCGCAAGATGCCCGGCCGTATCGTGGGTCAGACCACGGACAAGGAAGGCCGCCGTGTCTTTGTCCTTACGCTCCAGGCCCGCGAGCAGCATATCAAGCGCGAGAAGGCCACTTCCAACATCTGCTCCAACGAGAGCCTGATGGCCCTGTGGGTCACCATTTACCTCTCTCTGATGGGTCCTCAGGGCCTCAAGGAGGTAAACAAGCTCTCCTCGGACGGTGCCCATTACCTGAAGGCCGAACTGCTGAAGACCGGCCAGTTCGAGGACGTATTCCCCGGACAGCCCTTCCTCAAGGAGTTCGTGCTCAAGTACAAGGGTGCCGGCTCCCTGCAGGAGAAGCTGGAGAAGGCCGGCTATTTTGCCGCCTATCCCACCGAGGAAGGCTACGTGAGCTTCTGTGTAACGGAAAAGCGCAGCAAAGAGGATGTGGACCGTTTGGTTTCTATTGTAAAGGAGGGCTAGACTATGAAATACTACGACAAACTCATTTTCGAACTCTCCCAGGAAGGCCGCTGCGGTTACTCCCTGCCCGTGAACAAGTATCCGGCTGCCCCGGAGGTCCCTTCGGCCCTCAAGCGTCAGAGCGCGCTGCGCCTGCCCCAGGTGTCCGAGCCCGATGTGGTGCGCCACTATACCAACCTCTCCCAGATGAACTTCGGCGTGGATACCGGCTTCTATCCGCTGGGCTCCTGCACCATGAAGTACAATCCCAAGATCAACGAGGAAATGGCTGCCCTGCCCGGCTTCAACTGCCTGCATCCACTGATGAAGGATGAGCTGGTGCCCGGTGTCAAGAAGGTGTATGAGGAGATGAACAAGGCCCTGGCTGCCATTACCGGCATGCATACCTTTACGTTTGCTCCCTGCGCCGGCGCCCACGGTGAACTCACCGGCCTCATGCTCATGCGCCAGTACCATCTGAACCGCGGAGACCTGGCCCGTACCAAGGTCATTGTCCCGGACAGCGCCCATGGTACCAACCCGGCCTCGGCCGCTGTCTGCGGTCTGGAAGTGGTGGAGGTCAAGTCCCTGGAGAACGGCCGCATTGATGTGGAGGCCCTGAAGCCTCTGCTGGGCCCGGACATTGCCGGTATCATGATGACCAATCCCAACACCCTGGGCCTGTTTGAGACCCAGATCCAGGAGATTGCCTCGCTGGTGCACGGTGTGGGTGGCCTCCTGTACTACGACGGAGCCAACATGAACCCGCTCATGGGTGTGGTCCGTCCCGGAGACATGGGCTTTGATATCATGCACCTGAACCTGCACAAGACCTTCTCTACGCCACACGGCGGAGGCGGTCCCGGCAGCGGTCCCGTGGGTGTTGCCAAGCATCTGGTAGATTGCATCCCGGCCATCAAGGTGTCCGGTTTCCACGGTAACTTTGGTGTGATCCTGCGCGCTTACGCATACATCCTGAGCCTGGGCAAGGACCACCTGCAGAAGGTGGGTCAGTACGCCGTTCTGGGCGCCAACTACATCAAGGAGTGCCTCAAGGACGTGTACAAGCTGCCCATCGAGGGCGTATGCAAGCACGAGTTCGTGTTTGACGGCCTCATCAACGACGGCGCCCACGACGATGTCCCCGGTGCCACCACGCTGGATGTGGCCAAGCGCCTGCTGGATTACGGTTTCCACGCACCCACCATTTACTTCCCGCTCCTGTTCCACCAGGCCCTCATGATCGAGCCCACGGAAACCGAGAGCAAGGAAACGCTGGATGCCTTTATCGAGGTGATGAGAAAGATTGCCGCAGAGGCCGCGGAGGATCCCATGATCCTGCACGAGGCTCCGCACAACACGCCCATCTCCCGACCCGACGAAACCACCGCTGCCCGCAACCCCATCCTGAAATTCCAGGATACGCTGTAGGCTTATGGCTGTTCTTTTATAAGCCCTTGCGAATGTGCTCGCAAGGGCTTATCTTTGTACTTAGGACCATGACCAGAGAAGATCAAATAGCCAGAGTAACCCTTGTCGGCAGCGTGGTGAACCTGCTGCTGGTGGGCGTGAAATTCGTGGCCGGTATTGCCGGGCACAGTGCCGCCATGATCTCCGATGCCGTCCATTCGCTCTCGGACTTTGTCACAGACATTGTGGTACTGGTGTTTGTGCGTATCAGCGCCCAGCCCCAGGACGAGGGCCACGACTACGGTCACGGCAAGTTCGAAACCATGGCCACACTTCTGATCGGCCTGGCTTTGGCCGCTGCAGCCATTGGCATTGTGGTTTCCGGTGCTGGCAAACTCGCTGCCTGGCTGCAGGGGGAAGATCTGCCCAGTCCCGGGAAACTGGCCCTCTGGGCTGCGCTCCTTTCCATTTTGGCCAAGGAGGTGCTGTACCAATATACGCGTATCAAAGGCCAAAAACTGGATTCTCCGGCCCTGGAAGCCAATGCCTGGCATCACCGGTCAGATGCCCTCAGTTCCGTAGGTGCGGCCATCGGCATTGGTGGCGCCATCCACCTGGGCAACCGCTGGACGGTGTTGGACCCGCTGGCCTCCATAGTGGTGGGCCTCATGTTGGTCAAAGTGGCCTGGGACCTCCTGGGCCCCAGCTTCAGGGAACTTACGGACAGCTCCCTGCCCAAGGAAACAGAGGCTGAAATGCTGGAAATCATCCGGGGTATTGACGGCGTTAAGGACCCCCACAACCTGCGCACCCGAAGGGTCGGGAACCGCATCGTTGCAGAGGTCCATATCCGCCTGGACGGTAGCCAAAGCCTCTCTGAGGCTCACGAGAAAGCCACTGAGGTGGAGCGCCGCATCAAGGCGCGCTTCGGCCAGCAGTCTCACATCGTCGTCCACATGGAACCGGTGAAGTAACCTATTGGATAGCAATCTGTTTGACGTCGTCCACTTTTCTAATCTGCTCCTTCTTGGGGATGTGGACATTCAGAACGCCCTTTTCTACCTTTGCCTCAATCTTGTCGGCTTCGGCGTCTTCGGGCAGCAGAAGCGTCTGCTGGAACTTCTCGTAGGAGAACTCACGACGGAGATAGCGTCCGTGCTTCTTGCCTTCCTTGTTATCGGTCTTCTTCTCCATTTCGATGTGCAGATTATTGTCCGCATCCACATGGACTTTGAAGTCTTCTTTGTCTAAACCAGGGGCGGCGAGTTCCACGTCGTACTCCTTCTCGGTTTCCATTACATTGATGGCAGGTGCCGTATAAGTGGGCCTTTCCATCCAGCTGTTGTCGAAAAAGTCATTGAAGATGTCCGGCAACCAGCTGTCTCTTGTACTTCTAATTACAGGTAACATAACTCAAAAACTTTAGTCGTTCCGGTTTGGGGAGTGTCCTTATTCCCGGGGCTCCTTATCGGAGTCGACTAAAGAATTGCAAAGGCGGGGCCAATGCCAAAAAATGGACAAAATGGCACTTCGGTTGCCATTTTGTCCATTTGAAGGTTTACCGGCGTCCAAAGTAGAACGCCCGGTTGGCCTGGAATTCCTGCCGGTCTTTGTCCCTTTCCTCTGCGAAGGGGGCATCCAACTGATTGTACTTCTCCAGCAGCTTCTGCCACTTGGGTAGGCGGGAAAGCGATGAATCTTCTTCCAGTATGTCCAGACAGAAGGACTTCATGTAGTGATAGCGCTTTCGCAGGACTCCCACCAGAACGTATCCGTATTCGCTGTCCACCTCGAAACGGCTGTCCAGGCACACACGTGCCCCGTCCACAAAAGCCTCAAAGGCATCCTGGCGCTTGCCATGCAGATGGAGGAATCGGCCATAAGACTCAAAGCTCCGGCTGAGGGAAACGACATCCTGCTCGGTAAGCCGGCCATAATCTTGGGCCCATCCTTCCTGGTAAAAGGCCAACTGGCGTTCAATCTGATCGATGAAAGGCTGCGAGAACTCGCGGAGCAGATTCGGAAGCATCTTAACCTGACCTTTGTCGGTCCAGGCAACTAACTGATACTGTTTTGTCATAGCATAACGTATTTCAAAGAACCGCCCGGCTACCCGGCCCTTCGCGTCAGGGTGCAATACTCCTTGGGAGAGGACCTTCGTCCGGGTTTCTGAAATACGTGCTATTGCTTCTGGGTGCAAAGATACATTAAAAAGACGAACTGAAAAATTATTTTTATCATCTAGTGTGAAGATGGGGTTTTAAATACTCTGATAACAAGAAACAGTTCAAAGTGGTGGATGCTTCAGTCGGGGTCGTACAAAACCGAGAAGGTAGTATCCTAGCGTCAATAGTTTGCATAATCAAAAACAATTTGTACCTTTGCGATAGGATTCGTCGAAGGGGAATTCGTTTGAAGGGATGACAACCCTCCCAAGTTTCTTGGTCCGAGCCCCATTTTCAAAGCCGTTACCTGACGGCTTTATTTTTTTGGATATAATAGACATTTCTGGTTGGTAAACCCTTTATAATTTGCTGATTTATTGAGTTTTATGCAAATTAGATGAAAACCGTTTCATCTATTGAGTGATAAAGCCAAAATAAGGAGGCGTCTCCGGTGCCCTCAATGTGGGTCGTTAGACAATATAAAACGGAATAACGTGCCTAACGGTCCAGGGGGTACGTTGGACACGGAAACACCCCTTTCGGTGTCCGAACGACCAAAAATTCGGCTCGCGGACACGAAAACGGCTCTGCGGTGTCCGGCTGTCTTGACGGAGAATCTTTTTGATAATACCGCCAACTACAAATGTCACAATCACCAACCATTTTTGTCAATTATACTTTTTTTTGTCCTCCGCTGATATAGTACAATTCAAGGTCCCTACTGGTCTTGCGTTGTCCAACAAGCACGCGAGATGATTTCCATTTGAGAAGTAACATCTTTGAGAACTTCTTTTGGTTCTTATCTCCATATTTCGGTGGACGGCTTTCAATATATTCAGCATCTGAGAGAATCTCTGTCAGATGCAACTGGGCTGATGTAGCTTCAACTGATCGAGGTGCATGGCCAAGTGCCTCGTTGATGGAGGAATACTTGACATTGATAAAAGCATTAAGCGATTTATTCCACACCTTCCTTTCTGGGTGCTCTAGCATCCAGCATGAGTAGAATTCTTTGATTATTAATCTCCTGGCTTTATTGTCTTCAGGAGTACTTCCCTTTGGGATACCCATAGTTATACTTATTATGTGGGTTAACGCCGACATTCCCGGTAGAATCCAGGTATCGGAGTAAAAAAGATATTCTTTGTGAAGGGAGCGCCTTCCAGAATGGAATGGCCCTGCTCCTGATTTCATTACCGGCCGACTTCACGACCGTCTACAGTTACAAATTTAGCAATCATTGCGACCAATTGCAACAAGGAGTTCCAGCCTTTGCCTATATCCAGAAAAAGGTATAACTTTGTTCCTAATGGAAATTCAATAGGTAAATGAGTAAACCTATCATCGGAGTAACGCCCCTATGGGATGAAGAACGGCAGAGCGTCTGGATGCTGCCGGAATACCTCGATGCCATAAGGGCCGTCGGAGGGATACCTGTCATCCTCCCGCTGACTGCTGATAATGATATTCATCAGTTGATTGCAACGGTTGACGGAGTTCTCCTTACCGGAGGACAGGACGTCTCCCCGGAGCGCTATGGTGAGACCGACCGAACTGGACTGGTGAAGATGTGCCCCAAGAGGGATGCACTGGAGGTGATGGTCCTTAAGGAGGCCCTGCATAAAGACAAACCCGTCCTGGGAATTTGTAGGGGCATACAGCTTCTCAATGCGGCTCTTGGCGGTACCCTTTGGCAGGACCTGCCCTCAGAGCATCCATCGGAAATAACTCACCGGCAGGCGGCACCTTATGAGAATCCGACTCATTGTGTTGTCTTGTCAGGCCCCCTGAAAGACCTTACAGGGAAGAGTGAAATAAAGGTAAACAGTCGTCATCATCAAGCGGTAAAGGCCGTTTCCCAGCTATTGACGCCTATGGCCTTCTCTCCCGACAATCTTGTCGAAGCAGTCTATATGCGCGACAAAAGATTTGTCTGGGCCGTCCAGTGGCATCCGGAGTATCTCTATAAAAAGGATCCTGATGCGTCCGCCATTTTTGAAGCGCTCATCAAGAGTTGCCGCGCATGATAGTAGACTATCACTGTCATATTCTGCCCGGGATTGATGATGGGGCCACCTGTCTGGAAGAGTCTATAGAGCTTGCGAGAAAGCAGGTCGTGTGGGGCTTCCAGCGCGCTGTTTGCACATCTCATAGGGCATATCTCTATAGGAACACCCCTGACATTGTCCGGCGAGCCTGCGATGGCCTGAGGATAGTCCTCGAGGAAAGGAAAATCCCGCTGGAGCTAGTGCCTTCCATGGAATACCGCCTCGTCCCGGAGACCTGGCCGGAGACTCTGGAGAAGGGTTGGCTACTCCCCTGGGAGGGGAACCATATTCTCATAGAGCTTCCTATCCACGATGGCTCTAAGATAGGGAATATAGTGCCAGCAGATGAGGTAAAGAGGCTTTTGGATATGGGATACCAGCCAGTCCTCGCGCACCCTGAGCGTTATCTTTACTACAAGATGGAGAACTACCTGGCCCTGAAGGAAGCAGGATGCAAGTTCCAACGCAACGTTGGCTCTATTGAAGGACTCTACGGGGAATCTGTCAGCGCTCGTGCCGACGCACTGAAGGGGGATGGTCTCTATGATTTGGAAGGGACGGACCTACACAACATGAAGTACGCTGCTTTCTTTGACAAGATAGGATTCCGCGCAGTAGATGCCGAAGATTAATTGTGAGTTGCTGAAGTAGACAACGGTTTACATTGATAACGGCACGATACTTTGTGAATTGTAATTCATACCAAACTTCCCGCATCCTTTTTAAACGTATCGAATACGTTACGTTTAAAACTGGGGTTGTGGAGAAACTCCCAAAGTCCTAGGAATTCAACTACGTCATGGTTGCGGAGCCATGAATGAATCGTAATACGAGGATTGGAACTGCGATACCTGGCGATATCCGTCAAAGCGACCATTTCCAACAAGGTGTGCCCGCCTTTGGCTTTTTCCGGAAAAAGGCATAACTTTGTTAAAGTATGGAAGAGCCTTACTTTAGCCATGCCATTCAGAAAGAAAAAGAAACCGAACCCCTATAAGGAAGCTAACGAGGCTTTCCTCCAGGTGAAAGCCCAGGAGGAAGGTATTCATGTATTGGATAACGGTGTGATGTACAAGGTACTGGAAGAAGGGCATGGAACAAAGTGCCCCAAGCCCAATGGTATCGTCTATGTTCATTACACCGGCCGTCTCATAGACGGGACCGTCTTCGATACAACGGAAGGGGAGAGCCTACCGGCCCTCTTTGTGGTCCGTGATCTCATTATGGGCTGGCAGATTGCCCTCACGCGCATGCACGAGGGAGATAAGTGGGAAGTCTATATCCCGGCCAAGTGGGCTTATGGCTCAGCCAAGATGGACGACATCCCCGCCTGGTCCACTCTCATATTTGACTTGCAACTGGTAAAGATTGAGCGCTAACTCAGATATAGCGCCTTACCTTAGTTTTGTAATCTCTATACTCCTGTCCGAAATCGGCCTCCAGACGCTTTTCTTCGGAGCATACCTGGAGCGTGAGCAAAAAGACCTCCACAGCGAATACGGCTATCGGCCACCAGCTTTGGAGCCATAGAAGAACGCCGATATCATAGATGTATACGCCCACCAGCATGGGATTGCGGGAAAACCTGTAGGGCCCATCGGTCATCAGATGTTTGGTCCTCGGTGCCACCTCGTGGTTATAGGCATCAAAGGGATTGCCTTCACCAACCTTTTTCATATGGATGATGGACCAGATGCTCATGGCAAGTCCGGGAATCATCAAAAGGATAGCAATAATAGCCCAGGGCAGTGCCGGAGCCCACGGAAAGGGCCTTCCGGACGCCCACCACATCACGGCTGGAATCCCGGCCACAAAGACCAGAAATCCAAGAATATATCCCAATGCGTTTCTCATAGTCTTAGTACAGGTTGCCTTTCTCGCAGATTTCGCGGAGCATCTTTACGTAGAGGGCTACGGCGTGCTCTACGTAGCGGCGGCCTTTCTCGGGGCTGGCCTTGGAGGGATCGCCGATGCCCGTATCAACCGACACGCGGGACCAGTCGCGGGGAAGCCAGGCCACCTTCCCGTTAAGCCCGTCAATGGCAAAGCGCTTGGACTCGCCCGTCCCGGCCATCTCCATCTTCACCAGATCGGGCCGAAAGTACATCACCACGGAGGTCTCCTGCTCTCCGGCATGGTCGTCAATATCGGCCTCAAAGTAATCCTTCTGCGGAAGAACGGTATACCAGTCGCTCACAAGGAGTAGGAACGAAGGGTCCTCCGCCGTCAGGTCGCGGACCATGCCCTTGAAGGAATTGCCGCCATGGCCGTTGATGAGAAGGAGCCGGCCGATGCCCTGGCGCTTGAGGGACGTGACGATATCCCGAAGGATGGCCGCCTGGGTCTCCTGACGCGTATGGAGACAGAAGGGGAGATTCACCTGGCCGGGGTTTTGGGAGCCGAAGGGAACTCCCGGAAGTACCATCGCATGGATGCCGAAGGCCGAAAGCCCCTCTGCCACCCGGCAGGCAATGCCGGACGAGCAGATGACATCCGTCCCGTAGGGGAGATGGTAGTTATGCGGCTCGGTGGAGCCCCAGGGCAGGATGGCCCAGTCGTAGTGGTCCTGTTTGCGGACCTCGCCCCAGGTGGCGGCGGAAAGATCGAATGGTGACATAGGTCGGAAATGGTTAGCTATACAAAGTTAACCAAATATTGCTTCTCATGCAATGATTTTTGCCTTGCAGAAATGGACGGAAGAAAGTATCTTTGTTGTTGCAATGAGAGTCCTTTTTGTGTGTCACGGTAATATTTGCCGCAGTCCCATGGCAGAGTTCATCCTGAAGGCGCTGGTGAAAGCCAGAGGTCTTGAGGAACAGTATTCTATTGAATCGGCTGCGGTGTCTACGGAGGAGATAGGGAATCCCATCTATCCGCCGGCCAAACGTTCCCTCACGCAGCACGGCGTAGCCTTTGACAATGCCAAGCGCGCCAGACAGGTAACCCGGGCCGATTACGACCGCTTTGACCGCATCATCTGCATGGATGCCTCCAACCTGCGTTGGATGGAAAGAATCATTCCGGAAGACCCGCAGGGCAAGATCCATCTGCTCATGTCTTACACCGGCGTGGGACGGGATGTGGCAGACCCCTGGTACACCGGAGACTTTGAAGAAGCTTTCCAAGATATTCTGGCCGGCTGTGAAGCTATGCTAGAAAGATAACTTTTGTTACATAACACTTGCTTTTTTATAAAATACTGCTTATTTTTGTGCATAAAAACAATTAAACCATGCCCAAAGCAGTATACTACACCAAAGACAAAATCACTACGGCCGTCATCGACCTCATCAGGAAGGAAGGCGCCAAATCTCTCACATCGCGTTCTATCGGCAAGAAAATGGGCTCTTCCGTGAGCCCGCTCTTCCGGGAATACAAGACCATGAAAGAAATCCTGGCCGATGCCCGGAAAGCCGCCGAAAAGATCTTCTCGGACTATCTGATTGATTCTGTGAACTATGAGCCGGCCTTTAAGGAATTCGGCATCCGGCTCATCCGCTTCTCCAGGGAAGAGCCCAATCTGTTCCATTTCCTTTTCATGGAAAAAGGCACCAGCAGCGAACTCGCCCATAAGATAGCGCATGAATGCCTTAAGCAGACGGCCGCCTCTTTCGATCTGACCCCGGAACAGGCCGAGCAGATATTCGAACAGGAATGGACCTTTGCCTGCGGCCTGTCCATGCTCTGCAACCGGAATCCGGAAGAGTACCCCGACGATCGTGTCTCCCTGCTGCTGTCCACCCAGTTTATGTCCCAGCTCATTCTGGTCAAGTCTGAGCACAAGGTGGTCAATATTGAACCTAAGAGGAAATAAGTAAATATGGCTCTTCTTCTAGAACAAATGATGATTTTAGCCAAGTAGAGATATGAAAAGAATTCTGATACTCCTGCTCTCGCTGACCGCTTTGCAGCTCAGCGCTCAGGACCTGCCGCATTTCAAGCGGGTTGTCAAGGAGCTCAGCAGCGCCAAGTACCAGGGCCGCGGTTATGCCCGGGGCGGCGCCAACAAGGCCGGAAAGTACCTGGAGAAGGAGTTCCGGAAGGCCGGGGTGGATGAAGTGACCCTCCAGCCCTTTACCATTGACATCAACACCTTCCCCGGAGACATGGAAATGTGGGCCGATGGGAAGAAGCTCCGCGCCGGGGTAGATTTCTCCATGCGCGAGTATTCTCCCGGCGTCAAGGGAGAGTTCCCGGTGTATCACGTGGATACGCTCAACTTTGACGGAGATAAACTGCTGGCCGATCTGGAAAAGCCGGAGAACGCCGGCTGCCTGGTGTGCTGCGATTTCTGGTTCACCTACAAGCACCGCAAAGTATTCTCCAAGCTTCAGAAAGCAGGGGCTTGCCCCAACGCCGGCCTCCTCTTTACCTGGGCTGCGCCCATCAAGTTCTTCAAGGCATACGGAGAGAAGGTGGTGGACAAACCCATCATCTGGGTAACGCCGGAGGCCATCGAGGGCGTCAAGAGCGTAAAGGTAAACGTGGAGAATGAGTTCCTGAAGGACTACGGTCTCTTTAACGTGATAGCCAAGGTAGAGGGACAGAGGCACGACAGTTGCTACGTCTTTACCGCCCATTATGACCATCTGGGCAATCTGGGCCGAAAAGTGTATTATCCCGGTGCCAACGACAATGCCTCCGGCACGGCGGCTGTGGTGACCCTGGCGGAGTACTATGCCCAGCATCGGCCTTTATTTGATATGTATTTTGTGGCCTTCTCCGGAGAGGATGCCAACCTGCGGGGCTCTACCTTTTTTGCCGAGCATCCCATTGTGCCGCTGAGCCAGATCAAATACCTCTTCAACATTGACATGATTGGAGACGACAATCCGGTCCAATACTGTGAGGTGAGCGATGCCGGCATGAGCCAGTTCCCCAAGTTTGAGAAGATCAACCGGGAGCAGCACCTGTTTGAGGCGCTCAACCGCGGAGCCCTGGCCGCCAACAGCGACCACTATCCCTTTGCCGTCCGCGGCGTTCCCTGCATCTTCCTGGAGAACGAGGAAGGAAGCGCCTTCCCGCACTACCATACCCCGGCCGACAACAGCAAGACCGTTCGCTGGGACAGCTACGAACCCGTTTTCAAATTAGTCACCGGTTTTATTGAACAATAATATGGCAAGAACCAACGTATACCTGGAATCCAAGCCCCGTTACGAGATCTTGGACGGGCTGCGCGGAATAGCCGCCCTGTTTTTCTATACCGGTAACGCCTTCCCCCTGACGCAGAATATTGAACCTTGGAAGTTCCTCCTGTGCTCAAGCGGTGATTTTTTCTTATCTTTGCAGTCTGCATGAAAGAAAGGAATCTACATACCCTCCTGGATGGCTTCCAGAAGGTGGAGCTGGAGGACCTGGGAAACATCCTGGGTAACGAACTAAGCCCGCGCCTGAGGAAGTCCCAGCTGGTGGAACAGCTCCACACCTACCTGCACGCCCAGCCGCGCCGGTGGATGTCGCATCTGATGGAGCGTGATGTCCGCCTGCTGCGGGAGCTGGTGCACGCCGGTCCGGACAAAGTCCAGTACCAGGACTTTGCCGACTATCCCTCCCTGCTGGAGGTGACGGGCCTGGTCCAGTATGACGATTCCGACGAAAACTTCCACAAGGTCTGGATCAGCCGCGAGATGTACGACATCGTGGCCCCGGATGTGGACAAAGTGCTGCGTTCGTGCGAGAGGAGCGGCCAGTTTGAGGTGGAACGTGTGGGACTGGGTTTCCTGAACCTTTACGGCATCCTTCCCACAGAGCGTTTTGTGGACCTGGTGATGGACTGGTTTGAACAGGCCCGCGGGGGAGACTTCCGGGAGCTTTCCAAAATGCTCCATCAGAGCCCGCTGGTCAAGATGTACCGCTATACGGACGAGTGGGGAGACTATGTCTGCTCTCCCTGCGTAGAGAACGTGGAGGAGATCTTTACCCAGCGCAAAGAGCTGGATCAGAAGCATTTCAAGCCTTTTACGGCGGCCGAGGCCCGGGAGGCCGGTGCGGGTGCCCCGTATTTTACCATAGGCTTTAAAACGCTCGAAGGCATGCGGCTGGAGCAGATGTATCGCCGCGTGGGTTATACGGGGTACGAACTGGTAAAAGCCCAGCACGATACCTGGATGGAGGCACAGTACACCCTGGAGCAGAACGACGCCCTGTTCCAGCCGCTGCTGGACAGCCCCATGAGCGCAGACCTGGACGAGGACAGCTGGCTGACCTGCTGCCAGATTGTAAGCGATTACGCGGACAGCATCCCCAAGTGGATCCTCTGCGGTTACAACGCTGCGGAAACCGGTCTTTGCAAGGCCGATTGGCCCGCCTGGCATACGCGCCGTCCGGAAGAAGCCGCCCCGGTGGCAGAAGAGTATCCCCACTGGACCATGCCCGAGCCCACCATCACGGCCGGTTTTGCCTCCGACCTGGGGTATGACGGCATTCCGCTGGGATTCGCCATTCCGCACGTAGCCCCCACCGATCCCTGCCCCTGCGGCAGCGGACTCCGTTACTGCAACTGTCACGGTAAATACCTTTCCTAGTTATGGAAATCCGTCCCGTCGCATATTATAAGGGCCCTTTTGGCTCCAAGTTTGGCATTCCCCGCCAGAGCGGGCTTACCCGGCTGGAAGGCCGAATTGTCTTTACGGACGAGTATCGCGTACGGGAGGCGCTCCGGGGCCTGGAAGGCTTCAGCCGCCTCTGGCTCATCTGGGGCTTCAGCGCCAACAAACCGGCCAAAGGGGAGTGGCAGCCCACGGTGCGTCCGCCCCGTCTGGGCGGCAATACCGCCATGGGCGTCTGGGCCACGCGATCTCCCTATCGGCCCAATCCGCTGGGGCTTTCCTGCGTGGAACTGGTGAAGGTGGACGACCTGGAACTGGTGGTGCGCGGGGCCGATCTGATGGACGGCACCCCCATCTACGATATCAAGCCGTATATCGTTTATGCCGACAGTTTCCCCGACGCACAGTGCGGCTTTGCCGCCGAGGCGCCTGAAAAGAAGCTGCAGGTGGTTATTCCGGAAGACTGTCCGCTGGACCGGGAGGCCCTGGCCGATGTGCTGGCGCTGGATCCCAGGCCCGCCTATCAGGACAAGCCGGAGAAAGAATATGCGATGCCCTTTGGAGGCATGGATGTGCTGTTCCGGGTAGAGGACGGCGTCTTGACCGTGACCGGCTGGCGCTAAAGCTCGTTGCGGAATTCGGACGGGGTCTGTCCCGTCTTTTTCTTGAAGAAGCGGGAGAAGTAGGACTGGTCCGGCAGACCCACCATGGAGGAGATGTCTGCTATGGAGATGGCCGGATCCTTGAGCAGTTTCTTGGCAGTGTTGATGCGGGCAATCTCAATCCAGTCAATGGCGGTACGGTGCGTGCGGGTCTTGACGGCCTTGTTGAGGTAATTGGGCGTAACGCTCAGAATTTCTGCATATTCCGAGACGGAGAGAGGAGCCTTGTCCTTTTCGAATACCAGCTGGAGGAACTTCTCCGGCACAGCGGCCACCTTGCCACCGGGACGCAGCTGGGCCAGGATGAGATCCAGGCCGCTCTGGAGGAACAGCTTGTCCTTGTCTTCATAGGCCGCGAAGAGCCGCGTAAAGAGAGCCCCCATAAACACGGCATCTTCAAACCAGAAACTCTGCTGGATGACGGAATTGGAACGCAGCACGCTGTAGGACGCGTCCTTCACAAACTCCAGGTAGAAACTGCCGTCGAAGCCCTTGCAGGCATTGAAATACTTTACGTCAATGCTTTTATCCGGAGGCACCAGGACAAACTGTCCCGGGCCGATGAGGATGTTCTGACCGTCGATTTCTGCCAGGACCTCTCCTTCCACAAGGAAGCAGAACACATAAACGGGATGACGGGCGGGCTTGTGTTTGAACGTGATGTATCCCTTTTCGTTCAGATGGTACAGCGTGAATTGGTTCTTCATAGTGCTTGGTTAAAATTCGACGTCAAATCCCACATTGACGGTAAAGTTCTTCCTGGCTTCCGGCAGGCGGTGGGTTACGCGCCAGAAGCAGTCTACGCGCAGTACGCGGAGGATATTGGCCAGGCCTACGCCCAGCTCTACATACGGTTTTTCCAGGGTTCCGGCACCGGGCGGCAGGCGGAAGGGGGCGTGGAGGCTGTTGGCCTCCGTAAGGGTTCCCCAGGCAAGGCGGGCCGTAAATACCTCTCTGAGGTCCAGTTTCTTGATCAGCGGAATCTTGCCCAGGAAGAATCCGTTGAAGTTATGCTCGTAGTAACCCGACAGCCAGCGGTCCGAGATGAACTCGTAATAGTTCATGCAGCTGAAAGCCGTCTGGTCCATGTAGAAGGTCTGGTTGCCCTCATGCAGTTTGAGCATGGGATAGGGGACACTGCCCCAGATGGCACCGCCTTCCAGATAGAGATGGCCGAAACCCAGGGCATGGGACGGCGTGTTCCATTTGAGGGCGGCGCTGGTGCGGAGGAAGGAGAAATCGTCTTTGGTGATGCCCTTGATGCCTCCGGTGACATCCAGCACCAGGATGGGATACTTGGTGAACAGGTAGGTCTTGACAAAGGTGTTGCGGGTCACCCTTTCGTCGATGGAGAAGCGTAGCATCGCCCGGACGGTATTGGCCGAGAAACTCTCCTGGATGCTGCCGTCAGGCCTTTCAAACGGGACCCGGTCATTGCTCCATACGCGGGCGGTATTCCACTCCAGGGCGGCATTGACGGACGGGGTGAACTCGTGCTCGTAGAGGATGTCAAAATGGCGCACCATGCTTTGGCGGCCGGGACCGCGGGCAATGGCGGAGCCCAGCACGGACTGGGCCGACAGCACACGGCTGCCGCTGCCAAACTGGGTGAGGTCGTGGAAGGCGGTGAGGGAGAGCTTGCGGGTAAGCTCCCTGTTGAACATGATTTCTGCCGATGCGGCCCACTTGAACTTCTTGTCCCGGAAGCCATAGGCTACGTGGCCCCCCAGACGCACGGTTTCCGAGAAGTCCCTGTAGGTGCGTCCACCTATGCTTACCCGGAAGCCTTCCATCTGGTTGTAGGCCATGAGATGGTCCCATCGGCCCAACTCTATCCCAACTTTGGGAATCCGGTAATAGCCGGCGAACAGGGTATGGAGGATGGCGTAGCTGTTCTTGTAGAAACGGGTTTGCTGGAACTGTTCTACCATGTCAAAAACGCCCTGCTCCCGGGTTTCCAGCGGGATGGGGCGCATCTGCGACCAGAGTTCCTTGTCTCCCTGCTGAACCTCGCGCTCCACCACCTGGGTTTTGGCGGAGAGGGCGTCCGGGTCCTGGATGGGACCGTATACCGGCTCCTGGAAGGAGAGCTGCCGGCGGCCCAGGAAAGAGACGATGCGGGACGAATCGCTGGTGGCTATGGAGAAGTCTATGAACAGGCGTTCGTCGTCAAAGAACCATCGGCCCTCGGGCGTACGGCGGTTTTTTATGTCCATGTTGATATGACGGATCCAGTTCACGTTGGAGTCCTTGGACAGGGCTACATGAACACTGCGGATGCCGTAGTCTTCTGCGTCTATGTGCATTTCACCGTCCAGGGTGGGGGAGGTGACCAGCTTCTTGGGATGGAAACGGAGCACGTAGGTCTTTCTTCCCTCTACCTGCAGGGAGTCTACCAGGAAGTAGTTGTAATACGGCTGAGAGCCGGCGGCCACCGGGTTGGGAATATCCAGGTTGAAGAGGGAGATGCTGGGCTTGAAGAAGTTGGCCCTCAGAAGGTGGGCGCCCGTGTACTGGCGCAGCACGTTGTCCTCATGGAAGCCGGACATGTGGCTGTAGCGCATCACTTCCCGCTGGAAGGCCGGATCCTGGCTGTGGTACACGTCGGAGATGTTTTCCGAGATGAGGGCGGGAATAAAGGACTGACCGGTAATGGCCGAAGTATCGGCATATTCTTTCACAAAGCCTATGTGGCGGTCCAGGAAACCGATCTTTAAAAGATCCTCCATGCGGGTGGCGTCCAGCTCGATCTTGCTGTACAGGCGGCTGCTCCAGTCGGGGGCGTTGTCCGGGTCGTGCTTGGAGAGATTGTCGCTGATCTTCTTGAGGATGGACTTGATGTAGCGGTTGTTGGGCCTAACGTAGGCGGCGTTGATCTGGCGCGGGTCCTGCCGGAGGAAGAAGTTGATCTCCGAGAAAGAACCCTGCTGGATGGGAATGGAGAGACTCTCGTAGCCGATGAGCTGGGCGGTGAGGATCTTGACCTCGGTGGAACGGGTCTCCAGGCTGTACTGGCCGTTCATGTCCGTGGAGATGCCGATGGTGGTTCCGTCAAAGTAGACGCCCACAAAGGGGAGGGGTTCTCCGGTTTCTGCGTCTTTTACCACGCCACGGACACGCGTGGATCCCTGGGCAGCCGCCAGAACGGTTACCAGGAGCAGCATCCATATGGACAAAAAACGACGCATCCCTCAAAGATACGTCGTTTTTATCAAATGTACAAGAGATTAGCTGTACAAGTAATTCAAAAGGGCCAATTTGGACTTTTCGGGCAGATAACGGACCAGCGCACCCACGGCTGCATAGTCCAATCTAGGAATAACGCGGACTCTCATGTGGCGGCGTTTGAGCTGCTTGAGAATGGCCTTGGCAATGACCTCGGGTTTCATGCCGCCCCTTTCATCGGCCTCAATCTTCTTGAGGTTTTTGTCCATGCGGGCGCGGTAGGGGGAATCGGGGTCCTGGGCCGCTGCATTGAGCTTTCTGGCATTGGTGAAGCCGGTGGAAACGTCTCCGGGCAGGACGCTGCAGCACTGGATGCCGGTGCCTTTGAGTTCCAGCGAGAGGGACTCGGAAAGGGACAGCAAGGCGGCCTTGACGGAGGAGTAAAAGCCCTGAAAGGGGAGCTGCAGGATGGCCATCACGGAAGTGACGGTGATGATGCGGCCAAAGCCTTGTTTGCGGAAGACCGGCAGGCAGGCCTGGATGGTTTTGAGCGCTCCAAAGTAATTGGTTTCGAACTGGCTGCGGGCTTCTTCCTCCAGCGTTCCTTCAATGGGGCCGTAGATGCCGTTGCCGGCGTTGCAGACCACGGCGTCCAGGTGGCCTTCGCGGGCCACGATATCAGCCACGACGGCCTCCGTAAGGGCGGCGTCATTCACATCCAGTTTTACGGGAACCACTCCCTCGGTAGGGGTTTCCAGCGTGCCCCGGCGGCTGCCGGCATACACTTTCATACCGGCCTGGGCCAGTACACGGGCTGTGGCGGCACCGATTCCGCTGCTGCCTCCGGTTACCAGAACGACGTTTACTTTTTCCATAATTCAGAACGCAAAGTGAATGTTTCGGGAAGGGGCATCTGGTAGACGCTGTTGCGCAGAAATACTCCAAATTCCTCGTCGGAAAGGGCATTCTGCTGCTCTACGGAGATGGTTTCTCCTATGTCCATGCGGGGATGCGTGCCCCGTTTGTTAAACAGCTCGTGGAAAAGACGCACAAAGCGGATGCGGTAATCCACCAGCCCCAGCGCATAGTAGAACCAGGTATTGCGGTCAAAGAAGCGGATGGGCACCACGGGCACCTTGGCCTTGCGGATGAGCTTGATGGCGGCCTCCTGCCACTCTCTCTCGTGCAGGGTCCAGCCCAGGCGGGGCTTGAGGTCTGCCACGGCGCCGGCAGGGAAGATGGCCAGGGGCTCTCCTTCCCGCAGGTTGAGCAGGGCGGCTTTTACCCCGTTGATGCTGGTGGAGGTGGCTCCGCCTTTGACTCCCAAGGTGGGGTTTACGGAGATGAAGTTGGGCGTGAGGCCCTTGATCCACATGAGGAACTCGTTGACCATGACCTTGGTTTTGGGGCGCACGTGCCCCAAAAGATCTACCAGACAAATGCCGTCCACGTGACCGTAGATATGGTTGGCAATGGCAATGAAGGGGCCCTCGGGCAAGTTTTGCAGCCTTTCGGCATGGCCGATGCGGAAGTCAATCCCTACGTCGTCCAGGATGCCTTTGGCAAACTCGGGTCCGTCCGGAATGCCTGCTTTTCCCACGCGGTCATGGGTCTCGTTCACGTGGTCTATGCCGGTGAGTTTGAGGCCTATCTTATACAGAAGCTTTCCCTTCCATCCCTTGAAGATGGGGGAAAGCTCGTTAGCGGCTTTTTCGTGGGTAATGACGTACATTTAGTCCTGTTTCTTGGGCGGGTCTATCTTGGCGTAGTAGGCGGCGTCGCGGAAGAATCCTACGATGTAGAAGATAATCAGCAGGACGGCGACAGCCCAGGCTATGTAGTCAAACAGGCCCACCTGGAACTCGTTGTGGAAGAGCCATATGGTCTTTTTCCAGGTAGTGAGCCAGGGAACGTAAATGAACAGGATGTTCACGAGGGTGAGGATGAGTCGGAACTCGGTGGGCCCCAGCTTTCCAAACGTGAGGCGCATCTCTCCCTTGAGGTGGCAGTCAATGTAGACATAGATGCTGAGCATGAAGTAACCCACCAGGGCAAACATGGCAAAGCTCATGTTGACCAGGGGGCTGCAGCCCACGCCAATGAACATGATGGTCTCGTTGATGACGTCCACGTTGTGGTCGATGAAGAATCCGTAGGTCTTGCGCTGGGCGTTGCGGACGCGGGCCAGGCTGCCGTCCAGGGAGTCTCCGAACCAGTTGACAAACAGGCCGAAGCAGCTGAGCCACAGCCAGTGCAGATCCAGGTTGGACAGGGCATAGCCCGTGGCCATGATCAGGGAGCCGATAAAGCCCACCAGGGTTAACATATCGGAGGTGACCCATGCCGGCATCCTCTCTGCCAGCCACACCAGGACTTTCTTTTCGTAGGGATTCAGAATGGAGGTCTGAACCCGGTTTGCTTGTTTCTTCTCTTCTGACATTTCTTAGTACAATAGTTTGTTAATTTTATAAAGTTTACGCCACGGCGCGAACGCCGTAGAAT
>R24__coassemble_534_pt1 | contig 25307 bp, 23 predicted proteins | sample R24__metabat2_high_PE_033 | metagenome-assembled genome bin R24
TCTCTCAACGGAATCAGTCTATTGGTTATTAGTTTTAGTGTTATTAATTATGTGGTTAGTGAGAGCGTCCGCCTGTGAAGGCCGACACTCTTTTTTTTTTTGCCCAGTCCTGGGCAAAAAAAAAGAGTGAAATGTCGTTTCACTCATTGGGGGACTAATCCCCCAAGCCCCCTGGGTCGGCCTTCGGCCTCCGGTGGTAGTCATACCCGGCTTGACAGGGTATCTTCTGGTCAGGGTGCTGGCAGGTAAGGGACTGATTTTGTGTGTAATACCTACTTGAACCCCCTCGTGAATGATAGGGGTTCATATCTGTATCTTTTTGAATTTCTGTATGTTAACCGCCAGCGTATTATGAGAGTTTTGGGCATTTCCTCCAGGGAAAGCCCGTTTGGTGATTAGAGTTCCGGTTCAGGGAGAGGGAGGGTGTCTTTCTGGTGACTGAGGTCTTTGAGACGGTTGATCTCCAGGGACATCTGCTCCAGGCGGGACTGGATGGATTCCAGGAGGGCCTGGTTCTCGTCCAGCTCGTTGTTGGTGTTGTTGTAGATTTCCTCGATGATGGCGTCCATGTCCTGCTGGGAGAGGCCGAAGGAGTGCTCCAGGAGGATGAGCTCGTTCTGTTTGATGCCGTATCGGCCTGCTTTGACGTAGATGCTGGCGCGGAGGTCATCGTCCAGGGGCTCTCCGGCCAGGGAGATGTGGGCCTGGTGGCCCATGACGCGGTAGTCGTAGATATAGGTGCGGGGCGCAACCAGGCGGTTGTTCTCTACAAAGTTCTGGACATTGCGTTCGAAATTGTTGCTGCGGATGAGGGTGAAGGCACTCCAGATGCTGGGTACCATGATGATGATCAGGATGGCGGTGATCACTTTGCGGCGGCGGGAAGCCAATTCTTCGGAGATGCCGGTGACCGTAGGGAATTCCAGGTACTTGACCATGAAATACGTGGCCAGGGCAATGAACACACTGTTGATCACAAACAGATACAGCGCTCCAAGGAAAAAGTGCATGTTCATGTGGGCCAGACCGTAGCCGGCGGTACACAGCGGGGGCATGAGGGCGGTGGCGATGGCTACGCCGGACAGCACCGTTCCGCGCTCCTTGCGGCAGTTTTCCAGAATGCCGGCCATGCCGCCGAAGAAGGCGATCAGGACGTCGTAGATGGTGGGCGAGGTACGCGCCTCCAGCTCCGTGGGATTGACCAGCGACAGGGGAGAGACCAGGAAGAACAGGGTGGAAGCCAGCAGGGAAATGACCACCATGGCCAGCAGGTTTTTACCGGCCGATTTGAGCAGGTCCACATCGTTGGTGCCCAGGGCCAGGCCTGCGCCGATGATAGGACCCATGAGCGGGGACACCAGCATGGCGCCGATGATGACGGCCGTGGAGTTGACGTTCAGGCCTACGGAAGCCAGGACGATGGCGAAAGCCAGAATCCAGACATTGGGACCGCGGAACCAGATAGCGGACTTGATGCGCTGGGAGGCGCTCTCCGTGTCTATCTCGTCAAAGATGTAGCCGTAGTATCGGATCATGCGGCGGAATTGGTTCCAGATGTGCTTGAAGTCCATGACGCTGTAATTTGTGGCGCAAGTTAATCAATTTTTCGTTATCTTTGTAAAGATATGAACAACGTTATGAAAGAAATCACTAAAGGAATCCGCTACATAGGCGTAGACCATCCGGACCTGGATCTGTTTGAAAGTCAATATATCGTGCCGGAAGGCATGGCTTACAATTCCTACCTCATCATGGATGAGAAAATAGCCATCCTGGATACGGCCGATGCCCGCAAGGGAGAGGAATGGCTCCGGAATCTGGAAGAAGCCCTGGAAGGCAAGAAACCGGATTACCTGGTCATCCACCATATGGAGCCGGACCATTCGGCCTCCGTGGCCCCCGTGCTGGAGAAATATCCGGACGTAACGGTAGTGGGCAGCGCCATGGCCCTCAAGTTCCTGGGACAGTTCATGCCGGACAAGCCGGTGCAGAAGACCCTGCCCGTCAAGGAAGGGGACACCCTCCCGCTGGGCAGCCATACCCTCAAGTTCTTCGCAGCCTCCATGGTTCACTGGCCGGAGGTGATGGAGTCGGTGGATACCGCTACCGGCGTCCTCTTTTCGGCCGATGCCTTTGGCAAATTCGGCGCCCTGGCCAAAACCGCCTTCTGGGCCGATGAGGACCCCGACTGGGCCTGCGAAGGCCGCCGCTACTACTTCAACATCTGCGGCAAATACGGTCCCCAGGTACAGGCCCTGCTGAAGAAACTGGGAGGGGAGAATATCGGCCTGATTGCTCCTCTGCATGGCCCTATCATCCGCAAAGACCTGGGTTATTACCTGGACCTCTATAACACCTGGAGCAGCTACGGCGTAGAAACTGAGGGCGTTTTTGTGGCCTATGCCTCCATCCATGGCGGTACGGCCGCAGTGGCAGAAAAAGTGGCCGCCAAACTGAAGGCGATGGGCTGCCCCAAGGTGGCCACCTGCGACCTCACCCGGGACGACCGCGCCGAAGCCGTGGAAGACGCCTTCCGCTACGGCCGCATGGTGCTGGCCGCCTGCTCCTACGATGCCGGCCTCTTTACCCCGGCCCACGATTTCCTGCACTCGCTGCAGGTCAAAGGCTACTGCAAACGCAAAGTAGCCCTCATAGAAAACGGTTCCTGGGCTCCCAGTGCCGCCCGCGTGATGAAAGAAATGCTGGGCGCCATGAAGGAAGTGGAAATAGTAGGGGAGACGGTAACCATCCGCAGCCGTTACAAGGAGGCCGATGAACCCGCCCTCGATGCCCTCTGTAAAGCCATCCTGTCATGATCATCAGAAGTAAAGCCCCGCTCAGACTGGGCCTGGCCGGCGGTGGATCGGACGTATCCCCGTACTCGGACCTCTATGGCGGGAACGTACTCAATGCCACCATCAACCTGGCGGCCTATTGCTCCATCGAACCCCTCAAACTGCCCGTGATGCGGGTACAGGCGGCCGATGCCGGCATCCGCGAAGAAGTGGCCCTGGGCACCGGCCCCGTCAACTCCGGCGCCCTGCTCATTGACGGCGTGTACAACCGCGTGATCCGGGACTTCGGCCCTATTCCTTCTCCGGGCTTTGCCATTACCACGTACAACGACGCCCCCGCCGGATCCGGCCTGGGCACCTCCTCCACCATGGTGGTGTGCATCCTCAAGTGCTTTGCCGAGTGGATGGGCATCCCCCTGGGAGACTACGAACTGGCTCGCCTGGCCTACGAGATCGAGCGAAAGGACCTCCTTCTGGCCGGAGGCAAGCAGGACCAGTACGCTGCTGCTTTTGGCGGTTTCAACTTCATGGAATTCCTTCCCAGCGACATGGTCATCGTGAATCCGCTCCGCGTCAAGGACTGGATCATCGAAGAGCTGGAAGCCTCCATGCTGCTGTATTTTACGGGCCGAAGCCGCTCCTCGGCCGCCATCATCTCCGAGCAGCAGAAAGCCACGCGCAGCGGGGCCACAGAGGCCGTGGAAGCCATGCACCGCATCAAGCAGAGCGCCATTGATATGAAGCTGGCCCTCCTGAAGGGAGATATGGCCCGTTTTGCCGCCATCCTGGGGCAGGCCTGGGAGGATAAGAAGAAGATGGCCGGAGCCATCACCAATCCCATGATCCAGGAGGCCTTTGATACCGCTATGGCTGCCGGTGCCATTTCCGGAAAGGTTTCCGGAGCGGGAGGCGGCGGTTTCATGATGCTCATGGTCCCGCCGGAACACCGTGTAGCCGTGATTGAAGCTCTTTCCAAGCTTCCCGGCAAGGTGGTGCCTTTCCAGTTTACGGAAAAAGGAGCCGTCGCATGGAAGTTATAGTCCTGGCCGGCGGTCTGGGTACCCGTCTTCGCTCCGTTGTCAAGGAAATCCCCAAATGCCTGGCGCCTGTAGGTGGCCGGCCGTTTCTGGGATATCTGTTGGACTGGCTCAAAGGCCAGGGAGTGGATCATGTGGTATTTTCTGTGGGGTATCTCAGGGAGCAGGTGATAGACTTTGTCCAGTCTCAGGACTGGCCGTTTACCTATGATTTTGCCGTAGAGGAGGCGCCGTTGGGAACGGGGGGAGGAATTCGGTTGGCCTTGGAAAAGTGTCGTGAGAATCAGGTGTTTGTGGTCAATGGAGATACGTTCTATCCAGTAGATCTGAAATCTATCCCGTTCAACTACGCCGTAACGCTGGCCCTCAAACCCATGAAGGACTTTGACCGATACGGTTCGGTATCAGTAGCCCCCCAACCGGTTGTGGAAAATTATTTTTCGCAAGGCTTTGCGAAAAACCAATTTTCCGAGACCTCCACGAACCCACCGCACATAGAAAAGTCCCAACCGGTTGCGAAAAACCAATTTTCTTCTGACTCCACAAAGCTAATGCTGCAAGTCATTGAATTCCAGGAGAAGAAGCATTGCGAGGAGGGGTTGATCAATGGGGGTGTGTATGCGATCGATAGGGGAAGGCTGGAACTGGGTGTTTTGCCGGAGCGGTTCTCCTTTGAGAAGGAGGTGCTGGAGCCGGGGGCGGCCCTGGGAGAGATTGGCGGATGGGCGAGTGATGCCTTCTTTATAGATATAGGTATTCCGGAAGATTATCAGAAGGCGCAGTGGGCCATCCCGGCATGGTTTGCCGTGCAGGAGGCCTCGGAGGCTGTGCTGAAGGCCGATGCCACTACGCTGTTCCTGGACCGGGACGGGGTTTTGAACCGCCATATTCCCGGCTATGTAACCAAGTGGAGTGAGTGGGAATGGATGCCAGGGATTCTGCCGGCTATGGCCTTGTGGGCCCGGAAGTTTGCGCACATTGTGCTGGTGACCAACCAGCGCGGAGTGGGGAAGGGCATCATGACCGATGCAGAACTGGCCCAGGTGCATGCGCATATGATGCAGGATGTCCTGGATGCCGGAGGGCGTATTGACCTCATCCTTACCTGTACGGCCGTGTCCGATGAGGATCCGCGTCGCAAGCCCCATCCGGGCATGTTCTATGAGGCGAGCAACCTGTTTCCGGACATAGACGCAAAAAGCAGCGTCATGCTGGGAGATGCTCCCTCCGACTCTGCCTTCGCCAAAAACTGCAACATGCAGTTTATTCTTCTGAATCCGGAAGCGGCTTCTTAGGGTTCTTGGGGACGCCCAGCTTGATGAGCTGCCGGGCCGATGTAAGGATGGAATTCCCCGATTCTCCCACTTTGAGCGATACTTTCTCGTACTCGTCCAGTGCGGCGTGGAGCTTGTCTCCCATGGCGGCGTGGGCTTTGGCAAAGTCGTACACGCGGTCCACCATGGTCTGGGCGGCCTTGATAATTTTTTCCTGGTTGCGCACCTGGTCGTAGTTGGTCCAGGCCACGCGGATCATGCGCAGGAAGGGCATCAGGGTCTCTTCCGTGGTCAGGAGCACGCCCTGCTGGTAGGCCTCGTTAAACAAGTTGGGAGCCAGCGTCTTGGCCAGTTGCAGCGAGCTGTAATTGGGGATGAACATGATCACGTAGTCCAGGGTCTTGTAACCGTCTCGGATATAGTCCTGATAGCGTTTGCCGGAGAGGCTCTTGATCTGGGTGCGGATGGCCAGCAGATTGCGCCTGGCGGCATCTTCCTTGAGGGCGGGGTCCTCGGTGGCCACCCAGTCCGAGAGGGCTTCCATGGAGGTTTTGGCGTCGATGATGACCTCGGTCTTGTCCGGGTAGTGGAGGATATAGTCCGGCCGCATGCGCTTGCCGCTGTCCTCGTTGTATACGATGCTGCCCTGGGCATCCCTCAGGGTCTCTTCCTTGTCAAAATCCCGGCCTTCTTCCATGCCTTCGTTCACCAGCATGTTGTAGAGGATGATTTCTCCCCAGGTGCCGGCCATCTTGTTCTGTCCCTTGAGGGCCTGCGCCAGGTTATCGGCCTTGGTGCCGATGGCCTGCGTCTGGTCCTGCAGGTGCTTGACGGCCTGTTCCATGGCGGTTTTGAGGGAGGCGGTGCCTTCGGCCTGCGTCCTCTTCTGGGCGTCGAAGCTCTCCTGCATGGCCTTGAGGTCCTTGCCCAGCGGGTCCGTGAGTGTCTTGAAGGTCTCTTCGGCCTTCTGCTGGAGGCTCTCTTCCCGTTGCTTGAGGAGTTTTTCCGTCTCGGCCGATAATTGGCTCTTGACGGCCGCCAACTGCTGGGCAAAGGATTCCTGCTGCATCTTCTGCAGCTTCTGGGCGTTCTCCAGGTCTTTCTGGGCGCCGATGAGCTGGTTCTCCAGCTCGTTGCAGGCTTTGACCTCATGCGCATGCATGATGAGCCAGGTAATGACTACGGCCACAATCACGGCGGCCACTGCGGCTATAATGAGATACGTATTCATAGGCTTTTGACGATGCTTTGGGCACAAACGTAGCCGGTGCTCCAGGCGGCCTGGAGGTTGAATCCTCCGGTGATGGCATCTATATCCAGCACTTCTCCGGCCAGGTACAGGCCGGGATGTGCCTTGCATTCCAGGGTGGAAAGGTCTATATTGCTCAGCGCCACGCCTCCGCAGGTGACAAACTCTTCGCGGAATTTGCTCTTGCCGGAGAGGGGATAGCTGTCTGCGGTGAGCACGGCCACCAGGCGGTTGAGCCCCTTGCTGCCCAGCTCGGCCCAGCGGATGTCTTCCCGCAGGCCGACCTTCCTGAGCAGGTGGCCCCACAGCCGGCTTTGCAGCAGGTGGGTGGTGGAAACCTGCTTTTGGGGGTTCTCTGCAGCGGTTTTCTGTAGCAGTTCACGAGCCTGGTTTTCGCTCTGGCAGAGCCAGTTGATGGAAACCGTTCCCTTGTAGCCGGCCTCGGCCAGATACCTGGCGGCATAGGAAGAAAGCTTGAGCGTGGCCGGACCGCTAAGCCCCCAGTCCGTAATCAGAAGCGCCCCCTGGGCCTTATAGGAAGTCCCTTGCAGGCCGATGGAAGCCTCCACCACCAGTCCCATGAGGCTGCGCAGCGAAGCGTCCGGCACCGTAAAAGTAAACAGCGACGGCACGGGCGGCACCATTTCCAGTCCCAATCCCTCCAAAAACGGCATTCCCTTCGGTGCTCCTCCCGTTGTAACCACTACATAATCAAATGCCTCTCCATTCACATAAATGTGGGTTGGCTCTGTGGATGTCTCGGAAAATGAGACCGGATGGGGTGCGGCTATTGTTACTACCGGCGTTTTTAATCGAATATCAGCCCCTTTCATGGCTCTCTGGAGGGCGTGGACAATGTCTAGGGCGTTCTGGCTTTGCGGGAACCAGCAGTGGTCTTCCTGCAGGACGCAGGGAACCCCCTGGCCGGCGAACCAGCGGATGGTGTCTTCCTGGGAGAAGGCCTTGAGGGCACGTTTCATTACGCGTTCCCCGCGGGGATAGGCTTCTCCCAGCGAGCGGATGCCCTCGAAGGAATTGGTGAGATTGCAGCGTCCTCCGCCGGTGATGGCCACCTTGGCCAGGGGCTTGGGACCGGCCTCAAACACGGTTATAGCCAGTTCCGGTGCCCGGCTCCTTAACTGAGCGGCACAGAAACAGCCGGCAGCCCCGGCACCTATGATGGCCACGCTGCGCATCGTAGACAAAGATAGTGAAAATTTAGCTGATTTTGTACTGCTTGATCTGCTTCTCCAGCGCCCGGTGACCGGGGCAGACGGATTCCAGCAAAGCGTGGAACTGGGGACTGTGGTTCAAGTACTTGAGGTGGCAGAGCTCGTGCAGCATCACGTAGTCCTGCAGTTCCTGGGGCAGGGTGACCAGGCGGAGATTCAGGTTGATATTTCCCAGACTGCTGCAGCTGCCCCAGTTGGTACGGTTGTTCTTGATGAACACGCGTTTGTACTGGAAACCGTGCTGGGCGGCCAGGGCGGCCAGCCGCGGCGGAAGCTGGGCTTTGGCCTGGGCCCGCAGACGCTCCACCTCGGGCGTGACGGGCGCCCGGCGGGGTTTTCTTCTGAGGATGTAGTAAAGACCCGTGAAAGGGTTGAAGAAGAGTTTACTCATCGTCATCCTCCGGCAGCACAATCTGCTTGTACTGGTTCTTGCGTTTGAGCCAGCGCTCCTTGGCGTACTGCTGCATGTCGGTGATGGTGTCGTTCTCGTCTATGATTTCCATGCCCAGGATGGTCTCCATGATGTCTTCCAGCGTAATGATGCCCTGGAAGCAGCCGTAGTCGTCAATGATAAGGGCAATCTGGTCCTTGGTCTTGAGGAGGCTTTCCCAGATGTCCGATACGGAGGTTTCCTCGTGGAAGGCCGCGATCTTGCGCTTGATGCTCTTCAGGCGCAGGTCAAATTTATCTTCGGCCAGATTCTCCAAGGCATCGTAGCGGAGGATGTAGCCGGTGATGTACTCGGGGGAATCGGCGTACACCGGGATGCGGCTGTTGTGGGAGAGGTCTTCCTGCTTGTAGAACTGGCGCAGCGTCATGGTTTCCGGAGCGATGGCGGCCACAATGCGGGGCGTCATGATGTCGTAGGCCTTGACGTCGTCCAGTTTGATGATGTTCTGGATGACCTTGTTCTCGCTGTTGTCCAGCACGCCTTCTTCCTCTCCGATATTGGCCATGGCGCTCACTTCCTCGCGGGAGATGCTCAGGTCCGGGTCATCGTCCGAGATGGTGTTGTGCAGCTTGTCAATGATCCAGACAATGGGGTAGAGCAGGTACACCAGGAAGTTCATGATGGAAGAGAGCCACAGGAGGTCTTTCCAGCGGGAGGTGCCTATGGATTTGGGAACAATTTCCGAGAAGACGAGGATAAGCACCGTCATGGCGGCGCTGACGAGGCCAAACCAGTGGTCTCCGCTCAGGAGCGTGGCCTGATGGCCCACGGCGGCGGCACCCAGGGTATTGGCAATGGTATTGAGGGACAGGATGGCACTGAGCGGACGGTCCGGGTCCTGCTTGAACTTCATCATCTGGGCTGCGTGTTTGTCTCCTTCGTCTTCCTTCATGGTAATGTAGGAGAGGGGGGTGGACATGAGCACGGATTCCAGCAGCGAGCATAGAAAGGAGATGCCCATGGTTAGCAGCAAGTATATGATGAGTAGTGTCATAAGGTCCAATTCAAGTCACAAATTTACGCAATAAATTTTGTTTTCTCTCGCTTTGCACATAAATTTGCAAATTATGGACAAAGAACAGATTCTCATTCGCATATCCGGTAAGGACCAGATTGGTCTGACGGCCTCCATTATGAGCATCCTGGCGCGCTACGACGCCCAGATCCTGGATATCGGACAGGCCGATATCCACAGCACCCTGTCGCTGGGCATCCTCATCCGCATCGACGAGAATGTCTCCGGCCAGGTGATGAAGGAATTGCTGTTCAAGGCAACGGAGCTGGGCGTAGTCATCGGCTTTGAGCCCATCTCGGACGAGGACTACGAAGCCTGGGCCGGCCGTCAGGGCAAGAACCGCTACATCCTTACGGTAATAGGCCGAAGCCTCAGCGCCCGCCAGATCCAGGCGGCCTCGGAGGTCATCAGCAACCACGGCCTCAATATCGACGCCATCAAGCGTCTGACGGGCCGAATGAGCGTGATGCATCCGGAGCGCAACGTCCGTGCCTGCGTGGAGTTTTCCGTTCGCGGCAATCTGGAAAACCGGGCCGAGATGCAACGTTCCCTCATGCACCTGAGCGCCCAGACGGGCATGGACTTCTCCTTCCAGAAAGACGACATGTACCGCCGCATGAGAAGGCTCATCTGCTTTGATATGGACTCCACCCTCATCCAGACGGAGTGCATAGATGAGCTGGCCCGCCGCCACGGAGTGGGGGATAAGGTAGCCGCTATCACCGAGCGCGCTATGCGGGGAGAGCTTGATTTTAAGGAAAGCTTCACCGAAAGGGTTGCTTTACTTAAAGGTCTGGATGTCTCTGTCATGCAGGATATTGCAGACCACCTACCCATTACGGAAGGAACGGACCGTCTCATGTCCGTTCTCAAAACCTGCGGTTATAAGATTGCCATTCTCAGCGGTGGTTTCACCTTCTTTGGAGAGCACCTGCAGCGCAAGTATGGCATCGATTACGTATACGCCAACGAGCTGGAAGTGGGAGAGGACGGTAAACTCACCGGTCGCTACGTGGGAGACATCGTGGACGGCCGCCGCAAGGCAGACCTCCTCAAGCTCATTGCCATGACCGAGCACGTGAACCTGGCCCAGACCATAGCAGTGGGAGACGGCGCCAACGACCTTCCCATGCTGCTGGAGGCCGGCCTGGGCATTGCCTTCCATGCCAAGCCCCGCGTGAAGCAGGAGGCCGGGCAGAGCCTCAGCACCATCGGCCTGGATGGCGTTCTGTATTTCTTAGGATTCAAGGATTCCCACCTGGGAGAACAAGGTAAGTTATGAGGAAAAAACGCATTCTGATTGTTCTGGCAGCCCTTCTTGTAGCCATCGGCCCCGTATGGGCGGTGTTCAAGGAGGACAACCTGAACCACACGCTCTCCGTGCTCCTGATGGAGCTGAAGGAAACCTACAGTGGCCTGATCCGCTTCAGCGGCAGTGCCGATAAACGGATCAAGGAACAGCACCAGCGCCTGGTGGAACTCATTGACGAGTGCAACGAACTGTCGGTGATGCTGTATTCCCAGGCTTCGGACAACACCTTCGACCTGACTTACGCCCTCAACGAGGTTACCAAGCAGTACGAGAGTTTCAAGGGAAACAATACGCCCTATGCCGAGGTAAAGGAGAAACTGAACACGGAGATGGAAAGGTACAACCGCCTGGTGATTACCCTGCGCAAGATGCCTCCGGAGCGTAAGGCCGAGGAGATAGTACAGACCCGCCAGGTAACCGCAGCCCTGGATTCGGCCAGCACGGCCCTGGCATCGGCAGACTCGCTCATCCTCTTTGCTCCGGACTTTGCCCGCAACGAGTACGATATGAAGATGGACAGTGCTACCGTGGCGGTGAGAGACAGCTGCCTGTATGTGGCCGAACAGATTGTGGCCTATTACTGGGAGCAACTCAAGCAGATAGACCTGGACAACACCTACTATGAACAGACCGACGAGCGCCTCCGCGGAGCCTATGATTATGCGCAGGAGCGTTATGCTGCCGTCCAGAAGAAACTCTTTGTGGAGGGGCAGGGGAATTATTTCAAGACACTGTCCCGCTTCTCCCGTCGTTTCACCCGTGCCGTAGAAGACCTTCGAAGCCGTTACAGCCTCCATCTTAACCGCAACCAGAAGTCGGTGGAGAGCTCCTGGAGAGGTCCTGTGGTGTACTTCTACTCCTTTATGCTCCTGGTTGTGCTGGGCCTGGCTACTTTGGTGGGCACGCTCATCGTGAACAAGGGCATCCGGCGCACCAAGGTAGGCCGGACCGAGTGGTTTGGCAATCATAAGGGCATGATCATTGCCCTGATGGGTATCTCTTTCTTTGTCGTGTTCCTATTTGTGATCAGCCACGTCAGCACGAATACCTTCATTATCAGGGCTTCCAGGATGATGGGAGAATTCGCCTGGCTCATCGGGGCCATCTTCGGATCCATGCTCATCCGCCTGGACAAGACGCAGATCAGAGGTACGCTGATAGCCTATATGCCCACCCTCCTGATGGCCTTCATCATCATATATTTTCGAAGCATCTTCATTCCCAACAGTGTCATCAACCTGCTCTTCCCGGGGCTTCTGTTCATCTTTACCATCTGGCAGTACATTGTCAATATCAAGGAGCTGGGCGATGAAGACAGCGGAGACATTGCCCTGCTGTGGGTGGGTGCCGTGGTGATGACGGTGGCTACCATCCTTTCCTGGGCCGGAGTGGTGATGGGTTCGCTACTTCTGCTGATCTGGTGGATCTTTCAGCTGGCCTTGCTGGAAAGCCTCATAGCCGTCTTCGAACTCCTGGAGCGTTATTACGACCAGTATATCCAGAAGCGCATGGAGGAGTACAAGAAAGAGAACCCTATGATGCCGCTTTCCCACAGTGTCAAGGGCTCTTACATTGCCGTAACCTGGCTGGACGACCTCCTCAAGATGACGGTGATGCCTCTGCTGTATCTCTGGTCCTTCCCGGCAGCTGTATTTATGGCCTGCAACGTGTTTAACTTTGGCAAGGTGGCCCGGAACATCTTCTTCACGCATTTCATCACGCCCGGAAGTGAAAACACAGGCGGCGGTGTAACCGTCTCGCTGTTCCTGATCCTTCTCATCGTAAGCCTGTTCTTTGTTTTCCGCTACATCGTGTATTCCGGAACGGCCTTCTATAGGGTCTGGAAGACCTCGGGAGCCATCCGCAAGCTGGGAGAGAACGTGATGTTCAAGGAAACGGACATCAACTTCAACCTGGCCAACAACATCATTTCCCTGATCAGCTGGGGCCTGTATGTGGTTCTGGTCTTCCTCATCCTCAAGATACCGGCCTCCGGTCTGGCCCTTGTGACCACGGGTCTTGCAACAGGTCTGGGCTTCGCTATGAAGGATATCCTCAATAACTTCTTCTATGGCGCCCAACTTATGGGAGGACGCGTCCGTGTGGGAGATGTGGTGGAATGTGACGGCATCCGCGGTACCGTGGTGGGCCTGAGTTACCAGACCACGCAGATTGAATCCGTGAACGGTTCCATTATGTTCTTTACCAATTCGGCCCTCTTCAACAAGACCTTCAAGAACCTCACCCGCAACAATTCCTACCAGATAGTGAGTTTCAAGGTGGGCGTGAAGTACGGAACGGACGTAGAAAAGGTCCGCCAGGTTGTGGCCGATGCCCTGGCCCCCCTGATGGTCAAGGACAAATATGGCCGCGATACGGTGGACAAGAAATTCGGCGTTGTGGTCCGTGTGGACGAGTTCGCAGACAGTTCAGTGGTTCTGAACATCCTGGTAAAGGTAACGGTGGAAACGTATGCTTCCTTCCCGGCCAAAGCCCGCGAGGCCGTCTACACCGCCTTCAACGAGAACGGCATCGAGATTCCGTTCCCCCAGCAGGACGTCTACATCAAGGAAGTACCTCCTACGAAATAGCTTCTATAAGCATCTCAAATAGACGGGGCTTGGCGTATTGGTCAAGCTCCGTTTCTTTTATCCAGAAATAGCCCTCGGGCAATTCCGGCCGCTCCTTGGGCTCCCATAGATAGAAGTCCGTGATGAGCGTCCTATGCGTCAGCTGATGCTTCACATCTGCCTTAACTCGAACCATTTTACTGTGCGTTAGGTCTGTGGAGTCAGAGGAAAATTGGTTTTTCGCAAAGCCTTGCGAAAAATAATTTTCATCTGACGGTTGGGCTTTTTCTGTGCGCGTGGGCCTTGTGGAGGTTGTAGGAAATTGGTTTTTTGCAAAGCCTTGCAAAAAATAATTTCCTACAACCGGTAGGGGGGCTGAAGGTTGGGTTGTTACTAACGGTTCGTACAAACCTTGCCAGATGTCTCCTTTGCCTCTTTTACGGATGGCGGTATACCCGTTGCAGCGGACGTAAATATAATTGAACCTTCGTTCCTGGACCGCTGTCGCCGGCTTTTTGACCGGCAGCATCTCGGTTCGGCCCGTTTTATAGGCATTGCAGGAAGATAGGAGGGGACAGGCGGCACAGTCCGGGTTTTGCGGAGTGCATTGCAGGGCCCCGAAATCCATCATGCCCTGGTTAAAGGCCGATGCATCCTCCGGCAGGAGCTTCTGGGCCAGGGCGGTGAACTCCTTCTTGGCCTGGGTCGTACCTACGGGCGTAGAGATGCCAAAATGCCTCGCCAGAACACGGTACACATTCCCGTCCACCACGGCGGCCGGCAGGCCAAAGCAGATGGAGCCGATGGCAGCGGCGGTGTAGTCACCCACACCTTTGAGGCTGCGGATGCCTTCCAGCGTGTCCGGAAAGCCGCCCAGGGCCACAATCTGTTTGGCGGCGGCGTGGAGGTTCCGGGCTCGGGAATAGTAGCCCAGGCCCTCCCAGAGGCGCAGAACCTCGTCTTCGGAGGCCTCGGCCAGGTCTTCTACCGTGGGGAAGCGCTCCATAAAGCGCTCCCAGTAGGCTTTGCCCTGGACAATGCGGGTTTGCTGGAGAATGATTTCGCTGAGCCAGACCGCATACGGATCCCGGGTACGGCGCCAGGGGAGGTCTCTCCCGTTTTGGGCGTACCAGTTCAGGATGATGCGGCTGAAGGGATTCACAGGAAACGTTTTAAGGCCTCGTAGACGCGCTGGACGGGGAACCCCACCACATTGAAGTAGGAACCCTCGATGCGGGTGATGCCCACATGGCCGATCCATTCCTGGATGGCGTAGGCGCCCGCTTTGTCGTACGGCTTGTAAGTGTCTACGTAATAGGCTATTTCTTCCTCCGTCAGGTCCTTGAACCAGACTTCGGTGGTTACGTCAAAGGTCTCCTGCCGGTGGCAGTCCCGAAGGGTGACGGCGGTGGTTACATGGTGCTCCCGGCCGGAGAGGTCCCGGAGCATGCGGCAGGCGTCTTCCCGGTCCTTGGGTTTTCCCAGGATTTCGCCGGGGCGGCCGGCCGATGCGGGAAGGATGACCATGGTGTCGGCCGTGATCAGGATTTCGTTCTCCTTTAAGGGCCGATGGAAACCGTTGGACTTGCCCTGGGCCATGAGTCGGGGGACCTGGTCGTAGGGGACTTCCGGTCCAAAGCTTTCCTCGAAGTTATTATTTGTATCTACTTCAAAATCAATATCTAGTCCTTTAAGCAATTCTCTTCTTCTTGGAGAGTTGCTGCCCAGGATGATGTGCTTTCCGTGGAGGTCCATCAGAACTGCTTTTTGTAGGTTTCGGGGTCAAAGATCCACTTGCCCTGCTTCTTCAGGGTCTTCTCGATGGCTTCCCGCAGGCAGCCTTTGCCGCCGGGGGCATCGGTGATCCAGTCGGCCACTTTCTGCACGTCCGGAACGGCGTCGGCGGGGCACACGCCACAGCCGCAGGCCTGTAAGACTTCGATGTCCGGGATATCGTCCCCAAAGTACATTACTTCTTCAGGTAAAAGGTTGTAACGCTCACAGAATAAGGTGAATTCCTTCATCTTATTTCTGCAGTGCAGGAACACATCCTCGGGCTTGACGCCGCTGGCGCTCATACGTTTGCGGATGCTTTCCGAGCTGCCGCCCGTAATCACGGCAACGGGGTAGCCGTTCATGGCGGCCATGCGGATGCCAAAACCGTCCTTGGCGTCGTATAAACGGAGAAAATCTCCTTCCGTGGTGCAGAGGAGCGTGCCTTCCGTGGCCACGCCGTCGATATCAAAGGCGAAGGCCTTAATCTTCTTCAGATCCATCTCTTACGACTTGGGTCCGCCGCCGATGGGGCCGAAATCGGCCAGATTGAAGGTGTTTCCCTGTCCCTGGGGACCCTTGCCGCCGCCCAGGTCGATGACGCCAAACTGGGCCTCGTACTTGGAGATGTTGTCAAACAGGGCGTTCATCAGGCGCTTGGCGTGTTCCGGGGTCATGATGATGCGGTTGCCAATCTCCGGCTTGGCGATGCCGGGGAGGGTAGTGGCAAAGTCAATGATGAATTCGCTTCTGGAATGGGAAATGATGGCCAGGTTGGAATAGGAGCCCTTGGCCACTTCCGGTTTGAGTTCCAGGCTTATCTGATTCTGGGGTTTCGGTTGATTATTATCCATACTCTACTCTTAATTCTGCAAAATTAGCAAAAAATAACTAAATTTGTAATTTGATTAGAATGGTAATACTATATGAAAGAGTTAGCTGCTAAGTACAGTGCTAAGGAAGTGGAAGATAAGTGGTATGCCTATTGGCTTGACCACAAGTTCTTTCACAGCGAACCCAACGAGAAACAACCCTATACCATCGTGATTCCGCCGCCCAATGTGACGGGCATCCTGCACATGGGTCACGTGCTCAACAATACGCTCAACGACGTCCTCATCCGCAAGGCCCGTATGGACGGCAAGAACGCCTGCTGGGTACCGGGAACGGACCACGCTTCCATTGCCACCGAGAGCAAGGTGGTGGCCAAACTTAAGGCCCAGGGTATCCGCAAGGAGGATATCGGCCGAGAGGAGTTCCTCCGTCACGCCTGGGAATGGAAAGAGGAGCACGGCGGCATTATCCTGCAGCAGCTCAAGAAGCTGGGCTGCTCCTGCGACTGGGACCGCACCCGCTTTACCATGGAGCCGGCCCTGAGCGAGGCTGTGATCAATACCTTTGTGTATTTCTACAAGAAAGGCTGGATTTACAAAGGTGTGCGCATGGTGAACTGGGATCCCGAGGCCCTCACCGCCGTATCGGACGACGAGGTTATCCACAAGGACACCAAGAGTCATTTCTATCACCTGAAATATTATATCTCTGACGGTCAGGGAAATCCCACGGACAAGTACCTGGTGATTGCCACCACCCGTCCGGAGACCATTATGGCCGATGCCGCCATCTGCGTGAATCCCAAGGACGAGCGCCACTTCTGGCTCAAGGGCAAGAAAGTGCTCATCCCGCTCATCAACCGGGAGATTCCCGTGATTGAGGACGACTACGTGGAAATGGACTTTGGTACCGGCTGCCTGAAAGTTACGCCCGCCCACGACGTTCACGACTATGAGATTGGCCTGCGTCACAACCTGCCCGTGCTGGAGATCATTGACGACCATGGCAAGCTCAACGAGAAGGCCCAGATCCTGGTAGGTGAGGACCGTTTTGTGGCCCGCAAGAAGATTGTGAAGATGCTGGAAGAATCCGGCAACCTGGTCAAGACGGAGGAGTACATCTCCCCGGTGGGCTATTCGGAGCGCACGGACGCCGTCATCGAACCCAAGCTCAGTGCCCAGTGGTTCCTCAAGATGGACAAGCTGGCTGCTACGGCCCTGGAAACCGTGGAAAGCGGCCGCACCAACTTCATCCCCGAGAAATACGTAAACACTTACCGCCACTGGATGGAGAATGCCCGCGACTGGTGCATCTCCCGTCAGCTGTGGTGGGGCCAGCGCATCCCGGCCTACTACCTGCCCGACGGCAAGTACGTAGTGGCTGCTTCTCTTGAAGAAGCACTTCAGGAGGCGAAGGCTATTAATCCGAATATCAAGTCCGAAGACCTTAAGCAGGACGAGGACGTGCTGGACACCTGGTTCAGCTCCTGGCTCTGGCCCATCTCCGTGTTTGACCCGGAGAAACCCGGCCATCCCGAGCACCAGCCCAACAAGGATCTGGCCTATTACTATCCCACCAACGACCTGGTGACCGGTCCGGACATTATCTTCTTCTGGGTGGCCCGCATGATCATGGCTGGCGAGGAGTTCATGGGCAAGGAACCTTTCTCCAATGTGTATTTCACTGGTATTGTGAGAGATAAGATTGGCCGAAAGATGTCGAAGACCCTTGGAAATTCGCCGAACCCCCTCGACTTGATTGACAATTACGGAGCCGATGCCGTGCGCATTGGTATGCTGCTTTGCTCCAGCGCCGGTAACGATATCTTCTACGACGAGGCCCAGATCAAGCAGGGCGCTGCCTTCTGCAACAAGATCTGGAACAGCTACCGTCTGGTGAAGGGCTTCCAGGTAGATGCCTCCGTGGCCCAGAGCCCGGCGGCCAAGCTGGCCATCGAGTGGTTTGCCGCCAAACTGAGCGACACCGTGGCCCAGGTGGAAGACCATTACAGCAAGTTCCGCATCTCCGATGCCCTCATGACCATTTACAAACTCTTCTGGGACGACTATTGCAGCTGGTACCTGGAGGCCATCAAGCCGGCTTTCGGCCAGCCTGTGGATCCCGAGACCTATAAGAAGACGCTGGAATATTTTGAGGCCCTCCTCAAACTCATCCATCCCGTGATGCCGTTTATCACCGAAGAGCTGTGGCAGGACATTGCCGAGCGCAAGGAAGGGGAAACCATCATGTATGCTCCCACGCCCAAGGCCGAAGCTTTCGATCCCGCCGTGCTGGAGAACTTCAACCTGGCCGCCGAGGCCGTGAACGGTGTGCGGTCGGTCCGCAACCAGAAGAACATCGCCCCCAAGGAAAAGCTTCATCTGCTGGTGAAGGGGAGTGCCTTCCCCTGCATCCCGGTGGTGGAGAAAATGGCCGGTGTAGATGTTGAGCTGACCGGGGAGTTTGGAGACGCCCAGGGTGTTGGATTCATGGTCCGCACGCAGGAAATGTTCGTGAAAATGGACGGTCTGGTGAACGTGGCCGAAGAGATTGAAAAAGCACAAAAAGAGCTGGAATATCAGCAGAAATTCCTGCAGGGAGTGCGCGCCAAACTGGCCAATCAGAACTTCGTAGCCCATGCTCCGGCCGCTGTTATCGAAAACGAGCGCAAAAAGGAGGCCGATTCGCTCTCCAAGATCGAAAGCCTCGAATCTAAACTTAATACTCTGAAAAGAAGTATTTAAAACATATTTGTTATAACCGATAACATTTTTGTTGTGGCAATTTTTAAGACTTCTTTCCCGGTCAGGTACTACGAAACCGACCAAATGGCGGTGGTACACCACTCCAATTACATCCGTTACTTCGAGATAGCGAGGGACGAGATGATGGTGGAGCTTGGAATCCCTATTGAAAAGTGCGAATCGGAACTGGGTGTCCTGGTTCCCATCGTATCGGTGGAATGCCACTTCCGGCACCCTGCCCACATGGGAGATGTCCTCACCGCCACGGCCGAGGTGACCAAGGTACCCATGGCCAAAATGCTCATCAAGCAGGCCGTCTACAACCAGGACGGAGTGCTCTGTGCAGAGGGATCGGTGACCCTGGGGTTCCTGAACAAGGAGACCTTTACCCCGGTCCGTTGTCCCGAGCCCGTGGTGGAATTGTTTGAACAAAAACTAAAAGCTCAATAGTATGCATATCTATCCGTTGGTATTTGGAACTTGGGAGATTATCCTCATTGTCCTTGTGATTGTCCTGCTGTTCGGTGGCAAGAAGATTCCCGAGCTGATGAAAGGTGTGGGCAAGGGCGTCAAGAGCTTCAAAGAGGGGATGAACGAGGTAGAGAAGGAACTGAAGGAAGAGCCCAAGAAGGAAGAGACTTACTCCAAGGAAGAAAAGTAACGTGGAAGGGAAGGACGTCGAAATGTCCTTCTGGGACCACATTGAGGCCCTGAGGGGAACGCTGTTCCGCTCGGTGCTGGCCGTGGGCATTGGCTCCATTGCCTTCCTCTGTTTTCCCAAACCACTTTTTCAGGTCGTCTTCTGGCCCACCCGGTCGGATTTTCCGCTTTACCGGTTGCCGGGGGTGGATTTCTCGATGGACCTGATCAATATCGAGCTGTCGGCCCAGTTCTTCTTTTATTTAAAGGTAGCGGTGCTGTGCGGCCTGGTGGTCGCTTTCCCCTTTGTGGTCTGGGAGATCTGGAAGTTTGTGGCCCCGGCCCTGTACGACCACGAGAAGAAGGCGGTGAAAAAAGCCTTCGGCCTGTCTTCCGGCCTGTTTTACCTGGGCGTGGCAGTAGGGTACTTTGTGGTGCTGCCCGTGTGTCTGATGTTCTTTGTGAACTTTTCCGTGAGCGATGCCATTGTGAATACCATCTCGCTGAGCTCCTATATGTCGCTCTTTACCTCCATGGTATTCCTGATCGGGATTCTGTTTGAGTTTCCTACCGTGATCCTAGTGCTCTCCAGCATAGGGGTCCTGACGCGACAGAACTTAAAGCAATGGAGAAAGTACGCATTCGTAATTGTCTTAATATTATCGGCTTTCATAACTCCTAGCGACCCGTTCTCAATGTTTGTTCTGGCCATTCCGCTGTATGGCCTGTTTGAATTCTCCATCCTTTTGTGCCGTGATATCCGTCAATAATGTAACCGTGGCCTATGGCAGCTATGTGCTGCTGGACGGCATCAACTTCCATATCAGTGAGCAGGATAAGATTGGCCTGGTGGGTAAGAACGGTGCCGGCAAGTCCACTTTGATGAAGCTCATTACGGGGGAGCAGTCTCCCACGCAGGGCAGCATCGAGAAGCCGGTGGGCATCCGGATCGGATACCTTCCCCAGGTGATGGAGCATCACCGGGGACACAGCGTACTGCAGGAAGTCCTTTCCGTGTTTGAGCACATCAGTGCCATGGAGCAGGAACTGCACAGGATTACAAACGAATTAGCAAATAGAACTGATTACGAATCAAGCGAATACGCGTCGTTAATTGAACGAATGAATGAGATTAACGACAAGCTGGCTCTGGAGTCCGGTCTCTCTCCCGAGGCCCAGGCCCAGAAGGTGCTCTTCGGCCTGGGATTCAAGCCGGACGAGCTGGACCGGAATACGGAAACCTTCAGCCAGGGCTGGAACATGCGTATCGAGCTGGCCAAGATTCTGCTGTCGGCCCCGGATGTGCTGCTGCTGGATGAGCCCACCAACCACCTGGACATCGAATCCATCGAGTGGTTCGAGGATTACCTGAAGAATTTCAGGGGATCGGTGCTGCTGGTTTCCCACGACCGCAAGTTCCTGGACAATGTGACCACCCGTACCGTAGAGATTATGCTGGGGCACATCCACGACTACAAGGTCCCTTACAGCCAGTATGTTACCTTGAGGGCCGAAAGGCTGGCCCAGCAGACCGCCGCTTATGAAAACCAGCAGCGGATGATTGAGAAGACGGAAGACTTCATCAACCGCTTCCGGTATAAACCCACCAAGAGCAACCAGGTTCAGTCCCGTATCAAGGCCCTGGAAAAGCTGGACCGCATAGAGATTGATGAGAGCGACAACGCCAAGCTCTCTTTAAAATTTCCCCCTGCGGAACGCTCTGGAGATGTGGTATTTAAGGGCGTTGACTTAAAGGTTGGCTACCCGCAGAAAGTGGTCTTTTCGGATGCCCAGATCGAGATCAAAAGAGGGGAGAAAGTGGCCTTGATCGGCCGCAACGGCGAGGGCAAGACCACCCTGATGCGCGTGATCATGCGCGAACTGGATCCCATGGCCGGTGAGGCCCGCCTGGGGCACAACGTCCACATTGGTTATTACGCCCAGAACCAGGAAGACATCCTGGATCCTACGGAGACGGTGTTCGGGACCCTGGACCGGATTGCGGTGGGGGACATCCGCACCAAGCTCCGGGACATCCTGGGCGCCTTCCTCTTCAAAGGAGAAGACATTGACAAACGCGTTTCCGTGCTCAGCGGCGGTGAAAGGGCCCGCCTGGGCATGGCCAAGCTGATGCTTTCCCCCTATAACGTCCTGGCCCTGGACGAACCCACCAACCACATGGACATCCGCTCCAAGGATGTGCTCAAGCAGGCCCTCAAGAGTTTTGACGGTACCCTGATAGTGGTTTCCCACGACCGTGACTTCCTGGACGGCCTGGTGGACAAGCTCTACGAATTCCGCGACGGAAAGGTGAAAGAGCACCTGGGCAGCGTGCAGGAGTTCCTGGAGAAGCGGAAGCTGGAGTCTTTGCAGGAGCTTGAGCGGCAGGCCCAGGCCCCGGCGGCGGAGAAGCCGGCCCAGAAGAAAGAATCGGCCCGGGAATTCGAGGCCCGGAAGGTGATTTCAAAAGAGCAGCGCAAGATCCAGAACCGCGTGAGCTTCCTGGAGAAGGAGATTGCCAAGCGCGAGGCCCGGATGGGGGAGATTGAGAAAGTGCTGGGGAATCCTTCGGAGAAGGATGACATCATGGAACTGACCCGGGAGTACCTGGAACTGAAGATGGCGCTGGATGCCGATACCGATGAATGGACCACCCTCATGGAGCAATTGGATTAGCCTATGATTTACGATTCCCATATGGACACCCCTTCGCAGCTGATCCGGCTGCGGAACCTGGGCATTGACAACACCCATGCCCATGTCGATTTCCCCAAGATGAAGGCAGGCAATGTGGACGGTGCTTTCTTTGCGCTTTACACGCCGGCTTCCATGGCCCAGGACAGTGCTACGCGCTATGCGCTGGAGATGCTTTCCGCCGTCTATGACGCGGCCGATGCCAATTCGGACCTGGCCGCCGTGACCTTTACGCCGGCCGAAGCTGCCGAAAACCGGGAGAAGGGGATTCTCTCTCTATTTATAGGTATGGAGAACGGCTCTCCCATCCAGGAGTCCCTGGCCCTGCTGCGTACCTTCTACCGCCTGGGCGTCAGTTATCTGACCCTGACCCACAACGGGGACAATGCCATAGCCGACGCTGCCTCCGAAGGCAAGCGCTGGGGAGGCCTGAGTCCGTTTGGCAGACAGGTGGTGGCAGAGATGAACGCCCTGGGGATGATGATCGACCTGTCCCATGCCTCCGACCAGACCTTCTGGGATTGCATCCGGCTGTCGCAGGCTCCCATCGTGGCTACGCACTCCAGCTGCCGCGCCCTCTGCAGCCATCGCCGCAACCTCACCGACGAGATGTTGCAGGCGCTGGGGGAGAAGGACGGTTATGTGGGCATCAACTTCTATCCCTCCTTCCTCTCCGATGACTTTGCCAAGAAGCCGGAAGAGGCTGCCCTTTTGGAAGAGGCCGAAAAGGTAGAAGCCGCCTTTATCAAAGAACCCGGGAATCCGGAAAAAGTGAAGGCCTGGCAGAAGATGCAGGACCGGCTGAACGCCGAGGTCTGGCGGCCGGGCGTGAAAGAGATTGCGGACCACATTGACCATGCCGTCAAGTGGGCCGGCATCGAGCACGTGGGAATTGGCTCCGATTATGACGGGATTGAAATCACTCCGGCCGGTCTGGAAAACATCTCCAAGCTGGGCGTTCTCTGGGACGAACTCAAGCGTCGCGGATACTCGCAAAGCCAGATTGACCTCATTTCTGGCGGCAATTTGATGGCTGTATACGAAAGAGTGCTATCTTGCTCTGAATAAGCGAGTTAGCACTCTAAATCGATATTTGTAACACAAATGTTACAGCTCTTAACATTTGTGTTATAAATTATTTATATCAATGAGTTAGCTCGGAAATGATGTGCAGCCGCAGGAAATTGAGGGCCGATGCGGCAAAGCGCTCGATATTGCGTTTGCGGTCGTTCTTGTAGCCATATTTTACGGTGTAAGTACCCTTGGGAGTGGCCACACCTACCCATACGGTACCCTCCGGAATATCCCCGTCTGCACCCGGTCCGGCCACGCCGGTGGTGGATACGGAGTAGTCGCTTCCGGTGAGTTTCCTTACGCCTTCGGCCATGGCTGCAGCCACCTCAGAACTCACCACGCCGTGCTTTTCGATAAGCGAAGAGGGGACTCCCAGCACGGTTTCCTTGACGGAAATGGCATACGAGGTCACCGATCCCAGGAAGTAGGAGGAAGATCCGGGGACGGTGGTGATCAGGTGGGCGATTTCTCCTCCCGTGCAGGATTCTGCGGCCGAAAGGGTGAGCCCGTGCTCCTTCAGAAGCTTCCCAATCTGGGTTTCCAGGTTGGAATCTTCATCGGCATAGATCAAATCTCCCAGGATTTCTTTCAGTCCGGCAATCTGGGCCTCCATTTTTTCCATCTGCCGGCTGGATTCTCCGCCGTAGCAGGACAGACGGAGCCGGATGCCGGTGAGGGGATTGGGGAGATAGGCCAGGTGCATGTCTTCCGGAAGGGCGTCTTCCCAGGGTGCGATTTTTTCCGAAAGGGCGCTTTCGGCCAACCCGTAAACCATCACGTTCCGGTGCAAAATGGTGGCGAGTTGCTGGTGTTGTTTCACGTCTTCCACCACTTGGGGGATGGCTCCCACGGCTTCGTGCGGAACGCCCGGAAGAGCGTAGAGCGTACCACCCCCTTTCACATTTCTGAAAATCATGATGGGAGCGGTTCCGAGCCTGTTCACAAGAATTTCGGCGGTGTCGGGGACATCGGCCTGGGCCAGGTTGATGGGCAAAACGTCCAGTCCGCGGCTCTTGAGAATGGTGTGTACCATCTCCAGCTGGCCGGGATGACGCACAAATCCTTTGCTGCCGGTGATGGAAGCGAGGACCGATTTGGTAATGTCGTCCTTGGTGGGTCCCAGACCGCCGGTGGAGATGACGATATCGCTCGTCTGGAGTGCCTGGGATAGGGTATGGGCTATTTCTTCTTTGCTGTCTCCGATGGAAATCATCCGGTTCACATGGATGCCGATGGCTTCCAGAGACTGCGCCAGCTTCTGGGAATTGGTGTCCAGTACCTGGCCAATCAGAATTTCGTCTCCAATGGTGACGATGGTTGCGCTTTTCATTGCTGAGAGAGGGTTTTCAGAAATTTGGAGAAGGCGAAGGGGCCCAGGGTGGTCTCTATCAGGGAGGCCCCGGCCGCTACGCAGGCCAAAGCGTCTTCTGCGTTTTCTGCGGCGGCTATCACGGGTACACGCCCCTGGGTTTCTTCGATCACCATCTGCACTTTGCGCACACCCGGGGCCACAATGGCGTCTATACCGGACAGACGGCAATGGTCCAGGAGGGCCTTAATTTCGTCCGGGGTGTGCCCGTGGGAGAGCCGGAGGGCGATGGGGGTGTAATGCTCGTAGCAGAGGCGGAGGTTGACGACCTCGTCCAGGAGGACGGTGGTGTCTGAGATGTCGGGGGAGTCTATGCCATGGTCTCCGTCCGGATCTATTATAATAAGGTCAGAAAAATCGTAGACCAGGGAGAAACTTCTGGACAGATCGGTGGCCACGTTGATGGCCAGGACGGTTTTATTCCGGTACTCCTGCAGGGCCAGAACCCAATTGAGAACGTCCTCTGACGGGGGAGTCAGGGTAACGAAACCGGCACCGAAGGTGCGGCATTCACGCAACTGGCGGATGGTGGGACTCTGTTTGAGTCCGGCCGGATTCTTAAAGTGAATGCCGGCTACATGGACGTCCAGTGCTTTTTTATTGCGGGATCGGAATAGGCACATAGCAGCGCTTTATTTATACGCTGCAAAGATAAGAAATTATTCGCTTTGGCGGAATTCCTGGAAGGTTTTGTCAGAGAAGAAGACCATGATTTTGGAGATCTCCCGCTGGGGCAGACCGCCTGTAGGAATGGAGAAAAGGTCCAGCTGGACGGGTTCGTCCTGCTGGGCAGGGGCCTCCTGAGGGGTCTGAGGGGCCTCCGGATCGTGATACATTTTGCCTTTGCCGCTGAGCAGCCACTCTAAATTGAGGTTGGGGTAGTGGAGGATCAGACTTTCCAGGAAGTCGTATCCGGGCTTGTTTCTGCCGGCCAGAATATTGGACACGCTGCCCCTTGCGACCGATAGGGTATCGGCCAGCTGCGTTTGGGTGATGTTTTCTGCCTGCAAAAATTGTAAAAGTCTCCGATTCATAATTCTGAACTTTTCCGCCACAAATATAAAACAAGATTTTTGAAAAAACAAACAAATTTTGGGGGCGAATAAAGAGATAGAAGGGGTTTTTGCTTTTAATATAGCAAACTAATACTTGAGATAATTTATATAAAACTCTGATTTATTGATAACTAATTCCAATTGAATAGTATTATAAACCCGTATTTGGCCAGGATAGGGGACAGGGGAG
>R24__coassemble_543_pt1 | contig 24937 bp, 25 predicted proteins | sample R24__metabat2_high_PE_033 | metagenome-assembled genome bin R24
CGGCCTTGAGGGTGTACTGACCGGCGCGCACCTTTTCGATGGTGGCTTTACCGTCACTGCCGGAGAGGGTGTACTTGGCCTGTCCCTTTTCCGGGGTAACGGAGACCGTGGCAAAACCTACGGCTTCACCGGTGGTTGCATCCTGTAACTGGAGGGTGATTTTGTAGTTCTGGGCGCTCAGGGTAAACGCCATCAGAAGGCCGGCTACGGCCATTAGCATTTTTCTAACCATATAGTTGTTCAACTAACTGTGCCACAATAGGAAGGTGGCTTTTTATAAAAGCGTGCAAAGATACAACTTTACACGGATATACGCAAGCGGTCGGGCCTTGGGATAAGGTCCGACCGTATGGATTTTTAAGGACGACCGCCGCCGAAACCGCCGCCAAAGCCGCCACCCATGGGCGGACCGCCGGCGCCGGGACGGAAATTACCCCGACGGTTCCGGTTACCGCCGAAGGTTCCGAACCGCCAGGTAAAGGTGAGCATGATGTATCGGCCGATGGTGTTGTTACGGGTCTCCTGATAGTAGTTGTCCGTGATGGCTACGTTCTGTGCACGGGACTGGCCCAGGATATCGTTGGCACGCAGGGCAATGGTAGCCTGCTTGCGGAGGATCTGTTTGGAGATGGAGGCGTTCCATACAAACTCGGAGGGCTGGTCGGTGGTGTAGCCGTTATACCATCTGTAGTTGGCATCGGTCTTGATTTCCCATCCGCTGTTTCCCACGGTCCAGGTGAACGAACCGTTCACGGCGTTGTTCCAGGTGGCATTGGTAGCGGCCTGCACGGTGTACCAGGGCTTGCGGAAGGTGGTGCGGGCGCCCACGACAATCTCTACATAGTCCGAACGGTACGTGGCCCGGAAGTTCTCGGTGAGGTTGAGGGTGCGGGTCTCGTTGGCCAGGAAGTCCGTGGTCCACTTGCTGGTATTGTCTTCAAAGTAGTACTGGTGGAACTTCTCGTAGTCAAAGTTGCCGTCTTCCTTGAAGAAGCCCGTCATATCCAGGGAGGTGGCTCCAATGAAGCTGCTGCTCATGCTGTAGCTGGCATTGAGGGTGTTGGATATGGAGAAGTTGGACTTGGCGATGGGAGCGTTCACCATGATGGAGGCGTTGGTGTTGTACGTGTTCTTTCCGTTGACCGGGAAGGAGTACTGACGGTTGCTCTTGTCGTACCAGTTGGCGTTGGTGATGGGGTTCTGGTTCATGCCGCCGCTTAGGTTGAGGCGGGCGGTGAAGAACGTGGCCCGGTTGGAATATTCCAGTTCCGTACGCAGGTTGTGGGTGAAGTACGGGGTGAGGTAAGGGTTACCCAGGCTCATGGACATAGGGTTGGAGTTGTCCATCACAGGGTTGAGCTGGCTGGTGGAAGGCTGTCCGCTTCGGCCGTTGTAGAACAGGCGGATGTTGGAATTGTCCGTGAAGTCGTAGAACAGCATGGCGCGCGGAGCAAAGTTCCAGATGGTGCCGGGGTTGTATTCCTTGCCGTTGGTGAGATTGTACTGGTTGGTAGGGATGGCCGATGCACCCAGCTGGGCCCGGAGGCCGTTGTCCTGGTACATGAAGGCCACGCCGATATTCTGGTTGAGGTTGCGGTTGATGACGTTGTTGCTGTACGTGCTGTCATACGTCTCGCCGTCCGTCTTGTAATTCATGAAGATGCTGTTCATCGTGAACGGCTGCGTGGCGTAATACTCATACGGCTCGCCGCTGTTGTAAACCAGCTTCTCGGTGGTGTTGTGGGAGTAGCTGGCCTCGTAGCTGCCTTCCAGATAGAAGTTGTTGCCCAGGGGCTCGGTGTATACCAGGCGGGCGCTGATGCTGCGCTGCTTGGTGGCCTGGTCAATGCGCTCGTTCACCAGGGAAGTGGTCATGAGACCGCCGAGGAACGTATTGGTGAGGGACTGGTTGTAACCGTCCATGAAGTTATTGGAAATGTTCCAGTCCACGTTGAGGGACAGGGTACGGCCCGGCATGCCCAGACGCTGACGGAACAGGGCGCGGCCGTTGAACTGCAGGTTCTTGTTGACGCCGGTGTTGTTGGTCCAACCGTTGTTGGTGAGGTTCTCGTCCATCATTTCGTTTTTCCAGTTCTGGAAAACGGACTGCTGCAGGGAGTTGCCGCCACCAAAGCTGAACTGGGGCTGGATCATGAGGGAGGTGTTGTCGGAGAACTTATGGTCGATTCTGAGGCCTACGCGATGGCCGTAGGTGCTCTGCAGGCTGCTGGAGGTGGTTTCGGCGATGAGGCTGGAACCGTCGGCCTGGTAGGTTTCCTTGTAGGAGTCCTGCAGGGAGTTGACGTTGGTACCGTTGTAAGTATAGTTGGAGGCAAACTCCATCTTTTTGTCCAGCAGGTCCAGGGAGGCGTTGACACCGCCCATCCAGGAGGTGGTGATGCCGCTGCCGCCGCCGAAGCCGCCGCCCATACCGCCACGGCCCATCATGCCGCCCATCATGGCGCCCATCATGTTGCCGGAGAAGTTGCCGAATCCAACGCCGCCGGCACCGTTGTTACCGTTGGCGATCACGCTGATCTGGGAGTCGCTGGCAAAGCGGCCCACCATGCCGTTTCCGGACCAGCGCCAGTCGTTGAGGGAATTGTTGGCCGAAGGGACATCGTGACCGGCGCCGGCGGTGAGGTTACCGAACACGCCGTTCATCATGCTCTTCTGCACGGTGAGGTCGATGATGGTTTCGTCGTTGCCGTCGTCGATGCCGGTAAATTCGGCCTGCTCACTCTTCTTCTTGATCACTTTCACCTTCTCCACCAGCTTGGCGGGGAGGTTGCTGGAAGCCATCTGAGGGTCGTCCAGGAAGAAGGTCTTGCCGTCGATGGTGATCTTCTTGATGGTTTCTCCGTTGGAGGTAATGCTGCCGTCTTCGGCCACTTCAATGCCCGGGAGCTTCTTCAGGAGGTCTACGAGCATGTTATCGTCCGAGATCTTGAAGGAGGAGGCGTTGTATTCCACCGTATCTTTCTTGATGATGATGGGGTTGCCCACGGCGCTCACGGAAGCGGCGTCCAGGACTTCCTGGTCCAATTCCAGCTTGATGATACCCAGGTTGGCATCGGCCTTCAGGTCCAGGACTTTCTCGTAGGGCTTGTAGCCCAGGAGCTCGGCCTTGAGGGTGTACTGACCGGCGCGCACCTTTTCGATGGTGGCTTTACCGTCGCTGCCGGACAGGGTGTACTTGGCCTGTCCCTTGGCCGGGGTAACGGAAACCGTGGCAAAACCTACGGCTTCACCGGTGGATGCATCCTGCAATTGAAGGGTAATCTTGTGATTCTGAGCACTCAAGGAGAGGGCCATCAAGAGGCCCGCCAGGGCCAACAGCATTTTCTTAACCATAAACTTTTTCTCACAAACACACTTTTAGACACACGTGATGGGGAAAAGTTTAAAAAATATTTTAAGAAATTCTGTCCGGGTGGTCTTTAATGAATTGTTCCCATCCGCCCTTGCCTTTGGCGGCCCGCAGCGGCGAGGACGTTTCGTAGAAATGGCAGAGGGCTATGGCCAGGGCGTCCGTGGCGTCCAGATGGCGGCTTTCCAGCTTGACCTGCATGGTCTTTTCCAGCATCAGCTGCACCTGTTCCTTGGAGGCGGCACCGTTGCCCACAATGGCTTCCTTGGCCTTGCGGGGAGCGTATTCCGTTACGGACTCCACCCCGTATTCCAGAGCTGCAATCATGGCGGCGCCCTGTGCGCGTCCCAGTTTGAGGACCACCTGCGCATTCTTGCCATAGAAGGGACTTTCGATGGCCAGCTCCGTGGGGTGATAGCTCTTGCATACCTCGGAGATGCATTCATAGATGGCCTTGAGCTTTACGTACGCGTCCTTTTCTTTGCGGAGGTCCAGCACACCCATGTCCACGTACTGGGCTTTCTTGCCCTCCACGCGGATAATCCCAAAGCCCAGCAACTGCGTGCCGGGGTCTATTCCCAGTATGATGCGTTCCTTCTCCATAGCAGAGCAAAGGTACGTAATTTTGAGGGAAAAATTTGGTTTTCAAGGAAAAATCCGTATCTTTGCAGTCCCAAATTTTGAGATGGCCGCTGAGCCCTACAAGATCTGCCGCGAGGGCAGACGCTTACGGTCCAAAACTTTTTAACAAGTTTTTAACAAATGTACGCAATCGTAGACATTGCAAGTCAGCAGTTTAAAGTAGAAGCTGGCATGGATATCTTCGTGAACCGCCTCACCGCCAAGAACGGAGAATCCGTGGAGTTCGACAAGGTGCTCCTCGTAGACAATGAGGGCAAAGTAAAGGTCGGAACTCCCTATGTAAAGGGTGCCAAGGTTCAGGCCACCGTCGTAGACGATGACGCCAAAGCCAAGAAAGTGCTCGTATTCAAGAAAATTCGTCGTAAGGGTTTCCAGACGCTGAATGGCCATCGCCAGAAGCTCACCAAGATCCACATCGACGCTATCGCTTAACTTTTTAAAGACTGAAAGATTATGGCACACAAGAAAGGTCAATCCAGTTCTAAGAACGGTCGTGAGTCGCATTCCAAACGTCTTGGTATCAAGAAGTTCGGCGAGGAAGTCGTAAAGGCCGGCAACATCATCGTGCGTCAGCGCGGTACTGTTCACAACCCTGGTCTCAACGTGGGTATGGGTAAGGATCACACCCTCTACGCTCTCGTAGACGGCACCGTGAAGTTCACCCGCAAGCGTGAAGACAAGTCTTATGTTTCCGTTCTTCCTTTTGAGAACTAAGAAATGTTGACATTAAAACTTTTGCGCGAGTCTCCGGATTTTGTAATCCGGAGACTTGCTGTTAAAAACTTCGACGCGAAGGAAATCGTCGAGAATGTAATTGCCCTGGACGACAAGCGCAAGGCCCTGCAGACCGAGAGCGACGCCCTGCTGGCAGAGCAGAAAAAGGCTGCCGCCGCCATCGGCCAGCTGATGAAGGAAGGCAAGAAGGCCGAGGCCGAAGCCGCCAAGGCAGAGGTCGCCAACCTGAAGGAGCGCTCCGGCGCCCTTCTCAAGGAGGCCGATGAGACCATCGAGCAGCTGCAGAACCAGCTGGTCCTGCTGCCCAACATCCCCTGTGACCTGGTTCCCGAAGGAAAGGGAGCCGAGGACAACCTGGTGGTGAAGATGGGCGGTCCCGAGGTGAACCTCCCCGAGAATGCCCTCCCGCACTGGGAACTGGCCAAGAAGTACGACATCATCGACTTCGACCTGGGTGTGAAGATCACCGGCGCCGGTTTCCCCGTGTATAAGGGCAAGGGTGCCAAACTGCAGCGCGCCCTCATCAACTACTTCCTGGACCGCAACACCGCCGCCGGTTACAAAGAGGTGGAGCCTCCTGTGATGGTGAACGCCGCCTCCGGTTTCGGCACCGGTCAGCTGCCCGACAAGGAAGGTCAGATGTACCACGCCAACCTGGACGATTTCTATATGGTTCCCACCGCCGAGGTCCCCGTCACCAACATTTTCCGTGACGTGATCCTGGGCGCTGACCAGTTCCCCCAGAAGCTTACCGCCTATACGCCCTGCTTCCGCCGCGAAGCCGGTTCCTATGGCAAGGACGTGCGCGGTCTCAACCGTCTGCACCAGTTTGACAAGGTGGAAATCGTGCGGGTAGAGAAGCCCGAGAACAGCTACGCCGCCTTGGACGAGATGGTGGCCCACGTAGAAAGCCTGGTGAACGAGCTGGGTTTGAAGTACCGTATCCTTCGCCTCTGCGGCGGTGACATGAGCTTCACATCGGCCATCACCTATGACTTCGAGCTCTGGAGCGCCGCTCAGGGCCGTTGGCTGGAGATTTCCTCTGTGTCCAACTTCGAGAGCTACCAGGCCAACCGCCTCAAGTGCCGCTACAAGGACGAGGATGGCAAGATGCAGCTGGCCCACACGCTCAACGGCAGCTCCCTGGCCCTGCCCCGCGTAGTGGCCGCCCTGCTGGAGGACAACCAGAAAGACGGATACATTGAGATACCCGCCTGCCTGCGTCCTTACACCGGTTTTGACCGGATTGACTAATTACTTTGAATGTAATTCCGCCACTTTTCAATGAGGGCGGACATATCTTCCGGGAGAGGGACTTCGAAATGAAGTCTCTCTCCTGTTTTTGGATGGGTGAAGCCCAGGGTGCGGGCATGGAGAGCCTGCCGGGGGCAGAGGGCAAAGCAGTTCTGGATAAACTGTTTGTATTTGGCGTAGATGGTGCCCTGGCGGATTTCGGAACCGCCGTACCTTTCGTCGTTAAAGAGGGGATGGCCGATGGAGGACATGTGCACGCGGATCTGGTGCGTCCGGCCCGTCTCCAGGCGGCATTCCACTACGGTAATGAAACCCAATCGCTCCAGCACGCGCCAGTGCGTCACGGCCCATTTGCCCTTGTCGGGGTCGTCGTAGACGCGGAAACGCAGGCGGTCGTTGGGATCCCGGCCGATGGTGCCCTGGATGGTGCCTTCGTCCTCCGTGATGTTGCCCCAGACCACCGCCGTGTAGATGCGGTCGATGGAATGGACGAAGAATTGGTCGGCCAGGTTGAGCTGGGCCGCGGGGTTCTTGGCTATCACCAGCAGGCCGCTGGTGTCTTTGTCGATGCGGTGCACCAGCACGCCCATGCGCTCGTCTTCCACGTCGGGGGAGAGGTGGAGGTAGTAGGCCAGGGCATTGACCAGCGTTCCGTTGTAGTTTCCGTGACCGGGGTGTACCACCATGCCGGCGGGCTTGTTCACCACCAGTACGTCATCGTCTTCGTAGACAATGTCCAGGGGGATGTTTTCCGGAAGGATCTCGGTGCCGCGGCGCTCGTAAGGCATTACGAACTTGACCACGTCCAAAGGCCGGACAATATAGTTGGCCTTGACCACCTTGTCGTTTACCAGCACATAGCCCAGCTTGATGGCCTGCTGTACCCGGTTTCGGGAAGTGTCTTCCTGATGATCGGCTATATACTTATCTATCCGGACCGGTTCCTGACCTTTGTCAACAACCATCCGGAAATGCTCAAACATTTCGTCGCTATCGCTGCAGGCCCCCGCTCCTTCTTTTTGTTTGAGGGGGCTCTGCCCCCTATTATCCCCCGCGGCCTCCGGCCGGTCGCTCTGAAGAGCGACTGGATCCTTTGATTCAACGTTGGTGAGAAGGTCTTCCGACATTACTTGTTAGCTGGGAGTTTGGTCAGATCCAGGGTGAGGGCGAAGTTCACGTTGGCTCCCAGGGAGCGGCCGGCACCGGCCGGGTCCTGCTTGTACACCACGGCGTTCATGGAGTCTGCGTAGGTTTTGATATCGGGATCGAACGTGATTTTGCCCACATTGAGGAAACGTTCCTGGATGGCATCCACGGCATTGACGTACTTCATGCCGGTGAGCTTGGGAACGGTGGTCTGGTTGTCCTGGTCTCCCACGCCCACGATGAGGTCAATGACGGAGCCGCTGACCACCAGGTCTCCGGCGGCCACTTCCAGTCCTTCGCAGCTCTGGCCCAGGACGTTGTTGGTGGCGATGTCCTTGATATAATTGAGCCGGCCCAGGTTGAGACCGCGGTTGCGGAGCTCCGAGCGGGCTTCCGTGACGGAATAACCAAAGAGGTTGGGCATGACCACCTTGCGGGGGACTACCGAGTTAATGGTAAGGAAGATGCTGCGGCCTTTCTTGACCGTGGCTCCGGCCTTGGGCTGCTGACGGTATACCACGCCGCCGGCCAGACGCCGCACAAACACGGAGTCCACCACCTTCACGCTCACATGCGAACGGGAAGCCAGTTCCTGGGCCTGCGGAACGGTGAGGTTGGCAAAGTCCGGCGTGGTGACCACTTTTCCGTGGCGGGTAATCACACCCAGGCACCAGGCGGCCAGAAAGCCTAGAACAAACACAAAAGCCACGCCCAGCAGGAGGTTCTTCCAGATCCAGCGGGTGTCCTTGGCCACTTTCTGCACTTTCTTTTTATCAGTCATGCTTCCTATTCTATATATCTCTGCGAAGTTACGAAAAAATCCGTAAATTTGTAAAAATGAACAGACGTCCCCTCATATTCGCAGCCCTCACACTGGCCTTCACACTTCTGATGAGCCTTCCCTGGCTGGTTCCGCACATGGGCTGGCTGGCCCTCATCGGCCTGGTTCCCCTCCTCATTATGGAGCGGCTGGCCACGGAGTACAAGGTGAAGCATTTCTGGTGGTGGCATTACGGGGCCTTTGTGCTCTGGAACGCCGCAACCACCTGGTGGGTTGGGGGTGCTACGGTTGGGGGCGCCGTCTTTGCCATCCTGGCCAACGCCCTGCAGATGAGCGTGGTCTTTGGTGCCTTCCGCTGGGTCAAACGCCGCACCCGGGGTATGCTGCCCTACCTGTTCCTGGCCGCCGCCTGGATAGCCTGGGAGCGGTATTATCTCACGGTGGCAGAAATCTCCTGGCCCTGGCTGGTGCTGGGCAATGCCTTTGCCGATACCACCAGCCTCATCCAGTGGTATTCCGTCCTGGGCACCCTGGGCGGTTCGCTGTGGGTCTGGGTGAGCAACCTCAGTATCTTCGGCCTTATGGTGGCCCTGTCGGACGGGCGCGTGGCACGCTGGAATGGCAAGGCCCGCGTGGCTGCCGTTGGAGGAGCGCTGCTGGCGGTTTTCGGGCCCATGGTCTGGTCTGCCTTTGAAAAGCCGAAGCTCTCCGAGCCTACCCTGAAGGTAGTCATCGGCCAGCCCAACTATGACCCTTACGAGAAATTCCAGTCGCTGTCCCGCGAAGAGCAGGACAAGCGCTATCTGTCTTTATTGGAGCAGGCCGATTGGTCCTCCCACGAGCCCACCCTGGTGCTGGCGCCGGAGACCTTTACCTCCCGCGTGCTCACGGACCAGGTCCTGCAGCACGAGACCTTCCTCCGCTTCCAGCGGTTCCTGAAGACCCATCCGCAGGCTACCCTCCTGTATGGCGCCTCCACCATAGAGCGCGTCTTCTCCTATTCCCGGCCGCATCCCTGCGCCTATGACTTTGGAGAAGAGGCCGATGGCCGTCACCTGTGGGCCCTGACGCACAATTCGGCCATCCTTACCGATACGGCGGGCGTATATCAGCTGTATCACAAGTCCAAGCTGGTGGTGGGCACGGAACTCACGCCCTATCCCAAGGTGTTTATCCCGCTGGAGAACCTCCTGGGCGGCAACCTGATGGCCAAGGACGTAGGGCAGCCGTATGTGACCTGCCTCAAGGCCGGGAACGTGCCCATCGGCACGGCCATCTGCTATGAATCCGTTTACGGAGAATTCTGCACGGGGTATGTACGCAGGGGAGCCCAGCTGCTGGCGGTCATCACCAACGACGCCTGGTGGGGCAACACCCCCGGCTACCGGCAGCATCTCAATTACAGCCGCCTGCGTGCCATCGAAACCCGCCGCTGGGTGGCCCGCTGCGCCAATACGGGCATATCGGCCTTCATCAGCCCGGACGGGACCATCGTGGACCGCACCGCCTGGTGGGAGCCCGCCCTCCTGGAAGGCCGCGTGGGTCTCTCCACGGAACAAACCTTCTTTGTCCGCTCCGGAGACATGGTGGGCCGCGCCTCCGTCTTCCTCTTCCTCCTGCTGCTGGCAGCAGCCCTCTTTAGAGGCACCACTCGGAAATATTAGAGGTGAATCCGGAGGAAAATTGGTTTTTCGGAGGATGGTGGAATGGACATCGTCCCGAAAAATAATAGGTGAATCCGGAGGAAAATTGGTTTTTTGGGCAACTGCACAAAAAATAATTTTCCGGAGGATGGTTGTTTAGGGAATAGCTATCTTGTAGGTTTTGCCGGACTTGTTGGTGAGTTTGTCGGCCCGGAGCCAGAGATTGGCTTCTTTCAGGAGGAAATAAGTGGTTCCGTGGTCTTTGGCAAAGTCTGCCAGGTCCAGGATGGGACCGCTCACGGAAACGGTTTCCTTAGGCTGAACATAGGGATAGCACTCCTGGGGCTCTACGTGAAAACCAAACTCTTCCGGATGCTCAAAGAAATATTTGGCCGTCAGGAGACGGAAGATGTAGCGGGAAGTCTCGTCGGGGAGCTGCAGGTCCTGGGCCTTTTTCTGTTTCTGGACAGATATGCGCTGGGAGATACCTCCCTGGCCGGCGTTGTAGCTGGCGGCCACGGTTAACCAGTCTCCGTACTTGGCGTAGGCCGCCTTGAGGTACTTGCAGGCGGCTTCGGTAGCCTTCCGGATGTGGAAACGCTCGTCTACTTCGTCATTCACTTCCAGCCCATATTCCCGGGCCGATGCCTTCATGAACTGCCACGGCCCCCGGGCTCCCGCCACGCTCACGGACTTGGGATCCAGGTTGCACTCGATGGCCATCAGGTACTTCAGGTCTTCCGGCACGCCGTTCTTCCGGAGGATGGGAACCACCTGGGAGAACATGCGGTTGGCGCGCTTGAGCATGAGCACGGAATTGGTGTGGGCATAGGTGAAAGCGATGAGCTCCCGGTCCATGCGCTCGTACAGGTCCGGCCGGTCAAAGCGGTAGGTCTCACCGGCAAATACAATGGATTCCGGTACCTTGGGCTGGGCAAACGCCGGAGCGGCCAGCAGCAGGACCAGAAGGATAAGGGCCAATCTGCTCTTCATATTAAAATAGGGTAGGGTGGTTCTCCTCCAGTTCGGAGAGGACTTTGCTCATGATGGCCTCGCGGAAGAGCGTGGCCTTGGCGTGAACCTTGAAACGGGAACAGTACTCGTCAATGGCGGCCAGCTCACTGTCGTTGAAATAGAGCATGTAACGGTTTTTCCGGAGGAGCATTTCTTTCTGCTTCTCCAGATAGGCGGGGTCTACGCCGGGTATGCTCTTTTTCTTGCGGGGCATGACGGCCACAAAGATAACGAATTATTTCAAGAGTTGTACATAGCGGTGCTGGACAATGCCTTTGCGGTCCAGTTGCAGGACAAACGGCAGCACGGACAGGTCAAAATTGTCCAGGAGCTGGTTGGCCATTTCGGGCTTGTCGCTGTACAGGGCATCCATGTCAATGAGCAGCACCTTGGCCTTCCGGTTCTCCATCACAATGTCGTCTACGGCACCCAGAAGTTTCTTGCAGGCCGAACAGCTGGGGGTATAGAACACCAGGTAGGTGGGATTGCCCTTGAGCTTGCGCAGCTTGAACTTGCCCTCCTTGTGCCCGCTCCGGAACAGGCCGGGCTTGCGCCTCAGGACCCCGTCCACGGTCAGGTCGGGGACCTCGGAACCCACCGGCGTGCGGTTGGCCAGGGTGACCATCAGCTCTCCCAGGGAGGTAATCTGGGCCTTATCGGCCTCCGTATTCCAAATCTCCGGCTGCTCTATGTACTTCTGGATAAAGGGGACACTGGCGTCCCGGTATACTTCTGTGCGCTGGGAGAAGAGGTAGTACAGCAGGTCCCCGAAGGTCTGCTTGTAGGCATTGATGTCTCCCTCTCCAAAGGTTCTCTGGGCCATATAATCGGCCACCGACATCACGTCGGACACCTTGAGGGTATCTCCATAGGCCGAGAAGAGCTGCTTCAGGCGCTCCATCTCTCCTTCCTCCCCATAGACGTAGTCCTCCTGGGAGAATTCCCGGTTGAGCAGGATTTCCAGAGCCGATGTGTCCAGCCCGCGGCCCACGATGACGCCGCTGCCATTCACCAGGAACAGCTTGGGCGTCTGCAGGACGCCGTAGAGCATCTGCCAGTCCGAGCTGATGGCGGGATCCCAGAGATGGATGGCGCCTTCAAGTTTTTCCCGGTAGGCATCCCATTCCTGGGCCGATGCCCCCACATAGATGGCATAAACCGTAACGGGATACTTCCCGGAGGCGATCAGCTTCTGCAGCTTGGGCGTTTCCCGCTTGCAGGTGGCGCAGCCGGTGTCGTAGAAATAGAGCACGGAATACGTGTCCTTGGCCGGAATGCGCAGCTTGGTGCTGTCCGGGGCAAAGAGCGTAATGGCCGGTGCCGGGCAGCCGATGAGGGAAGCCTCATTGAACTTTACGTAAACCTGTGCGTGGATGAGGTCCTCGTCCGTTTTCATTTTGACGGCTCCGGAGAGGAACCACTTGCGGGCCACGTGCACGGCCACGGCATCGTCTCCCATGATCTTGGACTTGAGATAGTGGTCGTAGATCTTGAGGGCCGTATATTGCCGTACCAGGGAGTCCTGGCAGGTTTCAATGAGGAAATCGCATTCTTCGTTCTGCACGCTCACCGGTTCTCCGGCCAGGGCAATGAAATACTGGTCCAGCTTGGCCCCCAGCTCCGGATAGGGCTGTTGGGCAAGGGCCGATAGGCCTAGGAACAGGGCCGAAAGGCTCAGCAGCAGCCTTCTCATAACACTACGCCCTCCGGAATAAAGGTGGAGAGGTCTCCGCCGTGGCGCAGGATATCCCGCACAGCCGAAGAGCTGATGTGCGCAAACTCCTGGGCGGTAGGGATGATGATGGTCTCAATCTCGGGGGCCAGGCGGCGGTTGGCATCGGCTATGGAACGCTCGGTCTCAAAGTCAATCATGTTGCGCACGCCCCTCACGATGTGACGGATGCCCATCTGGCGGCAGGCGTCTACGGTGAGACTTTCGTACTGGATCACGGATACGCCTTCCATCCCCTGGGTGGCCTGCCGGATAATATCCATGCGCTTTTCCATGGAGAAAAAGCCCGGTTTGTCCTGGTTGATACCTACGGCCACCACCACCTCGTCAAACATGGTGAGGGCGCGTCTCAGGATATTCAGATGGCCGGCCGTAAACGGATCGAACGAGCCGGGAAAAAGTGCAACGTGTTTCATAACTGCCAGTCTATGGGCTTCAGGCCCTCGGATTGAAGAATTTGATTGGTCTTGGAAAAATGCCGGCATCCGAAGAAGGCTCCCCGGGCCAGCGGAGAAGGATGGGCCGCCAGCAGCACATGGTGCCGCGAGGTATCAATGAGGGCCGATTTTTCCTGCGCATACCGCCCCCACAGCAGGAACACCAGGCCGCTCCTTTCGGCCGAAAGATAGCGGATCACGGCATCCGTGAATTCCTGCCAGCCGATGTGGCTGTGGGAAGTGGGTGCGCCAGCCAGGACGGTAAGGACGCTGTTGAGGAGCAGCACGCCCTGCCGGGCCCAGGGCTCCAGGTTGGTGGCCCCGCTCATGCGGATGCCCAGGTCGCTCTCGATCTCCTTGAAGATGTTCTTGAGGGAGGGAGGTGCCAGGATGCCGTCCGGAACGGAGAAGGAAAGGCCCATGGCCTGTCCGGGGCCGTGGTAGGGATCCTGGCCCAGGATCACCACCTTGACCTGGTCTACGGGCGTAAGGTCAAAAGCGTGGAAAATCTGGCTTCCGGGCGGGTAGATCACCTTTCCGGCGGCCTTTTCCTGATGCAGAAAGCGCACCAGCTCTGCGAAATACGGTTTCTCGAATTCGCTAGAGAGTGCGCTTTTCCAACTTTGTTCTATCTTAACGTCCATGATTACCGTCATGCCCGGCACCGACCGGGCATCTAAAAGATGAAGTCGATGACATCGGCGATGTTCTTCACATAGACAAAGATAAGACCTTTTATGTAAATTTCCTTGATATCCTCTACATCTTTTCGGTTTTCTTCCGAAATCACGATGGTGTGGACGCCGGCTCGTTTGGCGGCCAGGATTTTCTCCTTGATGCCGCCCACCGGCAGCACGCGGCCGCGGAGGGTCATCTCACCGGTCATGGCGATGCCCTTCTTGGGAGCCTGTCCGCGCAGGGCGCTCACCATGGAGCTCACCATGGTGATGCCGGCCGAAGGACCGTCCTTGGGCGTGGCGCCTTCCGGTACGTGCAGGTGGATGTCCTTCTGCATGAACTCCTCGGTGGTAGTGCCGGCCAGTTCCGGATGGGCCTTGATGTACTGCCAGGCAATCTGGGCGCTTTCCTTCATCACGTCTCCCAGGTTGCCCGTCATGGACAGGTTGCCCTTGCCGGACGACACCTGGCTTTCCACAAAGAGGACTTCTCCGCCCATCTCCGTCCAGGCCAGGCCGGTGACCACGCCGGTACCCTCGTTGCCGGCCACGTCGTCGTGGAAGGCGGTGGGCAGGCCCAGGTATTCGCGCAGGTGTTCCGGGCCGATCACGCGGGGGAATTCCTGCTCCATGGCCATCTTCTTGGCGGTGACGCGGGCAATCTTGGCAATCTGCTTCTCCAGGCCGCGGACGCCGCTCTCGTGGGTGTACTGGTCCACAATCTCCTTGAGGGCCTCGTCCGAGATGGAGAGTTCATCGGCCCTTAAGCCATGCTCCATGAGCTGCTTGGGAACCAGGTACTGGTGGGCAATCTGGAGCTTTTCTTCGGCCAGGTAGCCGGAGACGTTGATCATCTCCATACGGTCCTTGAGGGCCGGCTGGATGGAACCGATGCCGTTGGCGGTGGTGATGAACAGAACGTTGGACAGGTCGTAGTCAATGTCCAGGTAGTTGTCGTGGAAGGTGTTGTTCTGCTCCGGGTCCAGGGCTTCCAGCAGGGCGCTGGAAGGGTCTCCCTTGAAGTCCGATGCCAGTTTGTCAATCTCGTCCAGGACGATCACCGGATTGGAGGTGCCGGCGCGCTGGATGCCGCTCAGGATACGGCCGGGAAGGGCTCCCACGTAGGTTTTGCGGTGGCCGCGGATTTCGGCCTCGTCGTGCATGCCGCCCAGCGAGATGCGGATGTAATTGCGGCCCAGGGCCTTGGCGATGGATTTGCCCAGGGAGGTCTTACCTACTCCGGGAGGGCCCCACAGGCACAGGATGGGCGACTTCATGTTGCCCTTGAGCTTGAGGACGGCCAGGTACTCGATGATACGGTCCTTCACCTGGTCCAGGCCAAAGTGGTCCTGGTCCAGCACCTCCTGGGCGTGGGCCAGGTCCAGGTTGTCGTCTGACATTTCTCCCCAGGGGAGGTCCAGCATGAACTGGATGTAGGCAAACTGGATGCTGTAGTCCGGCGAGGTGGGGTTGTACTTCTCCAGGCGGGCCATCTCCTTGTCAAAGATGGCGCGGACTTCCTTGGACCATTTCTTTTCATCGGCCCTCTTGCGCATCTTTTCAAATTCTTCTCCCTCGTCCATGCCCAGCTCTTCCTGGATGGTGCGGAGCTGGTTGTTGAGGAAGTACTCCCTCTGCTGCTGGTCAATGTCCGTCTTGACCTTCTGGTTGATCTCCTGCTTGATTTCCAGGAGCTGGGTCTGGGTGTCCAGCAGCTTGAGGAGGGCCATGCCGCGCTCGTGGATGTCCGTGATGGCCAGAAGGGCCGTGCGCTCCTGGAAGTTCTCTACCTCAATGGTGGTAGCGATGAAGTTGACCAGGAAGTGGAGGTTGTCTATGCTGCGGAGGGCGCCCACGGCCTCTTTGGGGGCAAAGGACGAGGTCCTCAGCACCATGGCGGCCTTTTCTTTCAGGGATTCGGCCAGGACGCGGAGTTCCCGCTCGTCCAGTCCCGCGGGAATGGCCTCTTCCAGATAGGCTACGCGGGCCATTAGGTAAGGATCGCTGCTTACGATGCTCTCTACCCGGGCCAGCTGGGAACCTTGCAGGATGGCCGTTACGCTGCCGTCCGGCATTTCCAGCGTCTTGATGAGCTTACAGACGGTGCCGTGTTCGCACAGGTCTGCCTCCGTGGGGTCTTCTACGGAAACATCGGCCTGGGGGACGGCGGCCAGCCATCCGGCACCGGACTCTACGTCCGATACCAGTTTGATGCTCTTTTGGCGACCTACGGTAACGGGGAAGACCGTTCCCGGGAAAATGACGGCGTTGCGCAGGGGCAGCACCGGCAGGGCCGGAGGGAGCTGGGAGGTGTCTACCTTCATGGAAGCGGCTTCTCCCACCACAGGCATAATGTTTACTTCTACGCCGGCTGGCGTGTTCATATTATCAAAAAAATCGTTCATATCTGCCAAAATGTCATATCAAAAGGGCACAATATACCTATACTATGCCAGTGCCCTATATGGTCAAGATGCGTGCCAAAAGAAAAAACGGCAGAATGTGTCATAATATTTTGAAATATAAGAAATTTAGTCTAATTTTGCCAAGTTTTTCCGCTAGAGTAAAAACTGAAATTTTAAACTATAAAAACTATGACTAAGGCAGAGATTGTAAACGAAGTAGCTAAGACTACCGGTTTTGAGAAGGCTCAGGTACTGGCCGTTATTGAAGAATTCACCAACGTGGTTAAGGGTTCCCTGATCGCTGGTAACCCCGTGTATATGCGTGGCTTCGGCAGCTTCATCATCAAGCACCGCGCTCAGAAGGCCGCCCGCAACATCACCCGCAAGACCACGATGACCATTCCGGCCCACGATATCCCCGCTTTCAAGCCCGCTAAGAGCTTCGTAAACGCTGTCAAGGAGAAATAAACCTTTAAATATTTTATATTATGCCTAACGGTAAGAAGCATAAGAGACACAAGATGGCTACGCACAAGCGTAAAAAGCGCTTGCGCAAGAACCGCCACAAGAAGAAGTAAAAACTTCTTCCAAGAGTAAAGGGCTTGCCTCAACGCCGCAGGCCCTTTTTCATACCAAACCAACAATTTCCAAATGGAGTCTGAAAAACCGGACAAGGATCTGATTGTTGACGTAACGCCAACAGAAGTACATATCGCCTTGATGGAAAACCATCGGCTGATAGAGTACAACACGGAGTCCAGCACTGGGAACCAGTTTTCGGTAGGAGACGTTTACCTGGGAAAGGTAAAGAAGATTCTCCCCAATCTCAATGCTGCCTTTGTGGATATCGGAGACAAGAAGGAAGCCTTCATCCACTACCTGGACCTGGGATTATACTTCCCCGCCTTTGACCAGTTTGTACGGGAATCCAACGCGAACACCAACCTCAAGGACCTGTATTCGCGTATCAAGATAGGAGAGCCTCTCCCCAAGGAGGGCCGCATGGAGGAATTCCTCCGTCCCGGACAGATGGTGGTTGTTCAGATAGTGAAGGAGCCCATCTCCACAAAGGGTTCACGACTGACTGCGGAAATTTCATTGGCAGGCCGAAACATCGTACTTCTCCCCTTCGCAGAGAAAGTATCCATCTCGCAGAAGATTGGATCGAAGGAAGAGAAACGTAGACTTGAGACACTGGTCAGGAGCATCCTTCCCAAAAACTACGGGGCCATTATCCGTACCGCGGCAGAAGGCAAAAACGCCGCTACGCTGGTAGGAGAGACGGAATCCCTCATCCAGAAATGGGAAGACTCCTGGAAGAAGATTGCCAAGAACAAGAATGTCCAGCTGCTCTTCACGGAGTACAGCAAAACCACTACCGTTCTGAGGGACCTCCTCAACGACTCGTTCTCCAACATCTGGATCAACGACGAGCACGTGGCCGAAGAAGCCCGGAAGTACGTTTCGCTCATTTCTCCGGAACAGGAAAAGATTGTCCACCTCTACGAAGGCAAGCAACCTATCTACGACCACTTTGAGGTCACCCGTCAGATCAAGGGTTCGTTTGGTAAGGTGGTACCCATGCGGCAGGGCGCCTATCTGGTAATCGAGACCACCGAAGCGCTGAATGTAATTGACGTAAACAGCGGCATCAGAACCAAAACCAACGACCAGGAGGAGAACTCCTTCGAGGTAAACAAGATAGCCGCAGAAGAAATTGCACGGCAGCTGAGGCTCCGCGATATGGGAGGCATCGTGATCATCGACTTCATAGACATGGAGACCAATGAGCACAAGAACGCCCTCCACAAATACATGCAGGAGCTCATGGAGGCCGACAGAGCCAAGCACAACGTGCTTCCGCTCACTAAGTTCGGGTTAATGCAGATTACCCGTCAGCGCATCCGGCCGGTTACGGAAATCAATACTTCCGAGCAGTGTCCCGTGTGCCATGGCACCGGAAAGATCCACTCCAGTGTGGTCATTGACGAAGAGATCGAGCGCAAGATCGCCTTCTACGTCATTGAAAAAGGTGTCCGGTCCATCACACTCAAGACCAGCCCCATCCTGGGAGCCTATCTCAAACGCGGGCTGTTCAATTCCTACGTTACCCGGTGGCGCAAACGCTACAAGGTAAAACTGGACCTACAGGAAGTGACCGATTTCACGGTCCTGCAAAATGAAATGTACAATGAAAAGGGAGATAAGTTGGAGTAACTTATCTCCCTTTTCATGTACAGGATACGCTACGTTACCCCCTCCCGAAACCCCTCCCCTCGGGGGAGGGACTTTGTGAGAAAGGAGATAAACTGGAGTAGTTTCTCCCCTTTTTTCATGCTCCTGTTCTCTGACACCCCGTCTTTCGGGAAACCTACACCCCATTCTCCGGCTTTCCCCACGTTCTGTGTGTGTGTGACCCGTCCTGATGAATCCCCCCGGGCTGCACATACCCGGTATGTGCAGCGCATGTCTGGTATGTACAGCACGTGCTGCAGGTGGGAAGAGAGAACGTCGCAGGTGGAAGGGATTAGGGTACCAGGTCCGGAAAGCTTCGCTAGCCTGCGACATTAGAACGCACACGAGGCCGAAAAGCGCCGCAGGTGAAGAAAAAAATTTTGACTCCTGACCTGCGACGCTGGACGGGAGATTCCGGTTCAAGACCCGGGATGAGGGTGCGTTCCGCGCCCCGGGAGGGCTGTTCCCGTGCTCGGGAAGGGGGTGGGAAGGGTTAGCGGACCACCAGACGGTGGATGCGGCGAGGAATGGAGGCCAGGATTTCGTAGGGGATGGTTCCCAGGATGCCGGCCAGTTCGGAGACGGTGGGGTCTTCCCCAAAGACGGTGACGGTGTCTCCCACGGCGCAGGGTACGCCGGTGACGTCCAGCATGCACATATCCATACAGATATTGCCGATGGTGGGCACGCGGTGCCCGTTCAGGGAGAAGGAGGCGGCGCCCCGGCCCAGGTGGCGGTCGATTCCGTCGGCGTAGCCTACCGGGATGGTGGCGATGGTGGTGCCTTCGGCGGCTTTGCCCCATCGGCCATAACCTACCGTATCCCCGGGTCCCAGGTGCTTGATCTGCAGGATCTTGACCTTAAGGGAGGCGACGGGCGCCAGGTGCACGTCCGGCAGGGCGCTAACGCCATAGATGCCTATGCCCAGGCGCACCATGTCGTACTGGTACTGGGAGAAGCGCTCGATACCGGCCGAATTCAGGATGTGGCGCATGGGCATGTAACCCAGGCCTTGGGCCAGCTGCTGCGTGCGCTCCTCAAAGAGGCGCAGCTGCTCCAGGGTGAAGGCGTCCTGGTCCGGTTCATCGGCCACACAGAGATGTGAGAAGATGCCTTTTACGCGGACCTCGGGGCTTTGTTTGAGGAATTCGATGAGTTCCTGGAGTTCGTCTCCCATGAAACCCAGCCGGTGCATGCCGGTGTCCAGCTTGATGTGGATGGGGTAATCCTTCATGCCCTTTTCCCTTAGTACGGAAACCAGTTTCTGGAGGGAGTACAGATTGGGGATGGACGGTTCCATGCGGGTCTCGATGATCTCCGGGTAGAAGTCCGTTCCGGCGGTGAGCACCAGGATGGGTAGGGAAATACCGTTGCGGCGCAGTTCCAATCCTTCTACGGGATAAGCTACGGCCAGGTAATCCGCGCCGGCACGCTGCATCATGGCGGCGAACTCCACACCTCCGTGACCATACGCGTTGGCCTTGACCAAAACCAGCAGTTTGGTCTGGGGCTCCAGCAGGGAGCGGAAGTATCGGTAGTTCTCCGTGGCAGCCCTCAGACTGAGCTCCAGACGGGAAAAATCATCGGCAATCACAATGCAAAATTAACACTTTTTAACTGACAAATCGTCATAAAAATAGTATTTTTGTAAGGAGGCGCGGTATTTGAAGAATGTGCCCGTGAACATTTAAAACGTAAGAATATGTCCAGTACAAGCATATGGATCCTGATGATTGTAGTAATGGTTCTGAGCCTGCTCATCCAGAACATGCTGCAACGTCGCTTCGAGAAATACAGCGAAGTGCCCATCGGCATTACCGGGGCGGAGGTGGCCAGCCGCATGATGGCGGCCCACGGCATCCGGGACGTGAAGATCGTTTCCATTCCGGGCAAGCTGTCAGACCATTATGACCCTACCACCCGCACGGTCAACCTGAGTGAAGAAGTCTATTATGGCCGATCGGTAGCCTCTGCCGCCGTTGCCGCCCATGAGTGCGGCCACGTGGTGCAGCACGCCACGGGCTATGCCCCGCTCAAGATGCGTTCGGCCCTGGTTCCGGTGGTTTCCTTCTCCAACAACATCGTCTCCTGGGTACTTCTGGCCGGCGTGCTCTTGATCAACGTGGTCCCTTCGCTGCTGTGGCTGGGTATCGGCCTGTTTGCCCTTACCACCCTCTTCAGCTTCATCACCCTGCCGGTGGAAATCAACGCCAGTAACCGGGCCGTGGCCTGGCTGGAGGATGCCGGTATCGTGAACTACGAAACCAAGCCCATGGCGCAGGATGCCCTCAAATGGGCCGCGTACACGTACGTGATCGCAGCCCTGGGATCCCTGGCCACGCTTCTCTACTATATTTCTATAGCTAATCGGAGAAACTAGATCGTCAATCCGGCTTTGACCTTTTCTGCGGCCTCGTCACCTTTCAGATAACGGAGGATGGCGAGGCCGAAGTTTACGGCATGCCCGGCTCCGCGACCGGTGATGAGGTTGCCGTCGGTGACGGTGCTCTCAGGTGTGTGGATGGCGCCCTTGGCGATGAGGGCGTCCTCAAAACCGGGGAAGCAGGTGAACTTCTTGCCTTCCAGGCCGGGCAGCTGGGATACCACCAGTCCGGGAGCCGCGCAGATGGCCGCCACGGCGCCGCCGCGGGCCCAGTGGTCCTGCAGGATTTCCATCAGTTCCGCATGATTTGCCAGGTTCTTGCTGCCGGGCATTCCGCCGGGAAAGATCATGACGTCCATGGCGTCCGTTCCGGGCTCCATGACTTCCACGTCGGCCCAGCACGTATCGGCCGAAACGGCCACTCCGTGGGAACTTTCCACCAGATATTCGTCCGTAATGGACACGGTCAGGACCGGTACTCCGCCCCTTACCAGCACGTCCCGCGTGCCCAGGGCTTCCATGTCCTCAAAGCCGTTTGCCAGGAATATAGTTACACCTTTCATACGATATCAATTTTCCCCAAAGATAGCACTTTTTCCAAAGAATTGTTATATCTTTGCACCCCGGTATTGAACTGTGGTGTAATGGTAGCACTAGGGATTTTGGTTCCCTCAGTCAGCGTTCGAATCGCTGCAGTTCAACCAATTCAGCGCCCCTAAAAGGGCGCTTTTTTGTTGAACTGCATCGATAGAATCTTCGATTCATTGGTGAGAGGACTCCCCAAGCCCCTCCCTCGTCGCTTTGCGACGGAATTTTCGCTGGCACTTATCTGTTTGATTGAGTGATTGTTAACCACTTATACCCCTTGTGAATCACGTGGGTTCACTTATTTATCTCTCTGTCTATTAGTCTGTTAACCGCCAGCACCCTCCCTCCCGTTGACTCCGTTTCGTGTGCGTTTGGGGGCAGTTTCACACACGGGACACCTCGAACTGGTCCGAAGCATGGGACGTTGGACACGGAAACACCCCTTACGGTGTCCGAACGACCAAATAATCGCCACGGGGACACCAAAACGGCTCTACGGTGTCCGGCACACCGCTAATCAGAGGATCTTCTGAATCCGGAGGGAAATTGGTTTTTCGGAAAGCCTTCCGAAAAATAATTTCCCGGAGGATGGTTGGAGGATGGAGGTTATAGTTACCGTTTATCCTTGAAAAAGTCTAGCATGAGCTGGACGCATTCTTCCTGGAGGATGCCGCCCACGGCCTCGGTGCGGGGGTGGAGGAGGGAAGGGGAGAAGAGCGAGTAGCCGCGGCGCTGGTCGGGGGCTCCGTAGACCACGCGGCCCAGCTGGGACCAGGCCATGGCCCCGGCGCACATGGGGCAGGGCTCCACGGTGACGTACAGAGTACAGTCACTGAGGTACTTGCCGCCCATGGATTCGGTGGCGGCGGTGATGGCCAGCATCTCGGCGTGGGCGGTGGTGTCGTGCAGGCGTTCGGTCTGGTTGTGACCGCGGCCGATGATGCGGCCTTTCCACACCACTACGGCGCCAATGGGAATCTCTCCGGCATCGGCCGCTGCGTACGCTTCACGAAGCGCCTCGCGCATGAATTTTTCATCCTCGTTCATGCTGCAAATTTACTAATTTTTCGTATCTTTGCATTATAGTTAGGAGTAGGCCAAAATATGAAAATTATCAAGGCGGAATTTGCGGGCAGCAGTACCCGCGTAGGGCAGAAACCGGCGCAGAAATTGCCGGAGTTTGCCTTCATCGGCCGCTCCAATGTGGGCAAGAGTTCGCTCATCAACATGCTCACCGGCAACTCCAAACTGGCCAAGACTTCCCAGACCCCCGGCAAAACGCAGCTGGTCAATCATTTCCTCATCAATGACAAGTGGTACCTGGTGGACCTCCCCGGTTACGGCTACGCCAAACTGCCGGACAAGGACCGCGCCCGCCTGCGTCACATCATCTGGGATTACATCAACAATTCGCAGGAGCTCATCATGCTCTTTGTCCTGCTGGATTCCCGCCACGACATGCAGGACGTAGACCTCCGTTTCATCTCCGAACTGGGAGAAAAAGGCATCCCCTTCGGCCTCATCTTTACCAAGGCCGATAAACAAGGCCAGGAAGCCCTGGCGGCGCAGGTGCTCAAGAACAAGGCCCGCCTCCTGGAAGACTGGGAAGAGCTGCCGCCCGTATTCATCTCCTCCTCGGTGAAAGGTACCGGAAAAGAAGAAATTCTCAACTACATAGACTCTATACTCAAAACCCTATGATAAACGATGTCCATAAGCACCGGATGGCGCTGTTTACTTGTGATGCCTCCCGCTATTTTGCGGAGAAGGTAGTTGAAGCTATGAATCGCATCAAGCCGGAGACGGATCCGGAGGTCACCCTGGGCCCCCTGGAGGTTTCCCGCTTCAGCGATGGTGAATTCCAGCCCTACTACGCCGAGAGCGTAAGAGGCGCAACCTGCTTTATTATCCAGTCCACTTTCCCCACGGCCGACAACCTGATGGAGCTGCTGCTCGTCATCGACGCAGCCAAGCGCGCATCGGCCAACAGGGTCATTGCCGTAATCCCTTATTATGGCTGGGCCCGTCAGGACCGTAAGGACAAGCCCCGTACTTCCATCGGTGCCAAGCTGGTGGCCAATATGCTCAAGGTGGCCGGCGCAGACGCCGTGATGACCTGCGACCTCCACGCAGACCAGATCCAGGGCTTCTTTGATATGCCCGTGAACCACCTCTACGCCAGCTACGATTTCCTGAACATCCTGGAAAAGATGGCCAAGGAGTTCCCGGACACCCTCACCCTGGCTGCCCCCGATATGGGCGGAGCCAAGCGTGTGAACGCCTATGCCAAGAAGCTGCACACCCCTGTGGTCATCTGCCACAAGACCCGTGCAAAGGCCAATGTGATTGAGAAGATTGTCCCCATCGGAGAAGTGGAAGGCCGTGACATCGTGATCATCGACGATATCATTGACACCGCCGGTACCCTCACCGAGGCGGCCAACGAGCTGCTCAAGCGCGGAGCCCGCAGCGTGCGTGCCTTCGCTACGCACCCGGTGCTTTCCGGCCCCGCTTACGAGCGAATCGACAAGAGCGCCCTCTCCGAGGTGTACGTAACCGATACCATCCCCCTGGATCCTTCCAAGAAGGCCTTCCAGAGCAAGTTCCGCGTGGTCTCCCTGGCCGAAACCTTCGCCCGGATGATCCTCCGCGTCTATAACTACCAGCCCATTTCCTCCGAATTCCCTCTGTAAGGTATGAAAACGCTGCTTGCCGCCATATTGTTTGTTGGACTCGCTGTGCTGCTGCTGGGCGTGAACATCTTCTTTTTCAAGAGGCCGTTCCCCGATGGAGAAATCTCCACCAACCCGGAAATGCGAAAGCGGGGCATCAAGTGCGCCAAGCATGAAGAGCTGGAAATGCTAGCGGCGCAGAAAGGCAAGAAGGTCTGTAGCGGAAACTACTCCGAGGCCTGCGAGTCCTGCGCTTTAAAACCATGATATGCCAAGGAAAATAACTTTTATAGTTAATCCCATATCGGGGCAGAATGATAAGTCACAGGTGCTTTCCGCAATAGGAAAACACCTGGACTTGTCCTTATACCAGCCCCAGATTCTGTTCACCTCCCGCCCCGGAGAAGCCCAGGAAATGGCCCGCGACAGCCAGGCCGAAGTGGTAGTGGCCGTTGGCGGAGACGGAACCGTGAGCGAAGTGGCCCGCGGCCTGGTGGGAACCGACAAGATCCTAGGCATCATCCCCTGCGGAAGCGGAGACGGCCTGGCCCTGCACCTGGGCATCAGCCGCCTGCCCTTCCTGGCTATCCGGACCCTGAACAAAGGCTGCGAAGCCCGCATCGACGTGGCCCGGATGAACGGACAGCCTTTCTTCTGCACGGCCGGCTTCGGCCTGGATGCGCAGGTGAGTATGGAGTTTGCCCGTTCTACCAGACGGGGCCTGCCCCGTTACATCTCCCTGGCTTGGGAAGAGTGGAAGCAGCAGTCCCTGGCCCAGTATGCCATCCGCTCGGACCAAGGCATGCTGTGGGAGGGAAAAGCCGTTTTTGTAACGGTGGCCAATGCCAACCAGTGGGGCAACCAGGCCCGCATTGCGCCCATGGCCTCCCTGCAGGACGGTATGCTGGACATAGTGGTGGTAAACCCTTTCTCCACCCTGGAAATCCCGGACTTGGCCGCCCGCCTCATGATAGGACAGGCCCCCACCAGCAAGCATTTCCTGCACTTCCGGGGTTCCCATTTCTACATCTGGAGAAGTGGGGAAGGGGCCGTTCATTTTGACGGAGATCCCTTTGAGGCCGGCACTTCCTTTGAACTGGATGTCCAGCCCGGAGCCCTCCGCGTGCTGGTTCCGCGTTCCAAAAGCAAGAAGATCTAATGAAAAAACTGGCTCACCTGTAAACTTCCGTGGGGGGGCTATCCGAAGAGCCTGCATAGTCTGA
>R24__coassemble_564_pt1 | contig 24360 bp, 22 predicted proteins | sample R24__metabat2_high_PE_033 | metagenome-assembled genome bin R24
ATGTCCTGTCAACGGCATTGCAGAGCGCCATCAGCGCTTCCCGGTCAGCAGAGGTCCACTTATGAAGGTCAATGGTCATATTCAATTCAGTCCAAACAGATTAATCGCGAATTTAGCCATTTTCGGGCAGACGGGCAAATCCTGCCCACCGCTGTCCACCACTGTCCACCGTGTCCACTCCGTCCACCGGTGGACAAAGTGGACAGATGCGTATAAGCGTCAGGAAATGGATGCAGGCCGATGGGAATATAAGGGCCGATGGTGCCCTGATCCAGCGTCCTGCCGATGCCGACGTAGATAAGGGAAAAGGTACTTGCTCGTCTGTCAGTTTGGTCTCCGGCAGAGCCTCCGCCCAAACAGCCAGACCAGCAACCTCTATTGCCACCCTTCGCTGTGAGACTGTGACCGGACAAGCCGGCCACAGACTCACGGACGCCCTCCGCTCCATTGGCCCTCGCGGCAAGGCTCCCGCACTTTAAAGGGAAAGCGGTCACGGTCAGCAGTCGGTTGTTCCGCTCGCTGCGCTTGCTCCACAACCGCCAGCTCACCGTGCTGGTTTATGCCCCTCAGTCCCCGGAGGGGAAGATAATCACCCGGGAGCCGCAGTGCCTGCGCGAGTGTCGTACCCCGTATCCCGCTTTCCATAACATAATCCCATCGGAATTGTGTAACAGCCGCCGTCACCGGCAGTGCCCCGCATCAAGGGAGGAAGTATCAAGGGGTCAGAAGCCCGCAAAAACGGCCTGCAGGGCGTCTGATTACACAATTCGGATTATGTTAAGGACGCTCCGTCGTCAAGGTGCGAAGGTCCTACCTTCGAATTCCCGGGTGAGGCGGCGGAGGACAAGCAGCCCCCCTCAAGGACCTCCGGCCTCCAGGCCCGTCAGGGGGCTGCGCACTTTGCGCGTCCTTCGTGGGAACGTCAGTGCCAGTTCGGGCAGCGCTCCACCCGCGGCCGGATAAACCGCCCGCGACTTCCGCTTTGAGGCTCGTATCAGAAGGAAAGAGGTGTTCGCGGGCGCAAAGTGCAACCACGCATACCGTCAGTGCTATGCGGGGGAAAGAAGCCCGCTGGAAGCCTCAGTGCAGTGCGAGCAGTCCTCCGCCTTACGCACCTCCGGTGCTGGGTCGTTCCAGGCCGTGACTCCTCTTCCTCCGCAGGCTCCGTCAGAAGAGTCCCGTCCCTCCACTCCGCGGTACGGCTCCGCCGTGTTAATACCTGCCTGCTATTCCTCCACACCTCTGCCGGGAAGAATCCCGCCAGAAGTGTTCCGGGCAGGCAGGACACAGCCGTCCGCATCCGCTCCCGGCTGTTGGCGCAGACAGTGTCGGGATTCCGCTACGCTGCACCCGCCACAGACTGCGCCGGGGGCATGGTGCCAGGCCTGACGGCCATGAACGTTTTCCCTTCGATCCGGCAATGGGCCGTTCCGGCCCAGGCCCCGGAGGGAGTCTGCCCACCCACAACGTCGGTCTCTTCCGCTGTTCCAGGGAGCCTTGCGTCTCCCTTCCACGGCGCTCCAGAGCCCGCCGCCCCTCACGCTGCCAGACACCCTCCGGGGCCACGCTCCACTTCGTTCCGCGCCCTTGGTTACTGGGAGACTCTAAGCCGGGCTGCCGCCCGGACGCCATCAAGAACGGGAACGACATCACACGCATCACCGACCCGCCTTAGAGACTCCCAGCAACCAAGGCCAACCAGGAAACTTACGCCCCATCCTCAGTGAGTAATCCACCGACATCACCCGCCCGACAAGGGAGAAAAGGGTATAAATATATACAACGGGAGGCAGCGGCTTGCGCCGCTGCGGGTGCTGAAAAACAGTGCGGTTCGAGTGCCTACAGCACTATTTAACTTATTGAAAATAAATTTGTTAATGTCATTAATTATCACTATCTTGTATATAGTTTTAAAGACATATTGTTATGAGAACACAGTTACATAATTGGAGAATTTTGGTAGACCACATCATCGACAAGGTGTGGGAGTACATCGATGAACTTGATATGTGGGATGACCGCACCACCCTGTGGGTTGACGCGGAGCAAGCGTCAGTGATCCTGGGAGAGGACGGCAAGACCTACCCGGGTGAACCGAAGCCAGTGGAAGAACTCATTACTACCGGCGAGGATGGCCGGAAGGAGCCCAACGTGGACGCCATCGAGGAGTTTGCTTATGGCTGGTTTGACTTCCGCCAGGTCTGATATATGAACCTACTCTGAACTCCCTATAAGCTATTGCTTTGCCCAAAACTTGTAGCGCCGTATGCCTGCCTTCAAACCATCAGTCCTCTTTGATGACGCCTATGGCTCCATCGGAGACATCACCTTCTTCCACCGCTATGGGAAATGCTTCTACCGGAAGCGTTCCCACAGCGCATACCCGGGGACTGCCGCCCAGACATCAGCCCTGGACGTACATCGCCGGGCATTGGCCGCCTGGAGGACAGTTCCCCACGGCATCCAGAAGATGTGGAATCATTATGCGATGGAGGTTGAACCGCACAAGCCGCCATTTGATCACCTGGCATACATATCCGGCCAGAATCTCTTCGTATCTGCCTACCACGGATTCTGCACACTGGGGGATGAGCACATTCCCAGCCCTCAGCGATTTGCGAAGTTCCCGCCATTTGCGGCAGCCCTGCAGGATGCCAGGAAGGAGAATGGCTCCTTGATCATACCGGCCGTGGTGAGCATCCACAAGAATCTTTGCCCTGAGAAGTACCGGCTGCTAACGAAGGTCCAGCTGGCGGAGCCTGGAAAGGGATGTCACCCGGGACTTATGCGAAACTTCCTGGCAGATGGCTACTGCAGCGATGATGCCGTATTCATAGTAATCCCAGGGTATCGGGACATCTGGGGTCTCGAGCTCGGGCAGTACCAGGTACACATCCGCTTCATCCTGCTGGACATCGTTACCGGCTACCGGAGCCAGTACCAGCAGAATTCATTCTTAATCTCCGCACGGTAAACCACCGCTGCGGATTTTTCCGGATAATCAGAAAAGCCAGTGCAGATTTTCCCAGAGCCGGATGGTGCCCTGGACATCAATCTTATTCCCTTGGTAGGTGATGTAGCCAAGGTTCTTCCATGTGTTTGTCGTAGTCCGGCTAACGCCCATATATGCGGAGAATTCCGACGCATTGCAGAAATCCCTCTTCTGGGAGTATTCCTTCAGGCGCTCCAGCTGCTTCGACCAGTTCTCTATCTTCGGCACCGTGAACGCCAGGAATTGTTTCACGTCCATTGTCTTCAGGTCCTTACTGAGGAGCATGGCGGCCACTTCGGCCGCTTTCTTTGCATCCACCTGGAGGCTGAATATATTGCTTTCGTTCTGGGTCATAGGGCGCTTATTTCTTCATTTCCGTATCAAAGAGTTTCATGGCATCGGCCTTGGTCTTCTCGGCGATGGCAATATAGGGTTTCATGGACTGGTAGTCGGAGTGGCCGGTCCATTTCATCACGACCTGCGGCGGAATACCGCTGGAGAGGGCGAAGCAGATGAAGGTGCGACGGCCGGCGTGGGTGCCTATCATCTCATACTTCGGGAAGGTCTCCTCTACACGTTCCCCGCCACGGTAGCAGGTACGGGTGACGGGCTCATTGAACCCAGCCAGTTCGCAGAGGTGCTTCAGGTAGCGGTTCATCAGCTGGTTGGGCAAGACCGGCAACGCCAGGTTGTCCGGGAAGGTCTGCTTCTCATATTTCTTCAGGATCTGCTTGGCGAAACTGTTCAACTCGATGGGCAAGCGGTCGTAGGTCTTCATCGTGGTGATATACATCACACCGTCCTTAATGTCGGTCCGTTTGAGGTTGGCCATGTCAGAATAACGGAGGCTGGTGAAAGCGCAGAAGCAGAAACAGTCCCTGGTCTTGGCAAGTCCGCCGGCGTCTTCTACCACCTTTTCGTATTCGTTGCCGTTCATGTCCGTCAGCGCCACCTTGGTTCCGTTCTTGGGGATTTCGAAATTATAAAGGTGTAGCAGCTGCTCCTTGGTCAGGAAGATGACCGGCTTCTCCAGCACCTTGAACTTGGGCCGGTAGCGCTTGATTGTGTCTTCTTTGGTGTAATTCTTCCGGAGCGCCCAATACATGAACCAGCGCAGATTATTGAACTGCTTGGTAACGCTCTTCTCCTCCAGGCCCAGGTTGCGGAGATAGATGACAAATTTATTGATGCCGGATTCGTTGAAGAATTCGAAGGTCACTTTGGGATTGAACTTCTCAACGTGATTCTTGAAAGTTTTCCAACACTGGTGCGTGGCATACGCCCAGCCGTTGGCCGCCCCCTCTTCCTTGGTGAATTCGTCCAGGCGCGTGAAGAAGCCGACACGCTTCACCTTCACCGGAATCGGATTCTCCTCCGTCTTCATCTCCAGCGCCTGCTTCAGGTGCTTCTTGATGTCTTCTTTTGTGGGCTTCTCCTTCAGGTCCATCTCCCACTCCGTGAAATGGGACTTAATCTTCTGCAGGTCGGCATTGATCCTCTCGGCGGGGACTTCCTTGGCATTCTTATAGCTCTTCGGCTTCACCTTGTTTCCATCCCAGTTATCAGGATTGATGGAGTGGCCAATCGTGGACTGAAGGGTAACACCCTTCACCGACAACTGGACGCGGATTGCCTTCTCCTTGGTACGCTTACTTTCGCGATTTTCGAGGTATACTGTAACTGGCATAATCAGTCTAAGTTTAAAATCTACGCATAAAGTTACGCATAAAATTTTGAAAATCCAAATATACTTCGATTTACTATTCTTTCACTAAAGTGGCTATAATCAAATACTTATAAAACTATTTTTGAATATTATTGTTCTTGAAAATGGAGTCCTATGCTCCACAAAACAGAAAGTCAGGCAGTTGCCTGACTTTCTTTGTTTTGCGGAGGCCTAATAGATGTACGTGCTAACGTAGTCCATGTCCTGCGCACTATATTGGCATTCCTTAGCAGCACCGCCAGTATCCATAGTAAAGTCTTAGATTTCAGCTGCTAATTTAGTTTTTTTTTTCTACTGAATACCGGACATCGGCTGTCTTCACCGTAATCCTGTCCGATATTTTCCAAGCCGGCCATGTCTTCTTGGGAAATGGTGAAGTCCAGTTGAACGTTGGAGCGGATATGGTCCGGATTGGAGGATTTGGGAAGGGAAACGGTTTCCAGCTGGAGCGTGTATTGGATACACAGTTGCGGGATAGTGACGCCGTATTTGGCTGCCATCCGGGCCAGCTCCTCATTATTGAGCGCTTTGCCGTGAGCGATGGGGGAGTAAGCCTCTACCAGAATGTCGTTCTGCTTGCAGAATTTCACCAGGGAGGAAGGCGTTTCTCCAATGTGCAGCAGAATCTGGTTTACCATGGGCTTGATCCGGCAGTCTTCCAGGATGTTTTCCAGATCGTCAATGAGGAAGTTGGATACGCCGATGGACTTGACCTTTCCGGCCAGGTAGGCATCTTCCAGGGCTTTCCATACCTCTTTGTTTTCTTTGAAGTAGCGCTTGGCGCCCCGGAATTCGGCCCAGGGCTGCGGACAGTGGATGATGATCAGGTCGGCCGGTCCGCAGTCCAGTTTCTTCAGGGATTCGTCGATGGATGCCGCCGCCAAATCGTAATTCTTGATTTCGGCCGCGACCTTGGTGGTGATGAAAATCTGCTCCCGGGGTACGCCGGAGCTGCGGATCCCTTCTCCCACGCCACGCTCGTTGCCATAGGCCTGTGCCGTGTCGATGTGCCGATAGCCCACGCCGATGGCACTTTTAACGGCCGATGCCACTTCCTCGTCCGGGATAAGCCAGGTGCCTAATCCCACTTTGGGGATGGACAGGCCGTTGGAGAGGGTGTATGTCTCGTTGAGTACCATATCTGATTAATTATTAATAGAAGAGGGCAATCTCATCCAGAGGCCGATGCGCCGGCGTCTTGGGCTCCTCGGCACGATAACCTAAGGCAATGACGGCCATGACGGCCTCGTTCTCCGGAATCTCAAAGAGCGCGCGGAGCTCATCGGCCTGACGCATGCCCATAATGAGTGTGTCAAAGCCCATGGCGCGGGCCTTCAGGATAAAGTAGGCATTGCTGAGACCGTTGTCGTAGGCGCCCCAAAGGTCTCCCGTGGCGTCGACGGGATTGCCGCGGAAGAAGCCGGATTTGCCCGTTTCAAAGGTGGAGACAATGAGGACGGGAGCATTGATGACTCGCTCCTTGTTGCCGCCAATCAGTTCCAGAACGGCCTGGCGCTTTTCTTCGCCGATGGCTACATAGTACTTGCTGGGCTGCATATTGGCCCAGGAAGGCGCATTCTGCGTAGCAGTGAGAAGTTCCCGAACCTGGGCCTCCGTGATGGTCTTACCGGCCTCATAGGCACGGATGCTTCTTCTGGAGGCGAATACGTCGTCCAGGGTAGGGGCTGTTGTCTGCTGGCTGCCGCAGGCCGCCAGGGCCAGGGCGCAAAGAAGGATGGAGAGCTTTTTCATATGATTAACTGCTAATACTCTGCAAGTTAAGTATTTTTTTGTTAAATAGTGTATTTTTCTTCGTATCTTTGTCAATATGGAAACACGCAAGCATCTGGCAGCGGAAAAGAAACGCTGCAACTCTCATAACTGCGCACAGGCAGTTGTATGCACCTATTGTGATCTCGTTGGCCTGCCGGAGCAGACGGCGCTGGACATTGCCGGAGCGTATGGTACCGGCATGGGCAATATGGAAGGCACTTGCGGCGCTCTGGTAGGTGCAGGAATGATTGTGGGCCTGGCCACCAGGGACCGGAACCTTTCCCGCGCCCGCATGAAAGAGATGATGACCAAATTCCAGCAGCGAAACGGCGCCACCCAGTGCAAACTCCTCAAGGGCGTTGGAACCGGCCAGGTTCTGCGTGACTGCCCGGACTGTGTGGCCGATGCTTCGGAGTTCCTGGAAGAAGTCATCGCCGGGCTCAAGTAACGCATTCACTTTGTCTTCATGTTCAATAGTTCTTTCTCAGTCATAACATAATAAATGTACATAAAATCTTTTGATGGATTATATGTACATTTGCAAATATGAAATACGAAAAGATAAACCTGGAAGACTACTTCCAGACCGGAGAGGGAGGAACGGCCCTCACTTACAACCATAAGGACCAAAAGACGCTGGCTAAATTGTTTATGCCCGGCGTGGCCGCCGATACGGCCGAAAGAGAATTCCTTATTAACCAAGTGGTTTATGATAGTGGCCTGCCTACGCCAAAGCCCATTCGCCTTATCACAGACGGAACACGTTTTGGGGCCGAATATGAGCTAATCCCTAACAAACGCTCGTTTACCCGCATCATTTCAGAGGAGCCGGATAAGATGGAACTGCTCTCAAAGCGCTTTGCCGTCCTTGCCCGGCAGATTCATGAGAAACCGGCCGATACCGATAAACTCCCGGACATGCGGGAAGTCGTAAGGGATGTACTGCTTAAGTTCGATACGCTCCCCAAGGAATACAGAGACCGGATGCTGGCTTTCCTGGATAACTGCCCGGCTCCCAAAACATGTCTGCACGGAGACCTTCATATCGGCAATATCATAACCGACGGCCAAAGGGACCTCTGGATAGATGTAGGCGACTTTGCCTGGGGTACTCCTGAGTGGGATCTTGGGATGCTTTATCAAACCACCCATTACCTGTCTCCAGAACGTACCCAAAGCATTTTCCACCTGGACACGGAGACATATAGACGCCATTGGGACTGTTTTGCCCCCGCCTATTTCGGGACCGACAATCCGGAGGAACTCGCTGCCATAGAACGCTCTTTATTCCCATACATTGCCACAAAGCTAGCTTACATTATCGGCAAACTGGGCTACGGCGCCAAAGGGGTAAGCGAGCGAGTGATGCGCATGTTCGACTTATTTCTGGGGATGTAATTATCAAATCCAATATAACTATGATTCCTGTTCTCATTTCCTAAATAAACTTCCGTTCTATATTACTGAACCATGTTCCGGATGCGGTTGGCTACTTCTTCCGGATGGTCTACAAGGAGTTGGCCGTGGTTCATTTTGGGGAAGACTTCTACCTGAACGTCTGGGTATAGCTTCTTCAGATGCTCCACCTGCGGCTTGGCAACGAAAGCCTCCAGGGAACCGTGCCAGAAATGGATATCGGCCCCGTGGATGGATTCCAGTTTATTGGTGTAGACGGACTTGTATCCGTCCAGGACGGAACGTCCGCCGCCGTACGGATACACTTTCCGGCATTCGTCCAGCAGCACATCGAAATAGTGCGAGTGGAATACCCAGCGCCAGAATCCGGTCCAGTGATAGCAGGTCCAGACGTTGGCACACTGGTAGTAACGGAGCGGTCCCACCAGCCATTTGGGAAGCGGCAGCAGGGGAGCGGCGTCCAGAATGGCGTGATCAATGATTACCTCATTCCGTTCCAGAACCCGGGACAGGATCTTGCCACCTAGCGAGAGGCCATAAGCACAATCCAGATGCCCGTCATACTGGTCTTGGATGTGGGCAATGACTTGCGCAGCCTGGTCGTCAATGGATGTGAACTGAGTCTGCACTCCCAGGGTGAAGCCGTCCACCTGAACGGCAATGATCCGGAACTGGCCCTTCAGTAAATCTATCAGCGGCAGGAAGATCTCATAGGAAACTCCTAGCCCGGGAATGAGCATCAGCGTGGGCGCGCCCTCTTTACCAAATACCTTGAAATCCATTCCTTATAAGCATCATTTCATGCCCTTGGTGCGCAGGCCTTCCGTGATTTGGGAATCGTCCGTGACTAGCTTGGACAGGACCCAGTGGTAGCGGGCGGTGCCGGAATCTCCCTTGGACATTTCCTGGACCACGAAGACTTCTTCCAGGTCCCAGCCGCGGCGGGCCATGTAGTTGGCGGCATCCAGGGCGGAGTTGAAACTGATGGTATTACCCTCCTCGTCCACCAGCTGGCGGTCGGCGGTCCAAAAGCCGGAATACTGGCCAAAGTCCAGTTCTACCGTGGTCTTGTTGGAGAAGAATTTAGGGGTGGCTATGATTTCACAGTAAACCTTGTAGGGCTTTACTTGCATCGGCTCCTGCTCTTGTTCCTGTTCCTGGGCGAATGCGGTTGCACCAGAAAAGAATGCGGCCAGTACCATCAGGGTTGTCAACAGTTTTTTCATATGTGAAGCGTTTTGGTAATCCATTTCATACAAATATACTAAATCATTGCAAACATTGCTATCTTTGCAGGGATGAATCCTGTATCCGCACGCCTTCTGAGCCAGCAGCTCATTGTTCCGCAGATGAAAGACCCTGCGGAGGTGGTGTCGTGGTTCGGCGCCTTGCAGGGGCAGGATTACAAGGCCCTTACCGGGCTTCGCGGCTGGATGCATTCCAATGGCATTGAGATTCCGGACGATGAAAAGTACCGCATCCAGGAGCTTTTGGGCCTAAACCGCAACGGGAAGGCGGTCTGTCCTCAAGGAGATAGCCCGTTTCCGGCATGCGTCCGATTTTTATTACCTTTGTATCCATGAAAGAATACCTGTTATCTCTTCTGAACGTTGTCTGTGAGATGGCCCCGTATCTGCTGCTGGGCTTTCTCATTGCGGGCATCCTGCATGTTTTCGTGCCGCAGGGTTTCTATCGGAAGTATTTGTCAAAGGATAACAAGTGGGCCGTTCTGTGGGCTGCCCTGCTGGGCATTCCGCTGCCGCTTTGCTCCTGCGGCGTGATTCCTACCGCCATCGGCCTGCGCAACGAAAAGGCCTCGAAAGGGGCTGTGGCGTCGTTCCTGATTGCCACGCCGCAGACTGGTATCGATTCCATCCTGGCCACTTTCTCGCTGATGGGGCTGGGCTTTGCCATCCTTCGGCCTGTGGCAGCACTGGTGACCGGCGTCTGCGGAGGCTTGCTGGTGAACCGCCTGGTTCCTGAAGATGATACCTCCTTCACATCGGATTCCGCCTGCAACGTTGAGACCGGAAACAAGATCTGGCGCGTGCTCAAGTACGCCTACTTCAAGATGATCCAGGATATTGGAGGCCGATTGGTCATCGGCCTGATGGTGGCCGCTCTCATCCAGGTGGCCATCCCGGACGAGTTCTTCCTGCACTTTGGCAGCCAGCCCCTGCTGCAGATGCTGGTGATTCTGGTGGTGGCCGTGCCCATGTATATCTGCTCTACCGGCAGCATCCCCGTGGCGGCGGCCCTTATCATGAAGGGTCTGTCTCCGGGCGCTGCGCTGGTGATGCTGATGGCCGGGCCGGCCGTGAACCTGGCTTCCATCCTGGTGGTCCGGAAAGCCCTGGGAAGGCGCTTTACCTGGATTTATCTGCTGGTCATCGTAGGCTTTTCCATCCTCTTCGGCCTGCTGGTCAATGCCATTGGCATAAATGTAAAGCCCATGGCTGCGGTAGATCCCTGCTGCGCCTCGGAGGCCCTTCCCGGCACCTTCAAGATAATCTGTGCATCCGTTTTAACCTTATTGATTCTATTCGCTCTTACTATGAAACTGTTTGAACGCTTCACCCATAAGGCCGAAGATCCCGATACGGCCGTCTATACCGTAGAAGGCATGCACTGCAGCCACTGTGAGGCTGCCGTGTGCCGTGCTGTGGAGGAGATTCCCGGCGTGGAATCGGCCAAGGCCAGTGCCTCCCGCAAGACCCTTACCATCAAAGGACCCGCATCCGAAGAAGTGATTCGCGCCGCCGTAGAAAAGGCCGGCTATACCTTTAAGGGAAAGAAGTAACGGCTAGGGAACCAGGTGGTCTCCGTAGTTGTTGAAACGCATCCTGGGGACCGGCTCCAGCCTGTAGGGGCCGCCGTAGCTCCGGACCATGCTTTTTTCCACTTCGGACCATTTGATCATTACCTGTTTATAAGTGCCGGAACTGAAATCCAGTTCTGTCCGGATGCATTGGGGAATCTTGTCGGGGGAGTAGGGATGCTCAAAAGGCGCCATTCCCGGCGTTACGGCGTAGACAAAAGGATTGGACGCGTTCATTAGTGGAACCGTTCCGGGACGGAACTTGTAAGGGCTGTTAAGGAAAAGTCCTCCAATAAACAGCAACGTCTTCTGGGCCTCCGTCAGATGGGCGGGCCGATAGGGGGACAGGTACTGATTAACGGAAGTCATTACGCGCTGATACGTCTCCCGGTTGATCCGGACCGCCTGCTCCTCCTTGCTCTCCGGCTGTTCAAAAGTGATGACCGGGAAGAAGGGAAGGCCCATCGGGGCAAAGGCCGGTGTGCTGATAAGGGGCTGGGGTTTGATCACCGTTGTATCCACCTTCTCTACATGCTCCTGTGCATGCAGGCCGATGGTGCACACCATCAGAAGAACAACCGTATAAAGCCATTTCTGTTTCATTCCGGGCCATCCCAGTTCAAGAATAATGCCGCTTCTGACAAATATGCGTATCTTTGTATGAAATTAAAACGATAGCCTATGTCAGTCAACCTCCGGGAATTTCTGATGTCGCTGGCGGCCACCACGGTCTCCATCGTCCTCACCTTTGGCACCACCGCCATCATAGACCACAAGAAACAGCGGGAAGAAAAGCGGGAAATGACGCTTATGATCATGTTCGATATGCGTGAGTCGCTGGACAATATCCGGCAGATGGATTCGGATTTGAAGGATCTGTTCGATATTCAGGTGGACGTAGTGGCCCATCCCGGCAAGCTGGAAAAGAGTTACTATGATTTGGCGATGAGAGTCCCCATCGCAAACTATACCACTACCACTGAAACGATCTTCCGATCAAATATAGAGACCATCCAGACCCTTGGTAGCATCCTTTTCATCCGGAGCGTATCTTCTTTTTACGATGTGCGGAGCCAGTATAAGAAGCAAATCGCGGACAGTTTTCAGAATGAGTCCGAGGAAGCCTTGACCCATTACGAAAAACTTAAGGACCTCGCGATCTCCAATTATATTTTTGTGAGCGAAACTTATCTGATGAGCATGACCCGGGAATATGAGAAGTGCAAGATCCTGATGAAAGTATCCGAGAAGGATCTGGATACCTTCAGCCAGCAGCAAACGCATCTGTTGGAAGCTACCAAGGGAATCATGATGGATGAATTCCAGCAATTCACCGACGCTCAGGCGGAACGCGTCGATCGGCTTCGGAAGGCCATCGAAGAAGGCAAGAAAGAATTGAATAACCGGTAGATCCGTACTTATGAAGAGACTGCTGACACTGACCACATTCCTGGCGATGGCCCTTCTGGCATCGGCCCAGTGTGGGATGTCGGACACCAAAATGGCTATGTGGTGTCCGCCATCCTGCCTAAAGCACACTTTTGGCCTTCTGTGCCCAGTTTCGTGCTTTACCCCCACTTCTTGACCCAGCCTAAAGCACGATATGTGCCCTACAGAGCTCAAACCGTGCTTTAGAGAGGTCTACCGTCCCCCAAGTGCCGTCATGCCCGGCTCGACCGGGCATCTCTCTCCTTTTTCTTTGCCCGTTTCACCCTGAGGGGGCGCACATACCCAGTATGTGCTGCGCATAGGGGGTATGTACCGTACATGCCGTGTATGTACATCCCCCAGACCTAGCCTCACGGTCCAGCGGATGGGACGTTGGGCACGCACGGGGCTACTTGGAACCCAGGTAGAGGAGAATCATACTGAGCAGCAGGAGCAGGAGGTCGAAAGCCTTGCTCTTGATGTTCCGTTCTTTGAGGAAGAAGGCGCCGATGAGGAAGCTCACCAGCACGCTGCCGCGGCGGATCATGGAAACCACGGCTATGAGGGCGCCGGGCTGCGAAAGGGCCTGGAGGTAGGCAAAGTCGGCTGCACAAAGAAAGATGCTGATAAAGGGAATGGACCAGCGCCACTGGAAGGGCGTGGTTCGTTCTCTTGTGGGATACCATACCGCCAGCAGCAGGCCCAGCATCATCAGGCATTGGTACAGGGTGTACCAGCTCAGCACCTGCAGACGGTCCAGCCCCAGGCCCTTGTCGGGGGAGAGGAGGAACTTGTCGTACAGACCGCTCACGGAGCCCAGCATGACGGCGATGATGAGGCAGAAGATCCACTTGTTGTGCCGGAAATCAATCCCTTCCTTCTTGCCGCTGATCCGCATCAGGAAATACGCCAGGATGGCCAGGCCCACACCGGCGCTCTGCAGGAAATTGAGCCGTTCTCCAAAGATGAGGACGGCACCCAGCAAGACCAATACGGGCCGAGTGGCATTGACCGGACCCACCAGAGTGAGCGGGAGGTGCTTCATGGCATAGTAGCCGGCCAGCCAGGAGGACAGGACGATGCAACTTTTGAGCAGGATCCACCGCTGTACTTCCCAGGTGCCGAAACCCGTCTTGAACAACAGGGGAGAGAGCAGGCAGGTGGAAATAAGCGTGTTAAAGAAAAGAATGGGTATGACGGCATTGTCCTTCAGGGATAGTTTCTTGAAGGAGTCGTAGCAGCCCAGCAGGGCTGCGGAAACAAATGACAAAAGCCACCACATAGAAAATCGGCCCGCAAAGTTACATAAAATGCCGAATTATTCGTATATTTGTTGAATATAACAAATGTGACAGAATGAAGGTAGTAGCCGATACCAATATCCCCTTTCTAAAGGGCGTTTTGGAGCCATTCTTTGAGGTTGTGTACATGGACGGACGCAGCATAGACCGCGAGGCCATGCACGACGCCGATGCCGTAATCATCCGCACCCGCACCAAGTGCAACGAGGAAACCCTGTCCGGTTCCCGCGTGCAGATGATTGCCAGCGCTACCATCGGCCTGGATCACATTGATGTGGATTGGTGCCAGAAGCACGGGATTGAGGTGCAGAATGCAGAAGGCTGCAACGCCGGCGGTGTGGCAGACTACGTCTTCAGCGCCCTGTACGGCATTTCCTCCCGCCGCGCCATCAAGCTCAACGACGCTGTGATAGGCATCGTGGGCGTGGGTAACGTGGGCAAGAAGGTGGAGCAGATGGCCCGCACGCTGGGCATCAAGGTGCTGCTCAACGATCCTCCCAGAGCCCAGGCCGAAGGCCCCGAAGGCTTCGTGGACCTGGACGAACTCCTGGAGAATGCCACCGTGGTCACCATGCATGTTCCGCTCAACGATTCCACCCGCGGAATGGCTAACGAGGACTTCTTTGCCAAGATGCGTCCCGGCTCCATTTTCATCAACGCCGCCCGCGGAGAAGTGGTGGACGAGGCCGCCCTCCTGCACGCCCGTCCCAAACTGGGCGCCCTGGTGCTGGATACCTGGTGCAATGAGCCCACGGTGAACCCCAACCTCATCGAACTCTGTGACATTGCCACCCCGCATATTGCCGGCTATTCCTACCAGGGAAAGCAGAACGGTACCGCCATGGCCGTGCAGGCCGTCGCCCGGCACTTTGGCATTGAGGCCTTAAAGGATTTTCGGCCTGTAACGGAAGACCCTTCGCTGCTGCCCACGGAGCTGGACCTGTGGGGCCGTTCGCAGGGAGAGATTGCGGCCGTGATGCAGTACAATTACCCCATCTTCACAGACGATTTCCTGTTCCGGAGCAGTCCAGACAGCTTTGAAAAACTCCGCAGCGAGTACAACTATCGCCAGGAATTTTATCTTGATAACCACTATAACACTATGTTCAGCCAAACCGATCAACAGCAAATCCTGGACAGGGGCGCCAGCCTCCGACAGGTGAAAGAGCAGATTGAGCATTTCAAGAGCGGCTTCCCCTGGATGAAAATCGTGGGCCCCGCCACTCCGGAAAGAGGCATCAAAGTGCTGGATCCCAAAGCAGTAAAAGCTGCCGTCGATTATTATCAGAAGTCCGAAGTGCACGGAAAGAGCAAGTTTGTGCCTGCCTCCGGCGCAGCGTCCCGCATGTTCAAGGACATGTTCCAGGGCCTGGCCGATCTGGAAGCCGGCAAGGATCTTCCGGCCGATGCCCCCGGCGCCAAGCTGGCCGCCCGCATCAAGGACTTCGCCTTCTATACGGAAGAGCTCTTTGGCACGCCCGAAGACAGCCGTGAATACCGCCTGGAAACCCTTAAGAAGCTTCTGAAAGAAGATGGCCTGGCCTATGGCGCCAAGCCCAAGGGCGTCCTCTGCTTCCACCGCTATCCGGAAGAAGTACGCACCGCCATTGCAGAGCACCTGGTAGAAGCCCAGGAGTACATGCGCAACTCGGACGGTACCTGCAACCTGACCATTACCATCTCTCCGGAGCACCAGTCCCTCTTTGAGATTGCCATTGGCGCCATCAAGGAGGCCTACGAGAAGAAGTACGGTGTCAAATACAACATTACCTTCACCTTCCAGGACAAGGCCACGGATACCATTGCCGTTACCCCGGACAACAAGCCTTTCCGCAAGGAAGACGGAACCCTCCTGTTCCGCCCCGCCGGCCACGGCGCCCTCATCTACAACCTCAATAAGGTAACCGACGAGCTGGTAAGCATCAAGAATATTGACAACGTAGCCCACGAGAAACTCCTGCCCGTTACGGCCCAGTACAAGCAGGTGCTCATGGGTGTGGCCCTGCAGCTCAGGGACAAGATCTTTGAATACCTGCACCAGCTGGACGCGAACCCTTCCGTTCAGCTCTGCAACCAGATAGAGAGCTTCCTGGACAAGGAACTCTGCGTCCAGATTCCGCTGGCCCACTCGGAGGAGGAACGCATGAAGATGCTCCGGGCCAAGCTCAATCGGCCCATCCGCGTGTGCGGCATGGTGCGCAACGAGGGTGAGCCCGGCGGTGGTCCTTACGTGATTGCCGGCAAGGACGGCTGCACCAGCCTCCAGATCCTGGAAAGCGTCCAGATCAACAAAGAAGACGCCGGCGCCATGGCCGCCATGAGCCAGGCCACGCACTTCAATCCCGTGGATCTGGTGTGCTGCCTCAATGACTACAAGGGCAAGCACTTCGACCTCCTCAAGTATGTGGACCCTGAGGCCGGCTTCATGAGCTCCAAGAGCTATGAAGGCCGCGAGCTCAAGGCACTGGAACTTCCTGGCCTGTGGAACGGCGCCATGAGCGACTGGAACACCCTCTTTGTGGAAGTCCCCATCGAAACCTTCAACCCCGTAAAAGTAGTGCTGGACCTGTTGCGCCCCGCACACCAAGGATAATTTAACTATGAAAGAAGCAATTGCTGGAACTTTAGAATCTGGTGACATCATGGTCACCATCGGCCCTGGAGAAGGCCTGCAGGTAGATCTGCAGAGCTCTGTGGCCGCCCAGTTCGGCCGACAGATTAAGGCCGTCATCACCGAGACCCTGGAAGGGCTCGGCATTAAGGATGCCCACGTGGAAGCCGTGGACAAAGGAGCACTCGATTGTACCATCCGGGCGCGGGTAACCGCAGCTGCCGTCCGGGCAACAGGCAAAGACGTATGGAAAGACTAAGAAGAACCATGATGTTCGTTCCCGGCAATAATCCGGGAATGATGGCCGATGCCCATATCTACGGCCCCGACAGCATTATGCTGGACCTGGAAGACTCCGTAACCATGGCCGAGAAGGACGCTGCCCGCCTGCTGGTGCACAACGCCCTCAAGACCATTGACTACGGCAAAACCGAAATGGTGGTCCGCATCAACCCGCTCAACACCCCTTACGGAAAGAAGGACGTGGAAGCCGTGGTCAAGGCCGGCGTGGACGTGATCCGCATGCCCAAGACCGAAACGGCCGAAGAAGTCCGCGAACTGGAAGCCGAGATCCTCAAAGTGGAACAGGAGATTGGCCGAGTAGGGGAGACCAAGATCATGGCCGCCATCGAGAGCGCCCTGGGTATTGTGAATGCCTATGCCATTGCAACGGCTTCGCCCCGCATGATGGGTATCGCCCTGGGAGCCGAGGACTACAGCGCCAACCTCAAGACCAACCGTACCCCGGGAGGCGCAGAACTCCTGCTGGCCCGTGAGCAGATTGTGGTGGCCGCCCGTGCCGCCGGCATCTGCTGCTTTGATACGGTGTATTCCAACCTGGACGACATGGAAACCTTCCGCAAGGAGGTGGAACTCATCAAGACCCTGGGCTTTGACGGTAAATCCATTATCAACCCCCGTCAGATTGAGGTGGTGAACAGCGTATTCACCCCCACCGAGAAGGAAATCACCAAGGCCCGCGCCGTGGTGGCCGCCATCAAGGAGGCCCAGGCCAAGGGTTCCGGCGTAATTGCCGTAAATGGTAAGATGGTAGACCGTCCGGTGGTCCTGCGTGCAGAGCGTACCATTGCTCTGGCCGTGGCTGCCGGTGTAATCAGTGAGGAGGAAGCACTATGAGAAACAGTAAGTTAGTGACCCTGGAAGAGGCCATCAAGCGTTCCGGCCTCCAGAATGGAATGACCATCAGCTTCCACCACCATTTCCGTGGCGGTGACAAGGTGGTGAATATGGTAGTGGACAAGCTCGCAGAGATGGGCTTCAAAGACCTCAAGCTGGCTGCCTCCAGCCTTTCGGACGTACACGCCCCGCTCATTGACCACATCAAGAACGGCGTGATCACCGGTATCTCCACTTCCGGTCTGCGCGGTGCCCTGGCCGATGCCATCTCCCACGGCCTTCTCAAAGAGCCCGTGGTGTTCCGCTCGCACGGCGGACGCGGCAGCGCCATCGCCAACGGAGAGCTCAAGATTGACGTGGCTTTCCTGGGTGCTTCTTCGGCCGATGAACTGGGCAACGCCTGCGGCTATTCCCGCTCCGAGAATGCCAAATCCATCTGCGGCTCGCTGGGTTATGCCCTGCCCGATGCCCGCTACGCCAAGCACGTGGTGGTAATCACGGACGACCTGGTGGAATATCCCAACATGCCCATGTCCATCTCTGCGGCCGACGTAGAGTCCGTCGTGGTGGTGGACAGCGTAGGTGACAGCTCCAAGATTGCCGCCGGCGCCATCCGCGACTCCAAGAACCCCCGCGATATTCTGCTGGCCAAGCAGGCCGCCAAGGTCATCATCAACTCCGGTCTCTTTGTAGACGGCTTCTCCATCCAGACCGGTACCGGCGGTGCTTCCCTGGCTGCCGTCAAGTACATCCGCGAGGAAATGATCAACCGCGGCATCAAGGCTTCCTTCGCCCTGGGCGGTATCACGGCCCACATGGTCAAGCTCCACGAAGAAGGCCTCATTGGCAAGCTCATTGACGTCCAGTCCTTCGATAAGGTAGCGGCCGAATCCATCAAGAACGACCCTACCCACCAGGAAGTATCGGCCGTGGAGTATGCCTCCGGCCAGCACCTGGGATCTGCTACCCACGCTCTGGATATCGTGATCCTGAGCGCCCTGGAAGTGGATACGGACTTCAACGTGAATGTTCTGGTTGGTTCTGACGGTATTATCCGTGGCGCCATTGGCGGTCACCAGGATACCGCAGCCGATAGCGCCCTCAGCATCATCGTGTGCCCGCTCCTGCGCGGCCGCATCCCTTGCGTGGTGCCGCACGTAACCACTCTCATTACTCCCGGCAAGTCCGTGGACGTGGTGGTGACCGAGTACGGTATCGCCGTCAATCCGGGCCGTCCGGAGATTGCAGAAAAGCTCAAGGCTGCCGGTCTCAATATCGTGGATATCAAGGATCTGGCCGCCAAGGCTTCTTCCATCATCGGCAAGCCCGATGCCCTGCCTTTCGGAGACAAGGTGGTAGGTATTGTGATGAACCGTGACGGTTCTGTCCTGGATAAAATCTACAATATCGTGGAATAATGCCCGTCACCCTGGAGCAATTGCTGCAAAGCCGGGACAACCGTGCAAAGCATCAGAAGGACCTGCTGGGAGAATACCCTGGCAGGTCCCTCCTTTGCATGACGGTGCAATTGCCGGGGCCGGAAAAAAGGAACCGGACGTCACTGGCCATTGCCAAGGCCGGTGTACAGGCCATCCGGGAGGCGTTTGAGCCCACGTACGAAGAGCTTAAGGACCTGGAGACCGGATACGAAGCCTATTTCCTGGTAGATCTACCTGCTTTAGAAACCAAGAAAAGGGCCTGCCAGATAGAAGACACCCACCCTTTGGGCCGATTGATGGACATCGATGTCCTTACCCTACCGGTCTCAGAAAATTATTTTTCGGAAGGCTTTCCGAAAAACCAATTTTCCGAGACCTCCACAAATCCACCCTCCCGACCGGTTTCAGGAAATTATTTTTCGCAAGGCTTTGCGAAAAACCAATTTCCCGAAACCTCCACAAGGCCTGCGCGCGTAGACACTGTCAGTCGTTTAGACATTGGTCTGGAGGCCAGGAGGTGTCTGCTGTGTGATAATGAGGTACGGTATTGTATGCGTGCTAAGTTGCATACAAAAGAAGAGTTATTGAGTCGAATTGAACAAATGCTTAAGGAATATGAGCTACAAGCCCCTAACCCCCGAACAGATTGAACTGCTGGTTCAAAGAGGCTGCCGGGCCGATGACTGGTCCACGGTTTGCACCTCACATCCCGAATCCCTGAACTACGTGCGCAATGTCCGCTTTTCCGGCACCGTGCAGTTTGGGCGCTTTGAGGAAGTGTTTACCCTTCCCGGAGGCGTCCGCAAGCACTCGGGCCTGCGGAACGCGACCCTGCACAACGTAACGGTAGGGGACAATTCCCTCATTGAGAACGTAACCAATTACGTGGCCAATTACACCATCGGCTCCCATACCTATATAGAGAATGTGGACCTGCTGGTGTGCGAAGGCCCCTGCCGCTTTGGCAATGGCGTAGAAGTGTCGGTGCTCAGTGAGACCGGCGGCCGGGAGGTCAAGATCTACGACCGCCTGAGCGCCCAGATTGCCTATGTGCTGGCTATGTACCGGCATCGGCCCGCCTTAATTGAGCGTCTGAATGCCCTGATTGAGGCGTATGCCGCCGGAAAGGAGACCAGCGTGGGCCGGATTGGGGATCACGTCTCCATCCGCAACACCCGCCATATCAATGGCGTGCACATTGGCGATCACGCCGTCATCAGCGGTGCCAGTCGTCTGAGAAATGGCACCGTCATCAGCAACGAGGCCGCTCCCGTGATCATTGCCCACGGCGTCATTGCCGACGACTTTATCATCTGCAGCGGCTCCCATGTGGCCGACAATACCTCCCTGGAGCGCTGCTTCGTGGGCCAGTGCTGCCGGCTGGGACACGGATACAGTGCCTCCGATTCGCTCTTCTTCAGCAACTGCCAGGAAGAGAACGGAGAAGCCTGCGCCATCTTTGCCGGTCCGTTTACCGTTACTCACCACAAGAGCACACTCCTGATTGCCGGCATGTTCTCCTTCATGAACGCCGGCAGCGGCTCCAACCAGAGCAACCACATGTACAAGCTGGGCCCCATGCACCAGGGCATCCTGGAGCGCGGCGCCAAGACTTCGTCGGACTCTTATATCCTGTGGCCCTCCCGCGTGGGTGCCTTCTCCCTGGTGATGGGGCGCCATGTGACGCACTCGGACACATCGGCCCTTCCTTTCTCCTATCTTATTGAGCAGCAGAATACTACCTATCTGGTGCCGGGCGTTAACCTGCGCAGCGTGGGTACGGTCCGCGACGCCCAGAAATGGCCCAAGCGCGACGCCCGCAAGGACCCCGACCGCCTGGACTGCATCAATTACAACCTGCTGAGCCCCTACACCATCCAGAAGATGTTCAAGGGCATTCAGCTCCTCAGGAATCTGCAGTATTCGTCCGGCGAGCTCTCGGACGTGTACTCGTACCATAGCACCAAGATTCGCAACAAATCCCTCCGCAGCGGCATCCATTACTACCAGACGGCCATTGCCAAGTTCCTGGGCAATTCCATCATCAAACGCCTGGAGAATATGCCCGCCGGGGCTTCCGACGAGCAGATTCGCCAGCTCCTCAAGCCCACCTGCCCCATTGGAAAGGGACAATGGGCCGATGTGGCCGGTCTCCTGGCTCCCAGGGACTGCCTCACGGAGCTGCTGAACCGCGTGGAGAAGGGAGATGTGGACCTGGAGGCCTTCTCCAATGCCTTCCACCAGCTGCACAACCAGTACTACGATGCGGAATGGACCTGGGCCTACGACAAGTTTGGAGACTTCTTTGGCTATCCGCTGGAGAGCGTGACCGCTGCCCAGGTGGAAGATATCGTCAAGCGCTGGAAAGAGGCGGTGATCGGCCTGGATAAGGAGCTCTACGAAGATGCCCGCAAGGAGTTCAACCTGGCCTCCATGACCAGTTTCGGGGCCGATGGAGACCGCGAAACCAAGGAGCGGGACTTCTCCGAAGTGCGCGGAGACTTTGAGTCCAACTCCTTTGTCAATGCCGTCCTGGAGCACATCCGCGTCAAGGAAGCCCTGGGCGATGAACTGCTGGCCCGCCTGCAAAGATCATGATCCGACTCCTCCTTATACCGCTTTTGCTGCTACTGGGACATCCGGTCACGGTCACCGACCCCGGAGAGGAAACTTCCCTCTATGAGGTCCGGTTCCTCTATGGCTCCCTCAATACCAAAGTGGCCAAGGCAACCTTTACCCTTACCCCCACCGAGTGGGAAGGGCACGATGCCTACAAGAGCAATATCAGTGTGAGGGTACAGCCCATCTTCCGGCTTTTCCTGCATTCCCAGTACGTGGTGGAAGCCTTCTTTACCCGTCCCGGCATGGAGCCCCTGTATTACAGCACTTCTACCAATAAGGGAAGTGCCTGGTGCCGGTATTCGGAAGGGGAGGAAGGCATTGTATTCTGGCGGCAGTTTGGCAAGATGCCCGAGCCGGAAATCTTTCACCATCCCAACGACGGCCGCACCTTTGAAGTGGTGTCCCTGCTCTATTTTGCCCGGACCCACGATTTCGAAGAAGGTGTGCCCTTTGAGGTGACGGTGCTCATGGGAGGCCGAAAGATCCGTTCCACCCTTACCCTGGAAGGCTACGACACGGAAAAATACCCCGGTCACAAGGCCCAGCTCCTGCATCTGCACATGGTGGACAGAGGTATCATGGAAAACAAAAGCGGCCAGGACGTCTACCTCTGGACCGACGCTGAAGGAACCCGTATCGTACTGGGTCTGGAGGTGGCTCTGAGCAAGAACGGAACCATGGTTTGCAATATCATCGAATAGTGCTTATAATTTGTCACGATTTCTTGGGAAATCGATTAGAAATTGTTACCTTCGCATAATGATTCCCTAACAGGCGGAACCGGGAGTATTGGAAAGCCTGTTTGGATGATGCAAAGCTATAGTAAGCACAACATACAGGAACTGCCCCTAAGCAGTCAATTCTTCCGTAAAAAGGTGGAAAACTTCCTCGGAGACAATGGCCTCCGGATGGAAGATTTAGAAGTATATTGTGTGATAGAGAGTGAAGCCGGAGACATCCTGGCCGGCGCCGGTCTTTCTTCCGATATCATCAAATGCATAGCTGTCACCCCCGAAGCCCGTTCGGAGGGTTTGGTGGCACCGTTGGTGTCGCATTTGATTTCCCTGGCAGCCACCAAGGGCATTCTGGAGCTCAAGATTTTCACCAAGCCCGAGAATGAGGCCATCTTCGAAAGCCTGGGCTTCCACGTCCTGGCCCGCGCCCCCAAGGCCATCCTTATGGAAAACGGTCACGGCCTGGAAAGATACTGTCAGTATTTAAAGGGCTTCGCCCAGGAGGGCCGATGTGGCGTTGTAGTCATGAACGCCAACCCCTTCACCCTGGGGCACCTCTATCTCCTGCAACAAGCCTCCAGGCAGGTAGACCACCTTTACATCATTCCTGTAAAAGAAGACAAATCCCAGTTCTCTTACAATGAGAGACTGGAAATGATAAGAAAGGCCCTTCCGGTTGTGGAAAACACAACCTCCACAGCCCGACGCACCAGTGGGGAGGGGACGAATGTCTGTGTGTTAGAGGGCTCTGACTATCAGATTTCTGCGGCTACTTTTCCTACTTATTTCTTGAAAGACTTGTCCGACGCGGCGGAAACGCAGATGCGTCTGGATCTTGACCTGTACGCCCGGTGGATCGCACCGGCCCTGAACGCCTCCGTCCGGTTTGTAGGATCCGAACCTATGGATTCTCTGACTGCCCGGTACAACGTTCTCATGAAGGAACTTCTTCCCGAAGTCTTAGAAATTCCCAGATTCTGTCTTTCGGTTTCTCCTACCCTTCCGGTCTCATTTTCAGAGACCTCCACAGAACCTACGCACATAACTGCATCTGCAGTGAGGAAAGCGTTGGAGGAGGGGAGTTTCAAGAAGGCATCGGCCTTATGCCCTGAGTCAAGCTGGCCGTATCTGCTGGCAGAGCTGGCTCAGCGGGCGCTGCGGAAGGAGCTCGATACGCCGGGAAAGCCTGGCCTGGTGGGCCCGGATTCCTGCGGGGCGCACAAGGACATGGATTACAGCACCATGCTCCAGGGGATTGCGGCCATTCGGCCGTTCTTCCCCAAGATGGTGCTGGCAACATCGGCCCATGCGTTGAAGCAATTGGGCATTGAGGCCGAAGAAGCCATGATGGCTGCCACCGGCGGCATCAATACCCACCGCGGGGCTATCTTCTGCATGGGCCTGGCGCTGAACGCGCGCGGCGACAGCAAGCAGATGGCTGCTTTGGCCGAGCAGATCTGCGGAGACAATCATTCCGTGGGCGCACGGACGATGGCCCTGAGCGGTTATCAGCAGCTGTTTGAGGAATGGCTTCCGTATTATGCTTCCGGGGCTGGGGAACTGAAGACGCTGCTGCGGATCATGAGCACGCTGGACGATACCTGCGTGGTGAAGAGGGCTGGGTTCGATAGAGCTCAGCAGGTGAAGCAGGAAGCATCAGAATTTTCTTCTGCTGTGAATGAACTGTGCGAGCGGTACGCTGCGGAGGGTATCTCTCCGGGAGGAGCGGCCGATATGTTAGCTTTGACAATTTTTATTCACTCAATCATCATATGATTACACTAAACCCCAATGGAGTTTATCTCCTCGATGGCAAGACCATCGCCAAGGACGCGGCTCTCGGTAAGGACGAGGCCCGTGAAAACACCATTACCTACCAGATTCTGCGCAAGCACGACGTAGACGGTTCCAAGGGCAAAGACCTGCGCATCCGTTTCGACGCCATGGTTTCGCACGACATTACCTACGTGGGCATCATCCAGACGGCCCGCGCCAGCGGACTTGAGAAGTTTCCGCTGCCTTATGCTATGACAAACTGCCACAATTCCCTGTGCGCCGTGGGCGGTACCATCAACGAGGACGACCATGTCTTCGGCCTGTCGGCAGCCAAGAAGTATGGCGGCATCTATGTTCCGGCCAACCAGGCGGTTATCCATCAGTATGCCCGTGAGGCTCTTACCGCCTGTGGCAATATGATCCTGGGCTCCGACTCCCACACCCGTTATGGCTCCCTGGGCAATATGGGTGTTGGCGAAGGCGGCGGCGAGCTGGTGAAGCAACTCCTGGAGAATACCTGGGACATCAAGGCCCCCGAGGTGGTGCTGGTATGGCTCGAGGGCGAAGTCCCGCACGGCATCGGCCCG
>R24__coassemble_586_pt1 | contig 23882 bp, 17 predicted proteins | sample R24__metabat2_high_PE_033 | metagenome-assembled genome bin R24
GCGGCTGCGGTCCCGGTAGTCTTCATTCCAATTGTGCGGACCCCAGGCCGATGCATCCGGCAGTTCCTGCTTGGGATACGTCTGGGGACCGCTCTTGGTGCAGAGCTTCTGGCCCAGCTTGACGGCGCCGGCGGGGCAGTACTCCACGCAGCGGCCGCAGGCCACGCAGTTCTTGGGGTCTACCTCGGCCACATAGGCGCTGCGGCTCAAATTGGGCGTATTGAAGAGCTGGGAGGTACGGAGGGCGTTGCAGATCTTGACGTTGCAGTTGCAGATGGCGAAGATCTTGCCCTCTCCGTCGATGTTGGTAACCTGGTGTACAAAGCCGTGGTCTTCGGCCTTCTTGAGGATGGCCATGGCTTCCTCGTAGGTGATGTAGTGGCCGCGGCCCGTTTCGGCCAGATAGTCAGCCATGTCTCCTACGCCGATGCACCAGTCGCGATAGTCGTCGGCGCAGCCTTCGTCCAGCTTCTTGCGGCCGTAGCGGCAGCTGCAGATGCCCACGCCCAGGTGACCTTCGTAGCGCTTGAGCCAGTAGGAAATATGCTCTATGTCAATGGATTCGTTCTCCATGGAGATGGCCTTCTCTACGGGAATCACGTGCATGCCGATTCCGCTGCCGCCCATGGGCACCATGGGGGTGATCTTCTCCAGCGGGAGGAAGGTCATGCGCTCAAAGAACATGGCCAGCTCCGGATGCTTGTCCATGAGCTCCACGTTCATGTTGGTGTATTCCGCACTGCCGGGAACGAACATGGGGACCCAGTAGATGCGGGCCTCACGCTCGAAAGACGTGCCGGGAACGGGGCCGTCTTTGGTGTATTTGTCTCCGTAGTCGTACTCCAGCATGCCAAAGTACGCCAACTTGTCCAGGAGGTCGTCAAAGCTTTTGTCGTCCGGTGTGTAGTGCTTCTGGGCGTTCATCTCATGCAGGGTGGCATAGCTGTGGTGCTTGCGAACCTTGAAGAAATTGCCCGGGAGCATGTCCAGCAGCAGGTCCAGCGAGGCTTCGCGGGTTACAGCGTCCATCTCGTCCTCAAAGATGCAGGCCAGGCCCCAGTATTCCGGGGCGTCGGTGTCCATCTTGATTTTACCGGGTATGCGGTCCGTGACGTGGCGTACGAATTTCAAAAGCTTGGGATTGGGGTTTTTGTCTCCCTTGTGTTTGGGGACAAACTTGTTGGACATCTCAGGCATAGGCTATTGGTTTTTCCAGTTTTTTACTTCCTGCAGGAGCCATCCGGCAAAGTTTTCCACGCCTTCCCCGCTCTTGGCGCAGATGGGAATCACCTGTGCCTTGGGATTGCGCATGTGCACGTACTCCTTGCACTTGTCCAGGTCAAAGTCAAAGTAGGGGAGGACGTCCATCTTGTTAATGACCACCACGTCGCAGATGGAGAACATGAGGGGGTACTTGAGGGGCTTGTCGTGGCCTTCCGGTACGCTCAGGATCATGGCGTTCTTACAGCTGCCGGTGTCAAACTCGGCCGGGCATACCAGGTTGCCTACATTCTCCAGGATCACCAGGTCCAGGCCTTCCAGGTCCACGTTGTCCAGGCCCTGGCGGGTCATTTCCGCATCCAGGTGGCACATGCCGCCGGTATGCAGCTGGATGGACGGGATGCCGGTGGCCTCCTTGATTTTGACGGCGTCTACGTTGGAGTCTATATCGGCCTCCATGACGGCGATACGAAGTTTTTCCTTAAGCAGACGGATGGTCTGGATGAGCGTGGTGGTTTTGCCACTGCCCGGCGAAGACATTAGGTTAAGCAGGAAAACGCCCTTGGCTTTGAGCTCTTTCCGTAAATTATCTGCATCAACCTCATTGTCTTCAAAGATGCTTTTTTTGATCTCGATGACTTTAACGGGGTCCATATAGTGTTATTAATTCTTTGCAAGATAAGAATTCTTTCGGAATAAAGCAATTCTTTGCTATCTTTGCAGAAACCGTAGTGCCTTATGAGAAGAAGCCTTTTCGCTGTTGCCATCCTGTTTCTGTTCACCCTGTCCTGCAACTGGGGACACCGTTCCGCGGCGCCTGTCCAGGAAGAGGCCGATGTGAAACAGGACACGGTGTATCCGCTGGGCTTCTGCACGGATTCTTTCCGGCTGGTGGAAGGCGTTGTGCCCACGGGCGCTACCTTCTCCGGCCTCCTGTCTTCCCTGGGCGTTTCCGGGGAGGATACCTACAAGCTCATCCAGGCATCGGACAGCATCTTCGACGTCCGGAAATTCCGCGCCGGGGCCGCCTGGCAGGCCTATTATCAGGATTCCACGCAGCTGCGGTACCTGGTATATGAAGAGGGCCGGGTGCGCAGCATCATCTTCCAGTGCTGGGACAGCCTGGCGGCCTGGACGTACGACAAACCCGTAGAAAGGCAGGAAAAGGTAGCCGATGTCACCATCCACTCCTCCCTTTGGAACGATATGCTGGACGCCGGCGCCTCGCCGCTTTTGATTGTAGAGCTGGCCGATATTTACGCCTGGACGGTGGATTTCTTCGGCCTGCAACAGGGAGACCGCTTCCGCGTGCTGTACCACCAGGACGTCTGCGAAGGGGAGGTCTTCCGCATCAACGACGTAGAATACGCCGTCTTCAGCCGGGCCGATAAGGATTTTCCGGCGCTGTACTTTGACCAGCAGGACGGCGGCAACAAATACTGGAACGAGAAAGGAGAAAGCATGCGCAAGGCTTTCCTCAAGGCCCCGCTCAAGTTTACCCGCATCTCTTCCGGTTTCTCCTACCATCGCCTGCATCCCGTGCATGGCGTGGTCCGTCCCCATACGGGGGTGGACTATGCCGCTCCCACCGGAACGCCCGTGATGAGTATCGGTGACGGTACCGTCATCAGCAAGGGCTGGAGCGGCGGCGGTGGCAATACGGTCAAGATTCGCCACAATTCCGTTTATACCACCGGCTATATGCACCTTTCCAAATATGCGGCGGGCCTCAAGGTAGGGGACCGCGTGCACCAGGGACAGGTGATCGGTTATGTGGGCATGACGGGTACGGCCACGGGCCCGCACCTGGATTTCCGCGTGTGGAAAAACGGCTCGCCCATCAATCCGCTCAAGATGGATTCTCCTTCCGGAGAACCCATTCAGCAGCAGTATCTTCCGGCCCTGGATTCTCTGTACAAGGTCCGTTCCCACCGGCTGGATTCCCTCTTAAACGCTAACCAACTGATAACCCATGAATAAAGACAATCGGCTCTCTCTGATGGCAGGCCTTCTGATTGGCCTGGGTGCTTATGGATTCCTGGCCCTGGGCGGTATCCCCGGGGCGGTGATTTTTGGCTTCGGCCTCATAGGCGTGGTCATTTCCGGCTCCAACCTGTATACAGGAAAGGCGGGAGTCCTCACGGACCTCTCCGCCTTAACCCGCATCTGGTTCTTCAACGTGGTGGCCTGTACGCTTATCGGCCTTCTGGTGGTGGCCCTGGGCGGCGAGCCTATGGAACGGGCCCAAGCCGTGGTGGCCGGTCGTTTTGCCCAAGGTCCCTGGCGCAGTTTCCTGCGTGCCGTGGGCTGCGGTATCATCATCGACCTCTCCGTGTGGCTCTATCGCACCAGCAAGTCTCTGATTCCCATCATCTTTGGTGTGCCTCTCTTTATTCTCTGCGGCTTTTATCACTCCATTGCAGACGTCGTCTACCTCGTAGGCGCCTGGAAGTGGAACCCCGCCATCCTCTGGTTCTATCCCATCATCGTCGTAGGCAACTACGTCGGCTGCAACGTCCGAAGGGTCCTTTGGCCGAAGGAATAAACTAGACTTTGAAGAGCATACCGCCTATGTTGTCGTGGGCGGCTCCGGTGACAGAACGCAGGCAGGAGGGGATGTCCCACATGTAGAGTACGCCCAGGAAGGCAAAGATGAGTGCCTCCTTGAACTCGATGATGGCCGGTTCCGGGACCACGATGTTGCAGCCGGAGAGGGCGCGCATACGTTCAATCAGGAATTTGTTGTAGGCGCCGCCACCGGTGACCAGCAGGCTCTTGCCGGGGGTGGTCACTTGGGCCAGCTGCTCGGCGCAGTGTTCGTAATAGGTGCGGAGCAGGTCTTCCATGGATAAGCCGCTGGCATCCAGCAGAGGGAATACATTGGCTTCTACCCATTCGCGTCCCAGAGACTTGGGCCAGGTCTTGGAATAATAGTCCAGGGCATTGAGCTTATCCAGCAGCGGCTGGTGCACGGTGCCCTTGCGGGCAATTTCGCCGTCGCGGTCCATTTCCAGGCCGATGGAACGCGTGAACCGGTTGATCACATAGTTCACGGGAGAGATGTCAAAGGCAATGCGCTTGTCACCGTCCCGCCAGGATATGTTGGAGAATCCGCCAATGTTGAGGCAATAGTCATACTGGCCGAAGAGAAGATTGTCTCCCACGGGCACCAGCGGTGCACCCTGGCCCCCCAGCATGATATCCAGCCGGCGGAAGTCCGATACGGTAGGGATGCCCGTTTCGGCCGCGATGGCCGCGCCGTCTCCAATCTGGTACATAATCTTCTTGCCGGGCTCGTGGAATACGGTGGATCCATGGGAGGCGATGATATCCGGTTTCACGCCAAATTCGGCCATGAAATCATTGACCCTTTGTCCCAGGAACCGGCCATAGGCGCTGTGGAAAGCCACAAACTCGTAGGCGCTCATGTTCTGGACGTCCTTGCCCAGCTTTTGCTTGAGCTCTGCCGGGTAGTCGTATCCGCGGGCGCAGTCAATATGGAAACTCCACTTGCCGTCTTCCAGGGTAAAGGTGGCACAACACACATCCAGGCCGTCCACGGAGGTTCCGGACATCAGGCCGATACTGGTCATTGTTTTGGTCATTTTTTTCTTGCAGTTTAATCTGTACAAATTTATAAAAAAGTTTTATAACTTTGTCGCGTCAATGTGGATTAGCAGTCATAAGGCTTTCCGGTCGGCCGCCCTTCTGGCGGTGATTCTCCCGTTGGTGTTTGCAGCCCCCTATCATCATCACGATCACGAGGCCGCAGAAACCGACACCTGCGACGCCTGTCTGCACCACCGTCCCCACAACGCCCACCTCAGCAGCGATACGTCCATCCAGGACTGTCTCATCTGCCAGATCCTTTCCGTGCAGTTTACGCCCGGGAAGCAGAGTGTGGTGCGCTTGTTCCGTTCGGTGGTAAACAAAGTCTTCACGGAACCGGTCAGTGCATCGGCCTGCTTATTCACTCCCTCTATCCCGGCCCGTGCCCCTCCGGTAGCATTCTGTTTCTAGAATATTAGCCAAACGGTCATCTGACCAAACGGTAGAAGAAAATTATTTTTCGAGACGGTGCTCGAAAAACCAATTTTCTTCTGCTTCATCAATCAGCACATTGAAACAGAATGAAATATAAAGCAATATTTGTGGCATTGCTGTGTGCTTGCACGGCAATGAATGCACAGGAGTTGCCGGACTCCTCCGACCTCTTTTTCCGGCATCTGGAACTGAATGAAGTAGTGGTAACCGGCCTGGCCGGCGATACCAAAGTCAAACATACACCCGCTCCTATCTCGGTGATTCGGCCCGGAGATCTGATGGGGCGCGCTTCTACCAATATCATTAATGCGCTGGCGGCCGAGCCGGGTCTGAGCTCCATTACCACCGGCGGCGGCATCTCCAAGCCCGTGATCCGCGGACTGGGTTATAACCGCGTGGTGGTGGTGAACGATGGCATCCGTCAGGAAGGCCAGCAGTGGGGAGACGAGCACGGCATTGAAGTAGACGGAGCCTCTGTGCACTCCGTAGAGATTCTCAAGGGACCGGCCTCGCTCATGTATGGCTCTGACGCCCTGGCCGGCGTGCTCATCTTCCAGGGCATGCCCAATGCGGCGCCCGGTACGGTAGAGGGCGATGTAAGTACGGAATATCAGAGCAATAACAACTTGTTTGCTTACTCGCTGGCGGCAGCAGGCAACCATAGCGGCTGGATCTGGAATGCCCGTTTCTCGGACAAATATGCCGGCGCCTACCGCAACCGTTTCGATGGCCGCGTCCCCAATTCCGGGTTCCGGGAAAGGGGCGGATCGGCCCTGTTTGGCAAGAACGGCTCCTGGGGCTATTCCCGCGTGCGGCTGAGCTATTATCACCTCACACCCGGCATCATCGAGGGCGAGCGCAATCCTGAAACCGGCGAGCTGGAAGGCGACGCCTTTGGTTCCAGACCGGGTCTTCCTTTCCAGCAGGTTCGCCACTATAAAGTGGTGTCCGACAACACTTTCCGTCTGGGCAACGGCAACCTCAAGTTCATCCTGGGCTGGCAGCAGAACCGCCGGCAGGAGTTTGAGGAGAGTGCCCACGAATGCGGACTGGACTTCAAACTGAATACCTTAAACTATGATCTTAGATACCAGGTAGAGTTCCCGGCCGATTGGAAAGCGGCATTCGGTGTTGGCGGCATGTACCAGCGCAGCCAGAACCTGGGCGACGAGTACCTCATCCCGGCCTACCGCCTGCTGGATGCCGGCCTCTTTGCCACCGCTTCCAAGCAGCTGGGAGACTGGACCTTCTCCGGCGGTGTCCGCATGGACCTGCGCCGCCTCCACAGCGAGGCTTTGGAAGGCCGATTCGAGGACTTCCGCCGGACGTTCCCGGGCTTCTCGGCCAGCCTGGGCGTGGTGCGTCCGCTGGGCGAACACTTCACCGTCCGGGCCAACATAGCCCGCGGTTTCCGGGCACCCAACCTCTCGGAACTGGCGTCCAACGGTGAGCACGAAGGTACCCTGCGCTACGAGCTGGGCAACAAGGACCTGAAGCCCGAATACAGCCTCCAGGGAGACCTGGGCCTGGATTTTACCTCCAAGTATCTGTCTGTGAAAACGGCCTTTTTCATGAGTCGCATAGACAACTACATCTTTGCAGCCCGTAACGGCCAGTACGAGGAAGACCTCCCCGTGTACGCATTCCAGAGCGGTCTGGCCCATCTGAAGGGCGGAGAAGTGGTGGTGGATGTCCACCCCATCCACAGCCTGCACCTGAGCAGCGCCTTCTCCTGCGTCTTTGCCAACCAGAGCAACGGAGACTATCTGCCCCTGATCCCGGCCCCGCGCCTGTTCTCCGAAGCTAAGTATGAGTTCTCGCACGGCGGCAAGACCTTCAACAATGCCTTCATCGCCCTGAATGTAGACTGGAACCTGGAGCAGAACCGTTTCTATGCCAAAGACAACACCGAAACCGCCACGCCCGGCTATGTACTGCTGGGGGCATCTGCCGGTACGGACATCGTAATCAAGGGCAAGAAGCGCCTCTCCATCTACCTGATTGGCTCCAACCTCACGGACGTGGCCTACCAGAACCACCTGAGCCGCCTCAAGTACGCAGACGTCAACGCCGTCACCGGCCGCCGCGGCGTCTTCAACATGGGCCGCAACATCACCCTCAAAGTGGAGGTTCCGTTCTAATGACTCCTAACAACTAAACAACGTGGCAGCAAGCAAAAAACGCCAAAAGTGCTTGCTGTCACGTTTTGCTTGACGCCGCAGCCGACGAAAAACGCCAAAAGTGCCGGCTGCGGCGTAAGGAGCACTTCCTGAAGGAAACAGGCTATTTAAGGTCAGAGAGCCAGCGGAGCATTTCGGACAGGGCTTCCGGTGCGAAGGTTTCTTCAATGTCACGGTACTCGGTGGCGGCACCGGTGGCGCAGTGCTGGAAGAGGTGGTTGACGCCTTCCACGGGCACCAATTCAGCGCCGGCCGGCAGGCCGCTGCGCAGGGCGTCCAGGTTGGTGGTGCACTCCACCTGCGTGTCCTTGGTGCCGTTGAGGGCCAGGACCGGGCAGGTGATGCCGGGCAGCAGAGGGCGCACATCCAGGGCCAGGAAGTACTTCATGTAAGGGGTCATCATCTGCATTACGGCAGCGGAGTAGTTCTGCTTGAGGGCCTCCGGAAGGTCTGTATTCTGGGCCGAAGGGGCAGCCTTTCCGGCTACACGGGCTTCAAAAGCCTCACCCAGGAGCTTGCAGTAGGCGTTTACCGTAGTCTCCGGGAAGCCGGCGGAGAGGAAGGTGATGCGGTTCTGCCAGAGCAGGGTTTCGGCCCCGGAGACCACCATGCCGGCGAGGCTTACGACAAAATCGGCCTTCTTTTCGGCAGCCAGCATGAAGGCGATGGTGCCGCCTTCGCTGTGGCCGATCACGCCAACCTTGTCAAAGCGGCCCCGGAGGAGTTCGATGCCGGCCAGGGCGTCGTTCTTGAGGTCCTCGGTGGTGCAGCTGATGATGTCTCCGGTGGGTTCTCCAAAGCCGCGGTCGTCGTAGCGGAGGGTGGCTATGCCGGCCTTGGCAAAGGCATCGGCAATGACGGCAAAGGGCTTGTGCTCATAGATTTCCTCGTCCCGGTTCTGGAGGCCGCTGCCGGTGACCATGATCAGGACCGGCGTCTGGCGGGTATAGCCCTGCGGCAGGACCAGCGTGCCTTTGAGCACGGCCGATCCGTTGGTGAAGGATACTTCTTCCTGAGCATACGGGAAGGGACCCTGCGGGGTCTGGGGCCGGTTGAGTTTCTCTTCTCCGGGGGTGAGGGTCATGGGGAAGGACATCCCCATCTGTTTGAAGGTTCCGTTGATCTGCGTTCCCAGCCACTGGCCTTCATAGGAAGCGCCGATGGAAGGGACCTTGACGATAACCTTGCCGGTTTCCGTGCGCTCCACCTGGATGGGAACGCCTTTGACGCCCTGGTCCGGGGAATCCATGGTGGGATTTTCCTCGTTGAGGTGGAATACCAGGGCCAGTTTGGTTCCCTGCACATCCAGCTTGCCGGACCAGGTGCCGGTCTGGGCCAGAGCCAGGGTAGAAAGACTCAGTAACAATCCTAGGATAAGGGTTCGTTTCATATACAGAGGTTTTTTAGTCTTTAATCTCTACGCCACCGAAACCTACGTTGCCGGTGATGGTGAGGAGGGGAGAGCCGGTGGTAACCTTGTAGCGGCGGTCGTCCTTGACGCCTCCGAAGCCGCTGCTAACGGCAATCTGGACGGCGAGGTTCTCCGGAACGATGATGGTGGCGCCTGCGAAGCCCACGTTGAGGTCTACAAAAGCGCCCTCGGCGATATCGGCCCCGCGGAAATCCAGGATGAGGGCTCCGAAGGACGTATGGACATCGGCCCCTTCAAATTTTTCTCCGCGGAAGTTGATTTCCTGCTTTCCGAAGGAAGTCTCGATGCGGCGGATGTTCTTGCCGTCCCGGGAGATGGTCTTTTCCTCGCAGATTCCCTTCTGGAAATGGCCGCAGTTCCTGAAAAACAGGATTTTAAGGCCGAAAGCAACGATCATGAAGGCCAGGAGCAGCTGCCACATCATATTCCAGGTAATGACGTCCCGGGTGGCCAGCAGAAGCAGTACGCCCACGGCAATGCCGATGCAGGGACCCAGTTTATCCCGGTCGGTAAACAGGCCGAAGATGGCGGGGACGATAATGAAAAGCGTCCACCATCCCTCGGTGGAAAAATCAAAGGAGAGGATGCCCAGAATGTTCAGGGCCCAGAGGATACCGGCGGCAATCAGAGCCAGGCCGAGGACAATTTTGACGGATTGTTTCATAGTCTTCTTCTTCTTAATGGCTTTACAAATATACTTAAATAAAGTTGGAAGATGTCCTAATTTGTGCTAATTTTGTATCCCGGTTACGTCTAATCGGGTTTTTTTATGTCCATGAGTTTGCAGGATACGAGCCTTCTTTATGTTGGCTCCGCCCAAGACACAAACATTTACGAGCTACAGGCCCCTGAGCTTGAGAATCGGTACTTTGTTGTCAGTGCTCCCGGAACGCGCCATCTGATGGCTTTCCCCGAGGTGGTGGGCTACGATTCCTACCTTTCCATGCTCCCGGCAACCACGGACGCCCTCAGGTATAGATATTCCCAAGGCGGGGAAGAAGACGTGGACATTCTCACCATCCTGCGCGGAGGACTCAATTATCCCGTGGAAGAAGCCTGCTACCGCAGTGGTATACGGGTAAGAGACATCCACTTTGTCTCCTGCGAGCGCATCATCGAAGACCATGTAATCACCGGTCTGGAGATTAAGTACGAGAAGCTGCGCGTCAAGAAAGACTGCACGCTGGTGATTGGAGACATCATTGCCACCGGCGATACCCTGCGCCTGTGCCTGGACCAGGTGGTGGACCGTTTCCGCCGCCGCGGAGGCAGTCTCCGCAAGATTGTCTTCTTCACGATAGGCGGCACCCGCGCCATTGACCTCATGGAAAAGAAGACCCAGGAAATCCGCGCCATCTTCCCGGAATTCGAGGGCTTTGAATGCTATTTCTACGAGGGCATCTTTACCGTGTATACGGATAAGGGCGCCACAGGCATCAACGTGCCCGATATTGACTTTGGCTGGAAGGGAGGCATTGTGTCTCCGGAATTCCGCCGCTACGTGATGGACCATCCGTACGCCATTCTGGAGAAGTGCATCATCTACGACGGCGGAGCCCGACGCTACGAGATTCCGGTCCACTTCCACGAGGCACTGGAGTATTGGGAAGGCGTCTGGGGCCGGGCCGATAGGATTAACCCCGTAGAGCTGGTAGGGGAGAAGTTGGGCTACGACAAGCCGCTCTCCTATGAGCAGTGGCTACAGGTGACCCATTTCGGGGCCTTGAAGGACGAAAGCCTCCAAAAGCTCTGGGCCGATGAGACCCACCTCCTGGAGAACGCCGCCGCCCTCTCCATCGAGACCATCGCCATGCAGCGGATGAATGCGATTAATACATTACTCAACAAATATGAATAACAACAAGACTCACGATGCGGACTATACCAACATACCGGTAGACAAGAAAGGCCGCAAAAGCAATTTGAGCATGTTCATGGTCATGCTCGGATTTACGTTCTTCTCTGCCAGTATGTGGGTGGGCCAGCAGTTGGCCAGTGGTCTTACCTGGTCGCAGTTTATATGGGCTATCCTTCTGGGCGGCCTCATCCTGGCTGCCTATACCGGTGCTCTGGGCTGGATTGGAGCCGAGAGCGGCCTTACCCTGGATATGCTGGCCCGCAAGAGCTTTGGCACCAAGGGTAGCTGGCTTCCCAGCGCCATGATCAGCTTTACCCAGACCGGTTGGTTTGGCGTGGGTCTGGCCATGTTCGCCATCCCGGTGGCCAAGGAAATCATGGGCCTGGAAGTAACGCCGGACAGCATGCCCTGGGAAGGATATCTGCTGGTATTCTTTGCCGGTGTCCTGATGACGGCCAGCGCCTACTACGGCATCAAGAGTCTTACCATAGTGAGTTATATCGCGGTTCCTGCCGTAGCCATCCTGGGTACGGTGGCCATGATCCTGGCGGTCACCCGCGGGGATACCGGCCTGGTGGAGCAGTTCTCCAAGGGCACCAAGGACCTGGGCATCATTGCCGGTGCCGGCCTGGTGGTGGGCAGCTTCGTCTCCGGCGGTACGGCCACGCCCAACTTCACGCGTTTTGCCAAGAACGGCAAGGTGGGCCTTCTGATTACCGTTGTGGCCTTCTTCCTGGGTAACAGCCTCATGTTCCTGTTCGGTGCCGTTTCCAGCATCTACGCAGGCGGTAACGATATCTTTGAGGTGATGCTCAACCTGAACCTCTTCTACCTGGCCGTTCTGGTGCTGGGCCTCAATATCTGGACCACCAACGACAATGCCCTCTATACCGCTGGCCTGGGCCTGAGCAATATCTTCGGCCTGCCCAAAAAGGCCATGGTGATTACTTCCGGTATCATTGGCACCCTGGCTGCTGTCTGGCTGTATTGGAATTTCTGCGACTGGCTCAACGTCCTCAACTGCACGCTCCCTCCTGTTGGCATCATCCTCATCCTCCACTACTTCACACACCGGGGCAAGGAAGAAGAGGAAAAGGTGGTCAACTGGAGCGCTGTTGTGGGCGTGATCGCCGGTGCTGTGGTGGCCAACCTGGTCCACTGGGGCTTCGCCTCCGTTAACGGAATGCTGGTTGCTTCCCTCTGCTGGGGAATCGGCCAGCTGATTGCCAAGAAAAACTAGTCTGAATAGGGACTGATTGTCCAGGTGGTAGGAACGGCTCCGATGGAGATATTGGCTACGTGCAAGCTGTTCCAGACGTCCACCATCGATTCCGGGCAGTAGAAGGTGCCGGAAGTGTTGATCATGTCCTTGGTCCCCGATCTTACCAGCCATTTGTCGACAGCATTTTCCAGGTCTGCTTTGGTGGCACCGCGAAGATTGCATTTGACAGAAGTCAGGTTGGGACAACAGCGGAAGATACCGGAATAGCACGCATCGGCCACGGTTTCAGACGGTAAATCGGGCGGCGTGAGCAGATTGACACAGCCGCGGAACATATTCTTGTAGCAACGTGCATTCACCGTGGAAGGGAGAATGAGCGGATTTGTAGAATCGATGGCAATGTCCGTATTGTTGGCATCGGTTCCTTTGGAGAAAGCCCCGTTAAAGGCGTCCTCGGGCATAGGGGTGTTGTCCGAATATTCGTCTCCTGCAATCAGGCTCATGATATGGCCGGCAATGTAGACCTTCGTGCCCTCTGTTGTAAAGATGGGTTTATTGTTGGACCCATTGTATAAGTTTTTATAGTTGGACTTATTCCCCTTGAAGCAAAGATCCTGTCCGGCATTGAGAGGAATGTCGGCTTCCTCGTTGTATTCTGTCCATGTATCTCCGCCGTCCGTGCTGTATTTGAGGCCGTCTCCAGTGTGATTAAAGTGTACCGTGGTCCCGTTCTGGATGGCGATGATCCGGAATCCTTTGTAGTCCAGCGTAGAACGGTTGATGGTATAGTAATTATTGGCCTGTAGCTGCGTGTTGGCGATATGCTGGAACACTTTGGATTTGTCATTTCCCCAGGAAAGGGTGAGACTGGCGCTTTGAAGGGATACTTCGCCTCCCTTGAAGGCCGTTACAAATTGCAGCTTTCCATCCTGAAAGGCACTTACGGTAGAGCTCCAGAGGGACTGGCCGGCACTGGAGAGCTGGGCAGTTACATTGTTCCCTGCCTTCACCTCATTACTGCTCATTCGGATGTTGAAAATCAGGAAGGAGGAGTTTTGAGCCAGGGAGAAATCGTGGCTGCCGAAAGTGCTGACCTGGGTGAAATCGCTATAGTACTTGACGGCAGTAGCAAAGTCCGGAGCGTATTGGTCCGTAGGGTATTGTGTGGCCGATATCCGTCCGTTTTCCAAGGAATGGATGCGGTCATTGTTGTTCACCAGGGTTACCTTTACCGGTGTGTCGTCCGATAGCTCAAACTCCTCACTGCAATACAGGTCTCCTTCAAACAATGCGGTGCCTGTGCCGGCGCCGGCGGTCAGGTAGAGAATGCCATATAACTGCTCCGGATCCTGGGTGGAGGCCATATACAGCCGGTCCGTCTCCTCAAAGACATAGTGGTTTCCACCGTCTACCGTGGCGCGAGTCTGGGCCTGATTTCCCACTTGGGCCTTGTAATGGATGGTCCTGTACGTTGTGGGCTGCTCCAGCTCCCGGGTGCAGGAGAGGAGGAAAGCCGCAAAGAGTATCGGCAAGACCTTATATATGATGTCCTTTAGCTTCATTACAAATTACCTCCGTTCTGGGGATCATTATCAAAGTGGCTTCCGCCACCCGCCTCATTGGAAGAAGCGGTGTTATGGACGGCGCGCACAAAGTGATAGCGGGCGCGGGAATGGTGGTATCCCTGCGTGGAACCAACATACAGGGTGTTGGCGTCCCGGAGCATGTTGAACGTGGCCCTGGCGTTGTTGATATTGTTGTCTCCGCTGAATTGGCCCAGGTCGATCATCTGGCCATTCCAGAAGACACCGTCCTGGTCAAAGCGGTAGTGCTGCTGTTTGGAAATGTCCGGCTTGCCATATTGCTTGCCACTGGCCGTCTGCTCCATAAAACCGGTTCCTGCTCCATACTGGAAATTCTTGTAATTGAAGCCGTTGGAGCTACCGTTCGAAGTGGAGAGGTTCGGGCGCAGCCAGTCTTCTCCGCTGGTGCTGTTGCCGTCGTGAGCGGGGAAGTAGATGTGGTAGACATAGGGCATGGTCATGCCGGTTCCGTAGTCGGTTCCGGTGAGGCCCACGCTGATGAGATCGTCTCGGCCAATGGTGAGGTTGTCATTTCTGCTTCCGTTATCGTTGTTCACCTGCAGATACGTGCAGCCGGATACGTCCATGTTGGCCTCGATAAAGTCTCCGGAGAAGAAATCCAGGTTGTTCACTTCCTGCGGCTCCCAGAGGACGGAAATGTCGCTGGAGGTGTGGTAGTCCGTTCCGGTGATGCCGGGGTTGGGCTGGTAATTCACCTGCAGGATTTCCATGGAGGCAATTTCCGAGCGGGTGGTCTTTCCGTCGGAGACCACTTCCAATTGGAAGGTGTAGGTGCCGGGAGTGAGCACTGGAGCGGTTCCCGCCTGGCTGGAGGAGGTCCTGTACTCGTAGGGCTGGAGGAGGCTCAGATGCGTCTGGGTGCTGTTGCTTTCGTTGAACAGAGAGACGGTCCGGGTGATGCCTGCAGGATCCAGCACTTTCAGGGTCATCTTGGTGATGGGCGTGGCCGATGTGGCCGTGGCCAGGATGGGGAACGGAGGATTCTCGGCATCCTCGCTGTAGGTGCAGGGCAGCAGGCGCAGGGAAGTGAAGACGGGGGAGAGCAGGGTGATGGGAGCTTCAAACACCTTGGGAGTGGAAGAAGCGTAATTCTGTACAGATACCCGCACGGACATGTTGCCCAGGATAGGAAGCACGTCGTAGTTGGGGAGGTGACAGACTACATCCCGGCGGAAGGTAATGCCGGAGACCGACAGTCCTGCCGGCGTAATGGGAAGGGTCTCCTCCAAACCGTATTCCGTCATATAAACCAGGGAGATATCCAAGTTCCGGATGGCCGATCCCAGGGAGGAGATATTGATCTGGACGGTCATGTCCTCGTCGTGGCGCAGGTGGCTGCCGTCTTTTACGGTGACAATACCGGTAATGACTCCGGTCCGGCTTTCGTCGCGGACGCAGCGGAGTCCGGTCATCCGGTAATTCTCGTCTACCAGGGCCACGCGGTTATTCTGTTTGGACCAGCCAATCTTCTGGGTTTCGTTTTCTACGGGGTTGATACCCAGCTTTCCGTGGGAATAGTAGCTGCGGCAGGGATAGGCCTTGCCGTTGTTCCAATAGCCAGTGGGCAGCAGGCGCTCCATCATCAGCATTTCCCGCATGTTGGGAAGGCGGTATCCTTCAGGGCAGTAGTAATTGTGCCCCTGGGAAGTGATAGCGTTGTTCATCACCTCTTCGTCCAGGATGGCGCCCGTTTCTTCCGGATACTTGGCGGGGAGGGCTCCGTCGGCGTATCGGTAGTCGGTAGGATTTTGCGCAACCAGCTCCTGGTATACGTCGTTGTGGATGGAGAACTCGTCGTGGTAGGGGAGATCCTCCGCGGTATATTCGCGGATGGAGGCAGCGTTCAGGCGGGAGAAGCGGATGGTGTAGGTTCCGTCCTCGTTGGGGAGGGCTTTACCGTTGGCGTCCGCACCGGCGGGGAACTCGTAGTATTCGTCCACCAGTTTCTCGTAAGGGGCGTAAGAGATGTCCTTGAGAGCACCACCATCCTGATAGGTGCCGATATTGCGCACGCAACGGATGGAAGAGACCTTGTTGCGTTCATTTTCCGTAAAGGGAACTCCATTATAGTCGGCCCAATTGAAGAAAGTGTAGTCGGATTTTGTACAGCCTTCTTCGGCACGGATGATGTTGGGGTTCGTGATATTATCTCCCGTGCTGGAGATGACCCAGGAACGCCATTTGGTTCCGTCGGAGGTGTTGGCTGCATCCATCGGATGATACAGACGGGCCGAAGGAGTGAGGGACTCATTGCCTACCCACATGCCCACCAACTGGTCGATGGAGGCGATGTACCAGCGAACCTCGTCCGGGTCTATGACGCCGTTGAAGTTGTTGTCACGGTTACGGGTGAGGCAGGAATAGGCCATGAAGGCGAAGTCATTGTCATGGACGTCCTTGTCGTATTTCAGTTCCGGAGTATTATTGGAGACGTTGTACTCCAGGAAGGTATCCCAGGACGGCGTTGCCCCTGTGTTCAGTCCCCAGATGACAGCGGTGTTGATGCGCCCGTTTTCGCCATTTTTAATATTACCGGTAATGGAGCGGGTAAAGCCCACTTCCGTATCGGACGGCCACCAGGGCCACTGAATCTGACTTCCGTCTTTTCCCACACGCGTGCGGTACTCCATTTCGTCCAGGTGCTCCGTGCCCCAGATGGTGTGAAGGTCCGGAGAGTAGATGTTGTAGAAAGTCTGGATAGACTGCTGGATGATGGAGTTGTTGGCCAGGATTACATCGCTCTTGCGGTCCTTGCTGTACTTGGTTTCGGAAAGGATGTGCAGTTCGCGGGGCGGCTGGTTTACAAACTGGCGCCACAGGTCCGGATTAGGGGCAGGGAAGTTGGAAAGCTCAGCCACCGTAGTCGGCTGGTATTCGCGAGGGTCGTACTCGTAGTAGAACTCGTCTACATAGGCCGTTACGTGGATGACGTTGTTTTTATAATCGCTGCTTCCCGGGTTATTCGTCTCTTTCTGGGTCTCGTTTACGATGTATTTAACCAGCTGCTTTACGTCCATCAGGGCGGGACGGGGATCGCCGCTATCAGGTGTCCAGGCCGGGTCATAAGCCACCCATCCGGCTCCGGTGCTAGTGGGATAGGCCTTTCTGTTCTCCGTATATTCGCCGTTGATGACATCGTTCACGGCAAACTTGACCCACAGATAGTCCTTGCACTCTCCTTCGCCGCCCGTGCTGAAAGGAGTCTTGATATACCAGGAGATGCCGCTCTTCAGGTAATCCACGCTGTATTTGAAGATCAGGTCGTGGTATTCGTAGTGGGAGTCGCAGTTCACAATCCCCTCGGCTACCAGCAGCAGGGAACCCTCCTGGCCGGGCTGGTTTTCCGTATTATTGTCCACCTCCACATAGATGCTCTTTGTATTTTCTATGGTGATATTGTAGGTGTAGCAATGATTGCGGTTCACGGTGTAGTCGTTGGGGCCATAGGTGGTAAAGTCTCCCAGGTGTACCGTATATTCTGCCTTGGAAGTAATGGCCTGGGCAATTTTGCCGGAGTCCTCCATGATTTCGCTTACGCCCTTAGAGGTAAGGCCCAGGACCATGTCAAACCACACGTAGGTTCCTTTCTCGGGAGCATAAATCCAGTCGCCGTTTTCTACATAGCCCTCTCCGATGTCTGTCTTAACCTGCTTCTCGCGGTCGTGATAGTGGGTTGCGTCGTCGACGCCGTTCTGGAAGTTCTCCAGCATGTAGAAGGTAAAGACCTCCCAGGAGCCATTTTCGTCATTCTCGGTCCCGTCAAAGAAGGCTTCTTCCGTGGTGAAGAAACCCTCTGAGGAAGAGGCTTTGCGCTCGGCCGTGGTCGGTTCAAACAGGTAGCAGCTGGTGGGAACGTTGCATACCTTCCAGTTGCGGGAATAGGATCGGTTGGGATCGATATTGTCCGTGTTGTATTTGATGCGGAACTTAACCTTTGCATCTATGGTTTTCAGGAGAATCTGGCCGTCATAATAATTGTCGGGCAGGGTGCCCCAGGTGAGCTCTCCCGTATTGACATTTTCCATGGTCCCCATCATCAGGAACAGGTCGCTGCGGGTAACGATGTCCTGCTCCAGGGATACCTTGGCATCTTTCAGCTGGTCCAGTGAGCGGATGCCAGCCAGATAATCCACTACTTTGGTGGAGGTCCCGATATGGCTGATGGTGTTGGATACGTTGGCCAAAACCACCAGCGTGCAATTGGGTTTGGAGACGGTGGAGAGTTTGACAACACCCCGCGTGGTAACGCCTTTGTCATCCGTTTCTACATACCAGCCATCATTGTCGGTATCATTGATGAGCGTTTCCAAGTTGGATATTTTCTGGGAATAGGAGAAATTTCGGCCGTAGAACTTGTTGCCCTCCTGGTCAAAGAGAAGGACATACAACTCTCTCACGCAGGATTCGTCTGCCGCCGATGCTTCGGCCTTGGTTCCGATGTTTACATCCAGGAAATCGGGGGTGCCGAAGCCCAGTTTCAGGGTAACAGGCGTTCCTTCCGGGTAGCATTCGCCCGGAAGCGTTTCCTCCATCATCCTGGTACAGGATACCAGGGTGAGGATGGCCATCAAGAATATGCCTGCAAGCCTTTTCACTTTCTAATTAAACGTTATTTCCTGCGTTACGTCCGTCCAGCGGCAAACGCGGAAGTTAAAGGAGATGTCTTTATCGGCTCCTCTCTTGTTAATTTCAGTCAGGATGGTCAGGTCCTGGTTTCTCTCCAGGGAGAGGATGCTCTCAAAGGTGCTCAGGTCCTGGACCGGAAGGTTGGTGTTGTTGTACACCGTCTCTCCCACTTGGAAGTGGATGTCGCAAAGGTACATCCGGCCGCCTTCGGCCTGGGTGGGAGCCGGGCTGGGGAAAACCAGTACGGGGCTGGTGCTGCCGGTTTTCCCGGCCTCCATGCTGATGCTCTGGTTCTCGCAAAGGACCAGGTCGTCCTGGTCGGCGTTGTCACGGGTATAATAGTCCGTGGCAGCGGGGAAGAAGTACCCCTTGAGGGGGTTCATTTTCTTTAAGGTAATGGTGCAGTTGGCCAGGGTGAGATCCTCTTCCGTCTTGTTGTTGAAGGAAAGGCTCACGCGGGCCACCACCCGCTTCAGCTCCAGGTCAATCTGCCCGTTCTCGCTGGTCAACAGCTTCAGGGTTCCCTTGGCCGAAAGAGGCATGGGATGCTCTGCATCAAAGGTTAAGGCCGATGTGCGGCTGAGGAACAGGGCATCCAGCTCAGAAATGGTGGAAACCGATGCTAGGCTGGCGCTGAGGCTGGGATCGCTGGAGTCGGAAAGCCAGGAATGATTGGCCATTACGTACACCGAATAGGTTCCCTTGCCCGGGCTCTCGATGGAGATGGTAGCCTCCGTAGCCGATGAAGAACGGCACTGGCTCTTGTAGGTGTCATTCTCCTGGGAAGGGTAGGTGGCCAGAATACTGCCGTTGCTGCTGGCCAGTGCGATGAAAAGGTCGGGTTTGCCCGCTGCGATCTCCCGGATACCGCCGCCATCGGCCGGGGCACCGTCTCCCGGCGTAGCGCGGGTGAGCAGTTCCCCGGTAGCCAGCGTGAGGGTAATCTGTCCGCGGGAGGCGGGTATTTCTTCATGCTGGCATCCGCCGCCGATAAGAACCGACAGCAGCATCAGAAGGGCGATATGATTCCTGGAGAAGGTCATGAAATAATGAGACCGGGCGTTCCGGCTTTGACTTCGTCCCATGCGGTGGTGACCACATGGACGGTAATGCCTCCGCCATAGCGGATGTGAATGTTGTAAGTGTATTTCTTTCCAGGCTCCCACTCGGTGATCTTGGCACCACCCAAGGTGGTCATGTTGCTTAGGCGGATGGGCGTTTCAATCACTTCGCCGGATTCATCGGCGCCCAGGCGGTACTTGAGCATCAGGAGCGGTGCAAGGGAAAGGGGATTCAGGCTCTGCGGAATCATCATATTCCACACCGGCGCGGTGTCCCCGGCTGGATTGTGTGCCAGAAGAAGATCGGTGGTGTTCTTCTTTTTACTAAGATCCAGCCATTGTGCCTGCGGGGCACTGGACGTATAGGTAAACTGGACATCCGACTCTATGTAGAGGTTGCGGAAGCCGTATTCCAATACGGTGATAACCTGCTCGGGGGAGTCGTTGTAGACGGCCACGCTTACGGCGCTGAGGAAGTGCTCAAAATGCAATTCTACCGGGGTGCTCATGTCCAGGGTTCCCTGTGCATTGCTGCCCCGGTGGTAGCAGGCGGCCATCAGGTCGTACTGCGACTGGGTAGGATTGTATTTTACGGTTGCCGTAAGAGGGGTGTTGGTCTCGAACGTAATATCGTCGGGACCGGAAATTCCCAGGAAATCATATCCGCTGGCGTTGGAATCCCAGAAACGGAGGGGGCTGTACTGCCACCGGTCGTAAATATTCTCTACCAAGTCGCCGGAAAAGACCGAGGAGCGCGTTCCGTCTACGGTTTTGGTGCCATAGACCCGGAATTGAAGCATCTGGTCCCCTGCGCTCAGAGGAGCCGATCCTTTGGTGGCATCATCCTGCAGCAGGGAGCATCCGGCCTGGAAGCAGATGGAATTCTGCTCCTGGGCCGGATTGTCCAGCTTCGCGCACCCTGCCAGAAGCAGGGCGCCCGAAGCCATAGCTGCTATGAGTATGATGCGCTTGCGCATGGATTAGTAAACGAGGTAGTAATGACCGGTTTCGGTGCTCCAGTCGTCAATGCTGGCCGTGAAGGTGATGGCGTTGGCATTGATGGTGATGTAGTAGGTGTAGTGAACACCGGGCATCCAGGCAGAGATACGGTCATTCTCCTTGTTGGCTTTTTCTGACTCACCCTCCTCGCTCTTGTCAAACTGACCGAAGTAGAAGGATTTATCGGAAAAGGTTATTTCATCTGCAGTCGCGTCTTCGCCGGTGGTAATCTTGTAGGAAATGGTAATCTTGGGGCCGCCATCCTTAGCAAGCTCCTGAGGCATCAATACGAGGTCGGTCAGAAGGTTGGAAGCATTTGCGGTTCCAACGCCAGCGTTTTTGGCGAGCGTAACGGTGCTGTTGCTATGGTAGGGAGCGACGGTAGCGTCGTTAACAGCAGAAGTAGCAGCCCAGCTGCCGACAGGGTTATTGCTGGCGTCATAGGAGCTGACGGTGAATGCACCGGTTGTCTTAATTCCGGAAACGGCGATGGAGGTTACTTCCACTTTGGCGGATTCAATGTCGGAGTGCTTTTTAACCTTGATGTCTACGAGCGAGCCCACGTGTTTGAACTTGAGTTCAACAGTTTTATTGTAGTTGGTCTTTTCAACATCCTTTTTTTGTGCAACCAGCAGAACTTCTTTCTGACCGTCGTAGGCGAGATTTTGGGAAACGAAATATCCGTTTTGGGCATACTCTCCATCAGCCAACTGATCCTTGGGATAAGCGGCAAAGAAAGTGTAATTGTCAAAATTGGAATCCCAGAAGCGAAGGGGAGAATAAGACCATTTGGTGCCGTCGAACTTGACATCCACGCCGTCGAAAACGGTGGTCTGGTTGGCGGGACCGGCATTCCACTTGAAGCCGTATACATCGAATTCATCATTGGCTGCGAAAGCGGTCTTAGCGGCCTTGGTCATGGTTTCGTTCCAAGTGCTGAACCCAATCTTGGGTTGGGCGTTTTCCTGGAGTTCGTAGGTTTTTGCGCAGGCGGCGAGGGTGAGGGCCGCTGCGGCCAGGATTACTACTTTTTTCATACTCATTAGATAGTTAAGTTGTTAATAATTATTTGTTTATAGTTTTTAAATTAAAATACAATGGTTGTTTCTCCGTGTTCCTCGCCCCATTCGTCAATGAGGGCATCAAAGCCGCCGCCGCTGCCGGGCGTACCTTCTTCCGGGGGAAAGTCGTTCACGTCCAGCGTGAGGTCTATGAGTCCGCCCAGGGGAAGGGCCCGGAAGGCGCTCGTTACATCAATGCGGATGTTCTTCCAGTTGCCGTTGGCGTAGCTTACGTTGAGCACCAGGAAGTGTTTTCCTTCGGAGGCCTGGGCCACGCTCTCGGGATCGTACGGATTGCATCCGGGAATGCCGAAGGTCATAAAGCGGCCGGCCATCAGGTCCCTGGACTTGTCATAATATATATCCGTGGGCACGCATACGGGCGTACGCGCGGATACGCGCGTAAAGAGGTCCACGCCGGCTGCTACGCCAGTGATGGCGCCGCCGCCGTTGCTGCCCACCACGCGGCCCTGGTTGTTGGCCAGGTGAATCTGGAACAGGTGGATATAGGTGGCGGGATCCATGACACCGCGGATGCGGAGGATGTACTTGCCGTCTATGTACTCGTAGTCGTCCAGATTGCCGCTGATCACTTCTCCCTGGTCGTACAGGACAAAGAGGCCGTCCGGCATCAGGGCCACGGCATCCTCGATCAGGGTATCATCGGCCTTGGTTTCTCCGTTGGTCTTCTGAACGTCCGTCAGGACGGATTGGGAGTCCTTGAGGCCGCTGGAAATGACGCGGGTGTTGCAGTGGATGGCTTCCAGCTGGTCCTGGTCGTCAAACAGGAGCGTCTCGGAGTCGTTGTTGTGGAACAGGAGGTCGTATTCTCCCACCGTGATGGGAATATTGGCCGCGGTTCCAAAGAAATTCTGCGTGTAGTGGGATCTGTGCTGGCCTTTGTCGTCCAGCGGATACACGTGGGCGCTGATGCTCACGGGCTCCGTGTAGCCCAAGGGGCCCAGAACCTCGGCGTTCCAGGGGAACTCCCACCGGGTCTTCCAATCTACCTGCCACATGAGGTTCAGGTTCACCTGGGTCTCCAGGATAATCTGGGCCTGCATAGGCTGGCGCAGGTGCAACTCCGGACGGATGCTGCAGCCGCTGGCCTGTGCACAGAGGACCAGGAGGACGAGGATATGCTTAAATCTCTGCATTACTTCGTCTTCCTCCTGTCTTTTTTCCAGAAATCAAAGCCGAACGACAGCCAGACGCGGGTGGGACCGCCCCACCAGAGTCTCTGGTTGCGTCTTTTGAAATCGGCCGGATCTCCGTAGTAGTCGTAATAATACCAGTTGGTGGCGTCATTACCCCAGACGTAGGGATCGTAGGCGCTGTAGAAGGCGCCGGCGGCCAGGCCCATATCCAGGAAGCAGTAGCGTCCCAGGGGCAGGCGGTACCCAAAGCCCAGGGATGCGCCCAGGCCTTCTCCTTCCCAGCCCCTGTAAGCGTCAAAGCCGATGCCGTAGCGGGCGGCATTCACGTTGCCCATCAGATACCAGCCGCTGCGGCGGGGTTCTGAAGGAGAACGGAAATAGCGGCGCGTCCAGAGGGTGATGTTGTTCACCTGGAAGTAGCGGTGGCTTTCCGGATGCTGCCACATGGGCCATTCTACGTCGGCTCCCAGGGTCCAGCGGCTGTTGCGGGGCATGATTTCCAGCGTGAAGCTGGGAATGCTGGTGAGGCCGTAGCCCGGGATGTAGGTGATGTCGTAGGGCAGGTTGGTGCTGATGGCCATGAATACCCGCTTCGGCTCCGTCTGAGCTTCTTCTGCAGATTCTGTGAGAAGGAAGGCGGCTTCCGGGGCAGCCATTACGGCGATAGTGTCCTTAGCGTTTTCCTTAGCCGGAAGCTCCTTCTCGGGTTTATCCTGCAGGTTTTCCTGTTCCGTTTTCTGAGGCTTTACGGTGATGAAGATGTCGTAGTAACGGAGGAGGCGATAATGCTCCCACAGGAGGAAGCGGTAGTTGTGCTCGCTGATCTTGGTGGCAATGTACAGCTTGCGGGTTTCGTTGTCGATGGTATCGTCGTCCAGAATGGCGAGAATCTGCTCAATGTACTCGGGTTTGAGTTTTTTGTCCGCTGCTACACGCTTGCGGAGCTCTGCCCAGGCTTCTCCTCCCACGGTTACGTGGACTTTGTCTTCTGCGCCCTTGAGGTAGGGGAGAACGGCGCTGGGGAATTCTTCTGCCCTGCGACGGCAGAGATCCTGGTTGAATTCGTACGGGCCTTCCGGAGAGGCGTAGACCGTTACGTCGAGGGATTGGATATTTTCAGGGCCGATGGCTTTCACAGCCTTTGCCAGAGAGTCCAGATGCTTGTCGTTGTCCAGAAGCGTGTAGAAAAACTCGCTTTCGTTACGGGCAAAATGGAGACGGAAGTGTTCCTGCGCGTTTGCATTCGTGCAGAAAAATAGAATCAAAAGGAGCCCTACGGTCCTCAAAATGAGATTATTCCGTTTCAACGAAAACTGTTATTTTTAAGCCTCTCTTGACGCAAAAATAGATATTATTCTAGAATCATTAGTGTCCACTAAAAATTTATAAAAGTTCTTTGAAAATATTGAAAGTTAGG